>SXGR01144806.1_pt1 | contig 37591 bp, 26 predicted proteins | sample 3174711 | NCBI WGS metagenome assembly SXGR01 (sample SAMN11356860, study PRJNA531348) | freshwater metagenome | isolation source: freshwater sample F1-60 | place: China: Fuxian Lake, Yuxi | collected 2017-12-25
GGCGCGACTTCGCGCGCCTGGGGGACTTGCACATCCACACGGCGCGACTTCGCGCGCCTGGGGGACTTGCACATCCACACGGCGCGACTTCGCGCGCCTGGGGGACTTGCACATCCACACGGCGCGAAACGGATCGCGCGGCACATTTGCCACCTTTCTTGGCCCCATATGGCTGTTGTTTCGGCTTACACGGTACGATCCATGCGGACTCCCGGACCAGTGGGCAAACGTTTGCCATCCGTGGAGTCTCCATTCCGAAGCGGAGTCTTGATGCGCAACTCAATCCTGTCCAACGGGGGTGTCACAGTCTTGTGGGTCGTGGCGATAGCGTGTGCCCTGCAAACACACGCTTCGGAAGGCGATCGGAGTGCGCTTTCGACCGCCGATCCAACCGCGCCATCCGTCGTGGTCCAGGGCAATCCCAACTCAGCCGGGGCGCAGATTGAGAGCCAGACGGACACGACTCTGACCGTCCGATTCGTCGACGCGAACGGTGCCCAGCACACATTGCCGCTCATCCGGGACTCGCCAACTGGCCTGTGGCGCGCCGCGACGAGCGGGTCGCTCGGGATTGTCTTCGGCAACCCGAACCCACGTTACGCGGGGCCAGCGCTGAGACGGTCGCACGGGATCACGGTCGGAGAGGCACTGCAGACGTTCGACGCAGGTCTTGTGAGCCGCCCGTTCGACGACCTCACTCTGATCCGGACCTATGGGGGGATGGCGATCCTCCTGTGGCAGGAAGGAGCCGTCACGGAGGTGTGGTATGTGGGGTCGCTCGTTCATGCGATGACTCAGGCCGCTCAGGAACAGCCTCTGCCCCAGGCCTGCCTCGCGGCGATCGCCGTGTGTTGCGATGGGACTGACCATGATGCCGACCCAAACACGCCACCAATCCCAGAGGGGAACCCGGATGCGTGTGTCGCCGCCATCGAGACTTGCCCGAGGCTGAAGCAGCAGGCTTGCGCCTGCCTGACCACCATGTGCGCCTACTGCCCACACCCGCAGCCTGATCCGCCGGAGCCGGATCCATGTTCGTCGGATCAGCGGGACATGTCCTTTGGCGCTTGCATGGCGCAGTTGTCCAGCTGCTTGGCGCCTTCGCCGCCCTCACACTCTCCACCGCCATGGGAGGAGATCATCCGTGACCTGCTGCAGGAAATCCTCGACAGACTGCAGGAACTCCTCGACAACCCTCCGTGGAACTGACTGCCGCGGCAGGGTGGGCCGAAGGCCGTGCGCAGTCCGGCTGTTCATGCTTCGGGCGGACGTCCTGCTTGGATGCGCTCCCAGAACTCCCGGAGGACGGCGAACGCCTCGTCAATTCCGGCTGCTGAGATCCCGGCCTCTCTCGCCATGGCCGGGTACTCGGCTTTCCAGCTGCGCGGCGGCGGGAGGAGTTCCAGTGGGATAGATCGATCCCTGCGTCGGGCAAAGGTCGCCAGGAGGGCACCCCAGACCGCTTCGGCCCCGAGATTCCCCCTTTCGATCAAGAGCACCATGTCAACAAGGTCACGGGACCGTGTGTTCTCCCGGTCAGTCCATTGGACGCTGTAGGCGTGCACCTTCTCGGCAAAATGCTGCGCAACGGGGATGGCAAGCGCCACCGGTGGCGCGATGCCGGCGAATGCCAGCAAGTCATCTCCAACGAGCCGATCCGGCGCACCCAGCACCGGGTCGCCAAAGCCGATGTCAAGATGGAATTTGGCGAACTCGCGACCTGCCACCCGCGCCGTGACACCGAACACTCCTCCACTGCCTGGCGCCGCGACCAATTCGGCGCGTGCGTGCGGGATGATGAACTCAAAGAAATCGGGCCATGGGCGACTGGCCGCGGCCAGGAGTGCCTCGTGCACATCGACGAGGCGCTCGGAGCTGCCCTTCGAACCCGCCTCCCCCGTCAGAGTGAGATCCAAGTCTCGCGTCGATCTCGCCCGTGGCCGAAACCGAAGTTCCATCGCGACTCCTCCCTTGAGCAGCCACGGTGGGTCAGGCTCTTGGAAGAGCCGAGCGAGCAAACGTTCAATCGAGAGTTTGAGTCGAAGGCCGTGAATCTGGACGGCACGCTCTTGGGCCACCTTTCTGATTCTGGCTTCGAGTGCCTGCCTGAACGCAGCGGCATTCGCGTATGAGCCGGTCATTGGCCGTCCCCGCAGCTGGCCGCCCGCCGGGTCGCGGCTGACTGCCCGCGCAGCCGCACGGCATCAGCGAGCCGGATGAGTCCACGCGCAACCGCCGCGTCCAGTGCCGCCGCGAATTGCTCCATCGGCATGAGGCCTGGTTGCGCGAGGTCGCTGAGAGTCCGAACCGGAGTGGTCACGGGCACCGAATCGATCCACTGCCACTCCCTGTCAACGATGGGGCCTCGGTGAACGACAGAACCAGCCGGCGGTTCCTTGCGAAAGCCTCGCGGAACGGTGAGGTGAATCGTGGAGGGAATGAACTCGGCGAGCTCGTGAAGCGACAGCGCGGTTTGGTGGGAGATCACCCCGCGAGGCCTATCGTCTCGGCCTCGACTCCAGAACCAGGCTCGAACAAGGTCGTCGTGCTCAGAAACTGGGAGCGTCGGGATTCGATAGAGACCGTGACCCACCCGTTCGAAGTTGCGCGCGCGGCTGTGGTAGCTCAGGTGCGAAGCGTCGTAGCCGACAAGCTTCGCTTGACGCGCCGTGAAATACCCCCCCTGCGACGCGGCAAGGTCACTAAGTGCCCGCAGTGCAGTTTTTGTATCGCGGTAACTCACTCCGTAATCCTTCAAATATTTTGAAGGTATACGACACCAATGAGCGTTGTCAAGCAGACTGGAGCACAGAAACCCGAGTTTGGTGTTATAGGACCTTGAAACCTCCGGAGTCCCTATCTCCCCAGTTCCCGCTCAAACTCGGCCAGCGCGTCCGCGCCGATGTCCGGGATGTCCACCCGTTGGGCGCCCAAGGTTGTGCCGGTGGCAAATGCCAGGTCCACGAAGGCGATCTGGTACGCCGACATCGCGTTCACTTCCGCGGCTTGCGCATCCGCCAGCCGGGCCGCCGCGTCCAGGACATCCGTGCTGGTGCGCAGCCCCACATCGAACTGCCGCTGCTCGCCAGCCAACGTCCGTGCCGCCAGTTCCGATTCCAGCCTCGCGGCGATGATCCGCTGCCAGGCGTTGGCCAAGCCATCGGCGGCATCGAGCACTTCATTGGTGATCGAGTCCTTGCGGGCGTTCTTCGTCTGCAGCCGCTGCAGTCGAGTCAACAGCGTCCGCGCAAGCGTTGACCTCGCGTCCTCGTTGCCCACGGGGATCTCCACGCCGAACGAGAGCGAGTAACTGTCTGCATCGGGGATCGAGGAATACGCATTCCCCGCGCTCGTCCCGTCGCCCAGCACCTGGTAGTTGTAATCCAGCACGAACGACGGGAGCATGCCGTTGCGGGCGACCATGATGCGCTCGGCATCCGCCGCCAGCGACAGCTCCAGCTCCAGCAGTTCCATCCGCCCCGACATCGCGCGGTCCACCAGCAAGCTGGAGTCGATCTTGGGCTCCGTGGGCGACGGCGGATCGGTGATCACGATCCTGGTCTTGCCGCCCTGCGGCAGGTCCGGCCGGTTCATGAGGACCTTGAGGTCGCGTTGCGCCACCCGCACCGCGTTGTCGGCGAGGATCACATTTTCGAGCGTGCTTCCCAGCCCGCTCTCGGCGCGCAGGACATCCAGCTCGGAGCCTTGGTCGGCAGCAACCAAGCGGCGCGCACGTTCCACCTGCTGCTTGGCCACCTCGTACTGGCGCAATCGAACATCAAGCACTCGCGTGACACGGTACAGGTTCCAGTAGGCGCGCTCCACATCCGACAGCAGCCGGATGACGCTCAGCTTGGTCTGTGCGTCGATGGCCTGCGCGTCATACCGCGCGATGCGAATCGCCGCGGTGTTCACTTCGATGCCGGCATCCCGCAACAGCGGCTGGGTGATGTCCACCTCAAAGCCGGCTTCCCACGGCTCAGCCAACAGGGACCCGCCGTCAAAACGATTGCCCAGGGTGGATACTTCCACGGAACCGCCCGTCACCAGCGGGAGTCGAACCCCACCCGTGAACGAGTCCGAATCCGTCGGGATGCCCTCCTCCAGCTGCGTGAGCAGCGATTCATTCGTGGTCGTGTAGGAGCCAAAGATCACCGCCTCGAAAGCCGCCTCGGCGCCCGTGACCGCAGTCACCCCGATGCGAGGCTTGAAGAGGTCGGCCTTGAGCGCAAAGTTGTTCTCAAGGGCTGCGGCGCGCGCGGCCGGCAGTGACAGCTCCACGCTTTCAGCGGCCTCTGGCTTGGGCAGCGCGTCCACTCGAGCCTGGTCAACCGCATCCGCAAGCGACTTCCCGGACTCCACGCCGCCGGCACCCTCAAAGCCATTGATCCCCTCGACATCCATCGCCGTCGGCGGGACCGACATGTCCCTGGAGAAGAGCTCCTTCTGGCAGCCGCCCACCCAGCTCAGCAGCGCGAGGGAGGACAGCGTCACCACGACGGCGGTGATGGCGGGCGACCGTTCCACAACGCCAGTCACTCGTGTCTCTCTATTCATGTCGCAACGCCTCGATCGGGTCCAGTCGGGAAGCCTTCATCGCCGGGAAGAACCCGAACACGATGCCAACGACGGCGCAGAAGCCAAAGCTCATGAGCACCGCCCAGAACGGCACATACACCTGCTCCAGGCCGGCGTCCGGGATGCTGGCCACCCCAAGCGCCATGAGTCGTCCGATGCCGATGCCGACGAAGCCGCCGACGAAACTCAGCGCCACGGCCTCCAGCAGGAACTGCGCCATGATGGCGCCCGGCGTGGCACCGACGGCCTTGCGAAGGCCGATCTCGCGCGTGCGTTCGCTCACGCTCACGAGCATGATGTTCTTGAGGCCAATGCCGCCGACGAGCAGGCTGATGCCCACCACGCCACCGGCCACCGCCGTGATCCCGGAGGCCAGCGACTTGAACTGGTCGATGTACTGGTCGATCGCCTCCACACGGAAGGTGTCGGGGTCCTCCGCGGTCAGCCCGCGCATTCGCCGCAGCAGGTAGCGAGCCTCGCTCTTGGCTTCCTCTGCCAGCTCCGGGCTCTTGAGCATGGCACTCACGCGAATGAAGTACCGGCGGCTCTGCTGCAGCTTGTCAGCAACGGAGAAGGGCACGAACACCTCGGCGGTGGGGCCACCCATCCCGAACATGCGCGACTGGATCGTCTCCACGATCCCGACGATCAAGTATCGACGCCCATTGATGAGGATCGTCTGCCCCACGGGATTGCCGACCAGCGACAGCTCCTGGACGGCACTCTCGTTGACCAGGCACACCTGGCGAACGCTCTCCTCGTCGATCCGGTTGAAGGGGCGCCCCTCGATGACCTTTCGGCTCTCGCAGGCGTGCCAGTCCGGCCAGATCCCGGTGACGGACACGCCATCCAGCCGCTCGGTTTCGCTCTCAATCGTCGCCTCCAGGTCCGTCACCGGAGTGATGGCCTTGACGCTGGGCCACTTGTCTCGCAGCTCCTCCACTTCATGGGGTTTGAGCCGGATGTCGGACCAGCCGAATCGATTGTTGGGAACGCCATCGGGGCGGTCCGGGAAGATGAAGACGCGGCTCGCGCCAAACGTCTCGAACTCCGCCAGCACCTTGGTCTTCAGCCCGCTGAGCACCGCGATGACGGCCGTCACGCTGGCCACCCCGACCACCACGCCAAGCGTCGTGAGCAGGCTCCGCATCTTGTTGGCCATCAGTTGGCCAAACGCCAGCCGGACGGCGGAAACCCAGAAGTACCAACGATTCACCGCGCACCTCCCGCCAGGCGGACGCCTTCGTCCTCATGGGCCGGGCAGTCGGCGATGACCTGGCCGTCTCGCAAACGGATCACGCGCTGGCAGTAGGACGCGACATCGTTCTCGTGCGTCACGATGATGATCGTCTGGCCCTCGGCGTGCAGCGAACGGAACAGCCGCAGCACATCTTCGGTCGTCTGCGAATCCAGGTTGCCCGTGGGCTCATCGGCCAGCAGGATCCGGGGTGAGTTCAGCAGCGCTCGCGCGATCGCCACGCGCTGCTTCTGCCCGCCGTAGAGCTGGCTCGGCGTGTGGTCCATTCGGTCGGAGAGCCCCACGCGCCCGAGTGCTTCCTCGGCCATCGCGATGCGGGCCTTGGGCGAGAGGGACTTTCGCGAGTACACCAGCGGCAGTTCCACATTGGCCAGCGCCGACTGCCTGGAGAGCAGCTCAAAGGACTGGAACACGAAGCCGATCATCTCGTTGCGGACATGCGCCAGCTCCGTGGAACTCATCTTGGAGACTTCCTTGCCGTCCAGCTCGTAGGTTCCGCTGGTCGGTCGATCCAGGCAGCCGAGCGTGTTCATGAGCGTGCTCTTGCCCGAGCCAGACGCGCCCATGATCGCCACCATCTCGTTGCGCCCGATGTCAATGGAGACGCCGCGCAGCGCATGGATTTCCTCCACGCCGACGCGGTAGATCCTGTGCAAGTCGCGAATGCGGATCATCGGTGGCGACGCCCGCCCCCGCCCCCCATCCGGATCTCCATCCCTTCCTTCGTCCCCTCGCCCTCGCCGCCCCAACCGTCCTTGGCCTCCTCGACGGCATCCCCCTCCTTGAGCACCTCCAACTGCTTGAACGGTCCGGTCACGACTCGGTCCCCCTCCGCGATGCCCTCCAGGATGATGGTTTCGGTGAGACTGCTCGGCCCGGTCCTCACCACCCGCGCGGTCGCCTTGCCGTCCACTTCCAGGAAGACGATCGGAACGGTCGGCGCCCCTGCCTCACGGAGCGGACTGTCGCGGAGCGATGCCGGCAGGTCGTCCGCCTTCTTGTCCACGACGGCCTGGCTGGGCACGGCCAAGCCGGTATGGCGCGCTAGTTCCACCTCGACATTGGCCACCAATCCCGAAAGGATCTGCCGACCTCCCTCCAGGTCCAGTCCGATGCGAACCTGGAAGATCCCGCTCTGGTCCGCGGACTGTCCTTGTTGCTGCAGCACGCCCTCCCGCTGCAGCGACACCTCGTCCACGTCACCGGTGAAGACCTCGCCCTTGTACGCGTTGATGCGAATCTCAGAAGGCTGCCCCACCTGGATGCGGGCGATGTCCGCCTCATTGACCTCGGCCACCAAGCGCATGTTGGAAAGGTCGGCCACCGTCAGGATCACGGTCCCGGCGTTGTTCATCGTTCCCACCATCACCAACTCGCCCTGCTCCGCATTGAGCTTGACCAGCACGCCATCGATCGGCGACTGGATGATGCATCGCTCCAAGTCTCTCTGCGAGCGGGCGAAATCGGCCTCGCTGGCCGCAATCTCGTTCTCCAGCGTGACGATCCCCTTCTCGGCGCGAGCCAAGTTGGCCTCGGCCTCGGCGGCACGGGAGACGGCGTCGTCCAACTGCTGACGGCTGATGTCTCCGGACTCGTAAAGGGCCTTCTGCCGCTCCAATGACTGGCGTGCGGAGGTGGCGGATGCGCGTGGTCCTCCAAGCCCTGCCTGTTCGCTCTCCAGCCGTGACTTCGAACTGTTCCGACGTGCGCTGGCACTCTCCATCCGCGCCCGCAGGTCCCGGTCGTCCAGCCGGACCACGACATCGCCCTTCTTGACCAGGTCGCCCTCGCGGAAGGGCAACTCGATGATCCGCTCTGACACTTCCGCGGAGACATCCACCTTCGTGATCGGCTCCACCAGGCCCGGGCTGGAGACACGCTCCACCACTTCCTTGATGGCGGCCGGCTCCACGCGCACCTGCCGCGCGGTGCCGCCCGAGAACGACGGGATGAGGGCCCAAAGGTCCTGGCCACCCACCACCACGATGGCGAAAGCGATTCCCAGGACAACGAGTGCAATCTTGACGGGTCGGGGCATGGTGGGGGGTCGATTCTATTCAGCCCACATCCGGCGGCGCCAGAAAATGAAAACCCCCTCCGGCGAACCGGAGGGGGTGTTGGGAGACTTGATTGTGGCCGGCGTGGAGCCGACCGATTCACGACATCAGCAGCCAGTGCCGAAGACGCCCAGGAGCGCCGCGAGGTCCGCGCCGTCCGTCACGCCGTCTCCGGTCACGTCGCCACCAGCCGTGCCCCAGCCGCCCAGGAGGAGGGCCAAGTCGGCGCCATCTCGGGTGCCGTCACCGTTGAGATCGGCCGTGCAGGGCGGTGCACCTTCGGGAGTGCCGAAGATGTTGAACGCGCAGTTGTAGAGGTCGTTCGGGTCATCGCCAGTCTGCACCACGTAGTTGGCTGGCAAGGTGTAGCGCGCGAAGCCGGGGGTCGGCTGCGTCACGGAACGCCAGCAGAACGGGCCAGCAGCATCGATGAGGCTGATGCCGTTCGGCGCGTAAATGAACCAGGCGAAGTTGCTGAAGACGGTTCCGCAGGCAGCGTTGCTGGCGTAGGCGGTGAGGTAGTAGTCACCGGCAGCGAGGCTCACATCGACGGGGATGGAGTGGGACGCATCGGCCGCACTGTCGCCTCCGTCGTCGTACGGGACCGGGAAGGCCACCGAACCCGATGCCACCTGGCTCGCCGCCGTCGGCACCGCAGTGCCGCTCCGGCTGTAGATGACCCAGTTCATGGTCTCATTGACCACGCCGGCCGGGGCAAAGCCCTTCACGACGAGCTCAGAGAGATGCCAGCCCGTGGCGCCCTCGGGAGCCGTGAGCGTGAAGGGCATGGCGAGCCATCGATTCGGCAACGTTGCGCTCAGGCAGCCGCTCGAGAGACCCAGATTCGTGGCCGCGCCAGAAGTCGTGTTGATGATGCTCTTCTGGGGACCGGTGGTGTAGGCGACATACTCGAACCCAGTGTCGAACGTCGCGGTACCGACCGCCGAGTCGTTCGGCCAGTCCGTGCCGGCGGAGTACCCGCCGATGCGGAACAGGTAGTACTCGCCAGCGACGGCGTCAATGATCGTGACACCTTCGGTGCCGGCCACGACGCCGCAGGAGTCATCCACACAGCCGATGTAGCTGTCCAGGATGCCGGCGGCGCGGGCGTCGTCGATCACCGGGTCAGTGCCGAGGGCGTAGACCTCAATGACGCTGTCGATGGAGGGAGCAGCGGGGTCCTGCCCGGCGCAGGCCGAGAGGGTGAGCGCACCATTGCCAGGGGCCTGCAGCACGTACCAACGGTCGCGTCCCATCGCCGACCCACAGAGCGTGGCGTTCGGGCCAGGGCCGTCGGTGGTCGCCGCGGTGTTGTCGAAGGCGAAGCTGTCGCCGACCGCCACCATGCTGGCGCTGGTCATGCAGTCCGCTGCACCGACGGGTGCGGGGCAGTCGTAGATGAAGTAGCCGCAGTCAGCCACGGCCTGATCGACGCAGGACTGATCCCACTCGATGAAGCAGCAGAGCGGATTGAAGCTGCAGACGGTCTCGCAGCAGGCGAAATCCACGCAGCCGCCGGTCGCATGGACCTCGATGCAGCTGTCCGCGCTGGCACCGCACTCGCCGAACGCGCCGCCGGCAAAGCTCACCGTGAGGAGGTAGGACGCGTCGCAGGCGTAGATCGGTGCAGCCGCGTCAGTCTCGAATGGGACCGTCACGATGATGCCGTGCATGCCGGCGTCGACGGTCGAACTGCCCGCGTGGGGGCAGCCGCCGACCTGGAAGCCGTAGAGCGTGTCGTAGGTGACGCAGTCAATGGCATCCGCCGGGAAATCGATGATGAAGGCGACGGTGTTGGCCAGGGCGACGCCGGCGCTCGTGACGGCCTTCAGGTCAAAACTCAGCGTGCCCGCTTCCGCGGTGGAGACGGTGAACCAGTCGAGGTCTCGGCTGGTGTAGGTCGTGGCGCCAGTTGGGATGTAGGTTCCCATCGAGCCCGAGGCAGCAACGGATGCGCCGCTGGCCACCATGCCGAGGTCTTCAAAGAACTCGGCGCCATAGTTGCAACCGCCGTTGGCGTCGCCAACGTCATGCGAGCAGCCATCAGCTGACGCGAAAGCACCCGCGGGCGGCGTCACGTCGCACTGGGCGGCGGCGAGCCCGGCAACGAAGGCCGAGACCGAACAGCCCACAATCATCACTCGAGTCATAGGAGTCTCCGACAAAAGCCTTCCCGACTGTGGCAACGCGCCACTGAATGCGGGCTGGACCAGAACAAGGTAGCCCGGGGAGAGAGAAGAGCAACTTTGCGCTGCAAATCGCGTCAACGCCAGTCGATCACGACCTTTCCGAACTGGTTACCGGACTCGATCCGCGCGAATGCGATGGAACCTTCTGTCGGCGAAACGACACTATCTATCACGGGCGAGATGTGTCCCATCCTCCAGAGCGAGACAACCTCTCCCAACTCCCCCATCGACCCCATGGTTGAACCCACGATCGAAAGTTGGTTCCAGAAAACCCGCGTCAAGTCCGTCGGCGGTGACCCGCCGGTCGTGCATCCGCAGGTCACCAGGCGGCCACCACGTGCCAAGGCCTTCAGGCAGGAAAGGTGGGCGACGGAACCGATGGAGTCGATGACAACATCGACTCCGCGTCGCCCAGTGATCGTTCGGACCGCCCTTGACCAGTCGGACCCGTCATCCAAGACCGTCGCGTCGACCCCCAGTTGCTTGGCACGCTCCAGCTTGTCGGGACTTCGGCTCGTGACGATCACTTTGCAGCCGAGGTGCCTTGCGAGGCTCCGTGCCGCGAGGGCGACCCCCCCACCTATTCCAGTGACCAACACCCAGTCGCCTGGACGGGCCGTGGCGCGGGTGGTCAACATCCGCCATGCCGTGAGGTGCGTCAGCCCGATCGCGACGGCCTCGATCGGATCCCCGTCGCCGATCTCCATCACGTTCCTGGCGGGAGCCGTGAAGTACTCGCGGTTCGCGCCCTCCACATGTTCGCCGATCATCGTGATTTCCTCGCCGGCCGGCTCTGAGCCGGGGAGCTCGAGCTGGTCGGCAAGCATCGCCGCGTTCAGGAGAACGCGCTTGCCGACCCACAGGGGCGAAACACCCTCCCCGACGGCGTCGACGATCCCGCAGCCGTCCGAACCGCTCGCGAAGGGGTAGGTGGTCTCGATGCCGGGCAACCCGCGCCCGACCCAGAGGTCCAGGTGATTGAGGGCACTGGCCTCGGTGCGGACCCGAAGCTCATTCCGGCCGGGCTCCGGCACGGGGATCCCGTCCATCAGCCTGACGTGTGGGGCGACCGGGGAGCCCCTTTCCGTGATGACCAGTGACCTCATGGCGAGAAGCGAGCATAATGCCCGGATGCAGCTCATGCTTCGATGCAGCACCATCCGCCTGGCAATCGCCGTCACTCTTGCTGGCTGGACCGGGTCCGGCGCGACAGGACAGTCGCCAGCAGGTGACCAGGCCCCGGCGCCAGCTCCCGCCCCGGCGGCCCCGGGCAACGTGCCAAACGCCGCTCCCCAGCCGACGTCTCCCGTCACCGTCAAACCAGCCGATCTTGACCTGGGATACATGACCCCAAGGACGACGGTCGACGGAAACTTTGTCCTCACCAACAACACCGACCAGCCGATCACGATCCGCGTGGCGGCGCCGAGCTGCACGTGCACGACGGTCGACATCAAGGGCAAGGTGATTCCTCCTCACGGGACGCTCGAGGTGCCGATCCACATGAAGGTGCCCGCTGCTCCCGGGCGGAAGACCGCGCAAGTCAAGGTGCTCTACGAAGGACTGGATACGGTCTCGGTCCTCAACATGGGTGGCGAGGTGGCATTTCCGGTGCGGCTGACCAGCGTGGACAAGGGCAATCGAACCAATCCATACATCGACGCGCACACCGATCCCGCGCGGACCAAGGGCGCGATCCACGCACAGAGCATTGACGGCACGCCCTTCACGGTGAAGTCCCTGCTCGGCAAGCCGCCGGCGTACGTCGGATTCGACCCCGCCACGGATTCGCCGCGGAGTGAATACGAGCTGCTGTACGACTTCAGCGACTCCACGTGCGAGTCGATGCCCCGGTTCCTCCTGGTGGAGACCGACCGGCCCGACGCGCGGCTCCTGGACATGCGAATCCGTCACGAGTGCACCAAGATCCAGTCCAAGATCCCCTGGGGCGAGTACCGGATCAATGCCGGCGTCGCTCGCGCGGGCACGGCGGTGCCGGCTGACATCCAGATCAAGCGCGCCGGCACCTCGCGCGCGGTCAGCGTGTCAAGCGGGGACCCTGCGATTGCCGTCGGGATCGCCAACCAGGTTGGCGACGGCGACAGCGTGCTGGTCGAGCTCACGCTCGCCATCTCCCCCACCGCCGCGGTCGGATTGCATGCGTTCCCGCTCACGATGAAGGTGGCCAACCCCCAGGGGCAGTCGATCGAGGACTCGATCCTCGTCTACGTGATCGTCGACCCGGCCTGACTCAGGCCGACTCGGGCTGGTACCACAGCCGTCGGACCAGTTCCGTCAGGTCAGCGCCGGGGCGAACGGCCTCTGGCTCGCGGGCGAGTCCAAGCTGGATGATGCGCTTGGCCACCGCCACGGCGACCACCTCGCTGCTGGCCATGATGTCCCGCACCGGTGGGTAGATGACCCCTTCGGCCAGCGAGGCATCGCTCACCTGCGAGGCCAGCGTGCGGGCGGCCACGAGGAACAGTTCCTCGGGGACTCGTGACGCGCGGGTTGCATAGATCGCCATGCCCATCGCCGTGAAGATGTAGACGTTGTTCCCTTGTCCAAGCGTGAACGTGTGCCCCGCGACGGTGACCGGCGGGAACGGGCTGCCGCTGCCGAAGATCGCTCGTCCATCTGTCCAGTCCATCGCCTGCTGCGCAGAGCACTCGCTCTTGGATGTGGGGTTGGAATAGGGGAAGATGATGGGGCGCGGATTGATCGACGCCATCTCGCGGATCACCTCCTCCGTGAAGGATGCACCCTGCGCGCTCACGCCGATGAGCGCCGTGGGCTTGAGCCGGCGGACCGATTCAATCAGCGACCCGCAGGGTTCACCGGGATGCGCGAACGGCAGCTGGAAGTCCGCGAGGCCAGTCGTCGAGGCCGTCACCAGCCCCCTGGAATTGATGAGGTGGCATCGGCCACGAGCCTCCGCTGTCGAGAGGCCCTCCGACTCCATCTGCATGGCAATCAGGTTGGCGATTCCCGTTGCGGCGGCACCGGCACCGAAGAAGAGAATCCGCTGGTCACGCAGTGGCTGCCCGAGGGCACGGCAGGCCCCGAGGAGCCCCGCCACCGCGACACCCGCGGTGCCCTGCACGTCATCGTTGAAGCAACAGCACTCCTCTCGGTAGCGATCCAGGAGCGCGACGGCATTCTTGCCCGCGAAGTCCTCGAACTGGATGCAGCACTGCGGGTAGACGGCCTGCACGGCCTGGACGAACTCGTCGATGAACGCCTGGTACTCCGGCCCCGTGACGCGATGCTGCCGCAGGCCCGGATACAGCGGGTCCGCCAGCAGCGACTCATTGTTGGTCCCGACGTCCAGGTGGACCGGCAGCGTGGTCCACGGAGGAACACCGGACACCGCGGAGTACAGGGCCAACTTCCCGACGGGGATTCCCATGCCGTTGGCGCCAAGGTCGCCAAGGCCGAGGATGCGTTCACCATCCGTGACGACGATGAAGCGCGTCTCTCGGTCCGGCCAGTTCTGGAGGACTTCCTTGAGTCGCCCCTTCATCCGCAGCGAGAGCCACAGCCCCTTCGGCCGGCGGAGGATGTGGCCGTATTGCTGGCACGCTTCGCCGACGGTGGGCGTGTAGACCAGTGGCATGAATCGCCCGAGGTCGGACCGAAGGAGTCGATAGAAGAGCCGCTCATTTCGATCTTCCAGCTCGGACAGGTAGATGTATCGCTCAAGGTCCGTCGGCTTGGCCGCCAGATGCGAACGGCAGCGGATGAGCTGCGTCGGCGGGTCGTCGACCGCATCAGGCAGGAGCCCCTCGATGCGCAGTTCGCTTCGTTCGTCGCGCGTGAAGGCGAGCCCCTTGTTGCGGCGCGGGTTGTAGATCGTGTTGAAGGTCGACTGCGCCTGGGGAGTCTCAAGATCCATCCATCGAGATTACTGGCCGCGGCCGGCGTGGGAGCCTTGATGCGAGAGGCGATGGAGACCCCCTTCAATGGAAGAGGCCGGCCGCTCCCCTCGAGCGGCCGGCCTCGGTCCGACGGTTGTGTTCTGCGTCACCACTCCGCAGCCGCCGGTGGAGCCCCTTTTGCTCCCTCCGAACTGACTGTCGAATGAATCGCAGGTGGGGTCAAGCGAATCTGGTCGTTTTTCGGCCAACCGGCCGACTCCTCGCCCGCCCCTCACCCCCTCACACCCGTACGCACGCTGCGGCACCAAATCACGGCCTTGGCAGGGTGGCGTCGCGGCTGGCAATTCTCGGCCGGCGGGGCGGGAGGTCACCGTCGGGGTCCTCCTCGGCCAGTTCCCGGCGTTCCTCATCCGTGGCGTAGACGCTGAGATAGACGTCGTCGCCGTCGTGATACGTCCCGAGGGAGAGGTCGATCCACTCGACGACGTCGGGGGATGGCGGCAAGTCGCGAATCGGCTCGTGGAGGATGCCGGTCGTGAGCTGCACGTAGAGCTCGCGATCCGTCAGGTGTTCCGTGCGCATGATGTAGACGCCGATCAAGGCGAGGTGGCGCACCAGCGAACGCAGGGCCGAGGGCAGCTCGGCGTCGCCGACGTCGTGGCTGGGCTCCGGCTGGTAGCCGATCTCGGCCAATTGCGCGGCGTTGGTCGTGATCGGAGCCATCTCCAGATCCCAGACCAGCGTCCAGTACATCCGGTCCTCGCAACCGCCCGTGGACTTGGCCATCGCCAGCAAGCCATCGATGGCGCGTTCCCGCGCCTTGCTCTTCTTCTCCAGCACATTGACTGCGATCATGGTCCCCTTCTTTCTGCATGTGTGACCCACGGCGCGCACGGTACGGCCCGCAAGGCACTCCCTCGCACGGCGCTCCCCTTTTTCTTGGCCGCGTCGAGGACCAGCGGCGCTCCGAACCCGGAATCGCTACGTCGCGCGCCGCGCCAACGGGTCGGGCCACGCGTCAGTGCCTTCCGGGGTCTCGCAGCGCAACGTGACCGTCCCAGACTCCACGCCGTGCAGGTCGCCCGCATCAAGCAGCTCGTCCAGCGCCCCCACCGTCGCCGCGCTCGAGGCGGGAATCAGGAATGGCATTCGGTGCTGCGTGACCGACACGCCCTCGCGGACGACCGTGAGTTCGCACGTCCCTCGCCAGTCGTCCCGCAAATCGTTGACGCCGCGGACCGCGAGCCGCGAGGTGGCCGCGCCGGAGGAGTCGGGCAGCGGGACGATCCACAGGCGTCGGGGGGCGAAGGCATCTTGCAGCGCGAAGTACATCGGCTTGGGCCGCCCAGCGACATCGATGGCCGATTGGCTTGGACCCGCCCACGCGTCGTTGAGCATCCAGGCAATCGCACCCATGCAGCGCGGCCGCGAGAGTCGCCACCACACGATGCCCGTCTTGATGGCGTAGGCCTGCACCTGCTGGCTTCGCTCCACCCGCTCCTCCTGCGTCGCCGGCGGCGTGGTGAATCTCCCTGCAAAGTGGGAGTCGATGAAGGGCTCGTCGCCGCCGGTGCCGCGCTGCCGACGGAGCAGTTCCGCGGAGGGGAGCGCCAGCTGCTCGGATGAGAGTCGCTCGGCGAGCGTCTCCCACGTCGAGTAGCCCTGGCAGCCGAACTCGCTCACGAAGAGCGGCGTTGCGCCGTCCCGGTATTGCTCCAGGGAAGCGTCCCAGACATGGCAGTCGCCGACGGTCCGGTCATTTGGGAATCGATCGATCGATCCGCTCCAGGGTGAATCGGTCCAGAATGGCCGCGATGGATCCAGCTCGGCGCACGTTTCGGGGAGCGTGGTCCCCCAGTACTGCCATCCCCAGGATTGCCCGGCTCCCAACCGCTCCTTCCATCCCCAGCTGAACCAGCCCCACACGTTTTCATTGCCGCCACACCACAGTGCGATCGACGGGTGATGCATGAGGCGAGAGACCTGGTGCCCGGCTTCGGCCGCCACCAGTTCGGGGAATCGACCCTCCTCGGGGTAGGTGGCGCACGCGAACATGAAGTCGTGCCAGAGGAGGAGCCCCAGTTCGTCGCATCGCTCGTAGAAACGGTCGCGCTCGTACGCGCCTCCCCCCCACACGCGCAGGAGGTTGAGGTTCGCCTCGCAGGCCTGGAGCAATCGCTCGTCGATCGCCTCGGCCGTGCCTGGCCCCTGGAAGAGCCCCTCCGGAATCCAGTTGGCCCCCTTCACGAAGAGTTCGCGGCCGTTGACGCGAAGAAAAAAGGATGGCTCGCCGTTGCGCTCGGTGACCAGCTCGATAGAACGAATCCCGATGCGGCGGGACCATCGGTCAACCTCGCCGTGGGTGCCGCACGCAAGAGACACGGCGAGCGAGTGCAGTCGCTGTGCGCCTTCGCCTCGCGGCCACCAGAGCGGTGGGTTGGTGACGTCGATCGACACCACGAGCGTGAGCCGTCCCGTGCGAGCGGGGATCGTCGAGGCACTCCCGATGACCACCCGGCCGTCGTCAAGCTCGAGCTGGCACTCGGCGCCGACCCGCTGCCGGGCGGCCGATTCGGCCAGCTCGACGTCCACGTGCACGTCCACGTGCGCGGCCTCGGCGCTGCACGTCGTGACGATCGGGCGAACCGCCACGATCCGGGCGCCATCCCACGCCTCGATCCTCGGAGCCGCGCGGAGTCCCGCGGTGGCGACCTTCGGCCCCCAATCCCAGCCGAAGTTGCAGGCCGCACGCCGCTGGAAGACGTACGGCGTCCAATCACCATTGACGGGACGCTCGCCCAGTGACGCCGCCAACCGCTCCACCTCAGTGACCGGTGCGCGGAACTGTGCTCCCAGGCTGTTCCCACTCGCTCGAAGTCGCCCACGCACGTCGTACCGGTGCGGAAACCATCGGCTCTCCATCAGGCCAAGTGGCTGCCCGTTGATCCAGCCCTCTCCCGTGCCGTCGACCTCGTCGAACACCAAGTCGATCCGCTCCCGGGAACGGAGGCGTTCGGGAAGGTCGAATGTCGTGCTGTACGCCCAGTCCGTCCGCCCGACCCAGAGTTGCCCACGTTCCGCATCGCCGTGGTCGGGGTGCTTCACGATGCCGGCGTTGATCAGGTCGAGATGGACGCAGCCAGGCACGATGGCCTCGACGCGCCGACTGCCGGGGCGGTCTTCCATGGCCGCCAGCCCCTCGCCGCCGCTGGATCGAAGACCCCACCGCCGCGACGATGGATCCGATGCCAATGACACCACCTCGCGACGCATCTGAGCATCATCCCACGAGGAGCCCAGTTCGTGTCAGTCGATCGCTACCGCGGGAAGAACGCGGCGGTCGGGATGCGGTCGACGTCGATGGTCAGGCCGCGGCGGTCGCGGATCCGGTTGGCTGAGTGGGCGGACTCGCTGCCCACCGCGACGGCGCGTACATGCATCCAGGGGATGTAGATCACGGTTCCCGACTCGTCGAACTCAAGCGCCAGGCCGTCCTGCATCACGCCAGCGAGGGTCGCATCGTGAGGCTCGTCCCAGTCCGGGGCGATGACGTGCACCTTCTGCAGCAGCGCGCGCCCAAGCACATGATGAATGCTCTCTCCGATCCGCGCGGCATGGGCAGCTCCCGGCGAAGCCCCGGGCGACCCGCCATCCGCACCCGCGGGTTCCGGCGCCGGCATCGGGGCTGGCGGATCGAACAATCCCGACACCCGCTCCGCCGGGCACCAAGCTTCTTTCCCCACTTGTTGGACTTGGCACGTCTTGGTGAGCTTGCCGGCTGCGGCGCAGGCCTTCAACTGATCGGCGGTCATCCACTCGGATGTCGAATCACCCGATCGGAACCTGTAGAGCGCATCCCCCGCCTTGCTTGTGAAACTGGACGCCGGCATGCGATCCTCCTTTCGAGGACAGACCTTCGGCAGCCCGCACGAGTGGGCCACCCCACACTGAGACCATAGCACTCTTCGGAGTTCCCTCCCGTCCGTCACGAGGGATTTTTCGGGTTCGCCGAACCATCCGCCGCCGCCGTTCCCGACCCCGTCGCAGGCCGATCGTCGACCCGGCCGTCGTCTCGCTCGTTTCCCTGCGATTCACGGAGCAGCCGGAACATCCTTTTCAGGTCCAGAAGGCCGCCAATCCCGAACCACGCCACGACCGCGACGCTGACCCAGAGCACGATCCATGTCCAGGCGTGCCACCAGCCGGACCAGGCCTGGTCCGAAATCGGGTCGCCGGAGGTCTTCCGCCACACGGCGTAGGCCGTCCCGACGAGGAAGAGCAGGGTGAAGAAGAGCGGCCAGCCCACCGTGACGTATGCGATCGGTCGATCCCACCCTCGGTACTCCCGGTCGAACCCAAGCTTCTCCATGAGTGTCCGGGGGCGACCGCCTTCGGGGTCTGCCACTTCATCCGCATGCTCTCCTCGGACCCGGTACGCACCTCGGTGCAGCACCTGGTCAAGGTTGGCCTCCGTGCGGGGCCCGAAGACGCTGACGGACACATAGACCACGATGCTGGCGGCCATGGCGAAGAAGGAGAGCACTTGCCCCGTGGTGTTGGCCTGCAGCCACGCGATGGCCGCGCCAGCTGACCCGGCCGCGCCACCCATCGCCTCCCAGCCCGACACCCGTTCACCGGGGAGCTGGAAGATTGCAAACGCCAGGGCACTGAGCCCCATGCCCGTGAGCATCGCGCTCCAGGCCGCCTGCGTGGAGCCGCGCTTCCAGTAGAGGCCCCCGATGATCGCGCAGCCCGCTCCACCCACGAAGACCGTCGCGCTGAGGGCCGCGAACATCGCGATGTACTGCGTCGGTTCGTAGAGGAGCGAAAAGGTGAAGGCGAACACCGCCACGCCGAAGATGGCGACCTTCAGGAGGAGGAGGTGGGCCTTGGTCGAGAGTGGCTTCCCCCGCAATGGGAGGACCACGTCCTGCACGAAGATCGCGCCCCAGGAGTGCAGGTAGGTGTCGTCGGTGCTCACCGCGGCGCCAAGCATCGCGGCCACCACCAGCCCCAGGAGACCGGCGGGCAGGATGGCCGCGAGGGCGAGCGGCGTTCGAAGTTCGGCCTTGAGGGCATCGGTGGGCTGTGCGGCGAGAACCTCGTGCACCGTCGCCGCGGCGTCGGCATGTTCCGGGCTCGTAAGGAAGCACCGCACCGCGAGGGGGACGATGATCGTGACCAACATGAGCACGCGCCACCGCCAGCCGGACAGGAGCTGGGCCATCCGCGCCTCGTGTGGATTGATGGCCGCGGAGTTGTAGCCCTGATCCCCCTGCCAGGCCCGGCACGCATAGAAAAGCGTGAAGGCGCTGATCAGCCAGTACCACACGTTGAAGTTCTTCTCCGCCTCCAGCCCGAGCGGGTTCACCATGCTGGTCCCCTCGGGGAGTGCCAGCATCGTCGCGGAGAGATCGACCCAGTCAAAGCGCCACAGGAGGTAGAAGCAGAGGAAGACGAAGACCGCGTTGGCGAAGAGCCCCTGCAGGAAGTCCGTCACGATGACGGCGACCTGGCCGCCGGCAAAGACCAGGAAGAGCGCCAACCCCAGCAGCACGAACATCACCAAGGGGAAGATTTCGATCACCGACTCGCCGATGGCCACGGTGTCCGGGAAGCCGCAGATCGCCATGAAGAAGCGCGCGGTGACGCCCGGGAAAATCGCGTAGTTGATGATCCCCGAGACGAAGGCGACGATGCCGGAGAAGACCCGGAATCGCTTGGAGTACCGCATCTCGAAGAACTGCGCGAGCGTGAGGGCGCGCGTCTCGCGGAATCGGTACATCACCCATCCCGTGACGGCCAGGACGATCATCGCGGGGCCCTCCAGGTAGCCCCACCACACTTGCGTGTAGCCCACGTCGTAGCCCACCTGGAAATACCAGACCAACGTGATGACGCCCAGCTGCGCCATGTTGAAGGCGACGGTCATCAGGTATCGGCCGGCGCATCGATTGGCCGAGAGGAACCCGGCCACCGTGTTGGCGTAGGCGCGCGTGGCGAGTGCGCCGACCACCAGCATCGCCACGAAGGCGACGAGGATGATCCAGTCGATCGTCGCCAGATGCATGGGCCGAGCCTACGCGCGTCAGGCCCGTGTCACGCGGAGCGAGAGGACTTCGAAGGGCGCAAGCGCGACCTCGACCCCGTTCCCTTCCAGGTCAAGGTCCAGCTGCGGTGACTCGTGCAGGTCGCACACGGCCACGCGCGAGGCCGCGAAGCCGAACGCGACGCGATGTTCGGGGCGCGAGCCGAATCGCTCCACGAGTCGCACGATGACGTCGCCCGAACCATCTTGCGCCGGCTTGAGTGCGGCGATCTCGTACGGATGGTCGCCATCGTCCTGGGCGCTCCCGGCAAGCTGGATCCGGACCGGCGCCAGGAGGCGCGGGCACGTTGAACCGGCCACTTCGGTCCCTGGACCGCCGGAGACCGTCCCGACGCAGGGTGGGTTGTTCAGCCGATCGGCGTGTGCGATGGCCGAACCGAGTCGCTCGGGCCCCAAATGGGACCGGCCATCGGTGACCAGCAACGCGTAGGTGAATCGATGTTCGCCTCGATCGGCGGTGGGATCGGGGAAGCTGGAGGACTTGAGCAGGCTGAGGCCCATCGATCCGCCTTCGACGCTTCGGCCCACCAGCCCGTCGTCCAGCACGGCGAGGCCGACGCCGTCTTCGCTGAGTTCCATCCAATCGTGGCCGGGAACCTCGAACCGAGCGCGGTCCCACGAGGTGTTCCGGTGCGTGGCGTGCTCCAGGAAACCAAACTGCGTCCCGATCCGCGCGCTTCGGGCCCGGATGCCGGTGGGGAACTCGGCGCGCAGCAGCGTTCGCTCCTCCTGCCAGTTGACCACCGTGCGAATCCGGACCATGGACTCGCTGGGGCTCAGTTCATAGCGCTGCTCGATCGTGCTGTGTTGGCCGATTGTTCGCTTCACCACCAGTCCCAATGTCCCGGCCGGCGAGCCGTCTTGCTCGCAGTCGACGGTGTCCACCAGCTCGCATGGCGCGTGGTCCACGACCGGCGCGGCCTTGTCGCGGTAGTCGCGATCCGTGTCCCATGCCTCCCAGCGGCGTGGTCGATCCTCGTAGAGCACGAGTTGGTTGATCGGCCCGGCGTCCACGGAACTGAGTGCCCCCACCTCCGAACCCGTGATGAAGTTCTCGATCGAGCGCACACGCCCCGCCTCGTCCAGTTCCAGGCGGACGATGCCGTTGTCCAGCCAACGCCCCGCAACGTCGGCCCGCACGGATTCCACGCCGATGGCTGGCGCGACCGGACTCACGGCGCACGGCGGCACGGCCGCACCGTCATCGGCCACCCCCTCCGAGTCGTCGGCGACGCTGGCGCTGTTGAAGACGACGCGCTCGCCGTCGCGGACATCCAGCAGCCTCCGGACGCGCCGCAGCCCTTCGATCTCAAGGAGATCAAGTCGCTCCAGCACGCGGCCCATCTCCCGACGCGCATCCACGTAGACGTCCTGGATCGACGATCCCGGCAGGATGTCGTGGAACTGGTGGAGCAACGTGGTCTTCCAGAGGCCGTCAAGTTCCGCCAGCAGCGCGACCAGCGCTTCCCCGCGCAGCCCCGTCATCACCGCAAGGACCTCGACCCGGCGCAGCAGTCGTTCCGCCCTGCGATTGGCCTGCTTCACCCATCGCTGGCTGGTGAAGGTGCCTCGGTGCGCCTCCAGGTAGAGGTCGCCGTCCCACACCGGGAGCGGCGTGGCGGTGCGCGACAGTTCATCGGCACGCGCATGCAACCTTCCGCAGAGGGAGTCCGCCCGGCCGCAGGTGGTGCGCGGCACCCCTGCGCACTCGGCGAAGAGGCTGGCGCGCTCGATCTGCGAGGGGTCGGGGCCGCCGCCGCCATCGCCCCAGCCGAAGGGCTGGAGCCACTCACGAACCCGGCCGGCGTCCAGCGTCTCGATGATGCCGGCACCGGCGATGATGTCACGGCTGTCCAGCTCAGAGTTGTAGTTGTGGCCGGGCGTGAGGTGCGTCAGGACCTCCGTCCCGTCCAGCCCGCGCCAGAAGAAGTTGACGTGGGGGAATCGATTCGTGTCGTTCCAGGCGATCTTGTTCGTGATGAATGTGTCCAGCCCCGCCAGCCGGCACAGCTGGGGAAGGCACGCCGGGAAGCCGAAGGTGTCTGGGAGATAGAGGAATCGCTGCGGTGCCCCGTCGCCAAACCGCTCCCGCCAGTACCTCGTGCCGTGCTCAAGCTGCCGGATGAAGGACTCGCCCCCGGGACTGGCGCAATCGGGTTCGATCCACATCGCACCGTTTGGTTCCCACCGACCGCCCAGGACCGCCGCGCGGATCTCCTCGAACAGGGCTGGATGGTCCTCCTCGATGAACGCGTATTGCTGCGCTTGCGAGCACAGGAACGTGAACGACGGGAATCGCTCCATGTTGCGCAGCGCCGTCGAAAACGTGCGCGCGCATTTGCGCCGCGACTCGTCGATGCGCCAGAGCCAGGCGGTGTCGATGTGCGCGTGCCCGGTGGCGGTGCAGTGCAACCCGTCGGCGCCGACCGCCCCCGCGACGCCCTTCGCAAGCGCGTGCAGCGTGTCCCACTGCGAGTCGATCGCCGCACGCGAGAGGCCGGCCGGCGCTGCGGGAATCGCATTTACGATGGCACGAAGTCCCACGCGGAGCTCGTTGGACCTCGCCGTGGCGGCCGGCAGGGTCCAGAGGAGGCGACGAAGGGCATCGAATCGCTCCGCAAACTGCCATGCCCGTTCGTCGAGTGTGCAGAGGTCGGCCCGCTCAAGCCGTCCGGGCGATTCCTCCTTCCATCGAGCCTGCATCTCGGGCTGGTCCCACCAGAATGTCGTCGCGCCAAGCGGCAGGTTGCAGGCGGCCTCGACAAGACATTCAACTTCTTCCCCGCCCATCGCCCGTGCGGCGTCAGGCCACAGGGCCGGCGACAGTGGCGCGAGATCGTGATACGGGTCAAAACCGGCAAACGGCCGACCGCCGCGCCAGAGCGTGGCTTCGGTCCCGCTGGAGAATCGAAGCACGACCCGTTGCCCAGCCCAGGCGGCAGGAATGGATCCGCGAAGCCGAAACCACCTCGTTGACCAGATCGGACCCCAGCGGAAACCGGGTCCCACCCGCTCCGCTCGGTCCAGGAGCCCCCGACTGGCTTCCTCCAGGCTGACGCGCGACGGCCACGACGCGGAGTCGACCTCCAGTGGCATGGCCGCCGGGAACGCCAGCGGTTTCAGCACCCAGGTGCAGAATTCCTCGAATCGAATGGCGTCGTACTGGTGGTCTGGCAGCACGCGCGGGAGTGTACGAGTGCCGACGGCGTCAGAACTCGAATCGAACCCCGGCGAAGTAGCGGAAGTCGTTGGTCGATCCGTCGCGGTCGAAGACGTCGTACTCCTCCGTCACGCCGATTTCCAGGCCTGCGCCCTGCAAGAAGGACATTTTTCCGCGGAGCTTGGCTTCCGCGAACACCGTGTAGTTCCCATCCCAGTTGGAGAGGTCCGGCAGGTACTCGACGTTGGAGATGGCCGACCAGGCCTCGTCCAGCTTCCACTCAGATTCCAGTCGCATCAGGAGGTTTGGAAACCACTGTTCGACGTCGCCGAAGACTCGCTCCGCACCGGGTGCCATCTTGGCGGTGAGGCGCCAGTCGGGCGACTCGACCAGTTGGTACCCCGCACCGGCATAGGCGCCCACCCGCTGGTCCCAACTGAGCAGCTGGTCCAGTTCCCACTGGGCCAGCGAAAAGATGAACCAGGGGCTCACTTCCTTGAAGTCCCGGTTCCACTCCACACCCGCGTAGGCCTTGTTGTCGCTCACGACCGTGTCGCTCACCGCAAAAAAGTAGTTGCCGCTGAGTCGAACGGTGTCCAGCTCATGGCTGTATTCCAGGCCGAACTCCGCCCGGAGGAAGAGGTTCGATGAACCGGTCGCTGACTTGCCGGCACCCGACAGGCCAACGTACCCCTTCCACCGCTTCGCCTCCTCCGGTTGCTGCACTTCCTGGAGCAGGCTCACCGCGTCGGCACCGGCGAGGTGTTGGCCGGCGTTGCTGGGATCGGCGGGAGCGGCGCCTGCCGGGATCGGCGGCGAGCGATCGGGCTCACCCTCTTCCGGTTCCGCTTGCTGCGCTTGGGTCCCTCGGAGGAGGGCACGGGCGCTTCCTGCGGCCATGGGTGGCGGCGGTGAGCTTTGGGCTGCAGCAAGGTGGCTCAGCGACAAGGCTGTCAGCCCGAGAGCAACCACCTTCAGGTCGATGCGCATCCTGCGTTGCTTGGCCTGTCTCGCCATGAGCCATCAAACTTACCCCGATTCGGAACAATCGGGGCAAGACTGCCGAACTTGCGCCCCACGCGCCCGATAAAGTGGATTCTGGCCTCCATGGGCCCGATTGGCTTGACATCGACCTTTTCGTCTGCCATACTTCCCTGCCTTGCATCATTCGCTCAGCCATCGACTGCTCATCCTGCTGCTCGCTTTTGCGATGCAGCTGTGCTGCTGTCCTGTGCAGGCGTTCCTGGCGACGGGTGGGTGCGGCGCCAGCGATGGGCCTGACGCCGCTGCCGGACACTGCTGCTGCCGGAAGGCGAAGGCCGGCAGCGACCAAGACCGCGGCATGGGTGACGGTGGTGCAAGCGAACAGGGCCAGTCCGATCGCGAACTGCCCGACGGCTGCCCGTGCGAACTTGCCTTCGTGAAGGCCCCCGCGGCCCACCACGGCGTGGTCATCCCGGCACCTGAGATCGTGGCCGTGCTGCCGTTCGCGATGCCGCGAATGGTTGCGTTGGCCGTCGTCGAGGAGCCGATGCCATGCGGGACCCATGCGCCACCGGAACGTCCTGGGGGACGCCTGGCGCTTGACCGATTCAACCGTCGACTGATCTGATTCCACGACCGAAGGGATTGCCACTGCTGCGATCGTCGCAGCGGGGCGTGTTCGCTTTGGACCAGGAGTCGATTGTCAGATGGGATTCTCTCGATACAACTTGACGCGCGGCCATGCCGCATGTGCGCTCGCCAGCGCCACGCTGCTGCTTGGCGCATGCAGCACCACGTCCACACAACCGGCGCGGCACGAGGCGATTGGGGAAGCCTCTTCGCGCCTGGGCCGTGACGCCGCCACGTTTGCCCCCACCGACGCGCCCCGCGCCTGGGTGCCGGGCACTCCGCTCACGATGGAAGCGGCGATCGCCGACTCACTCTCGCAGGATCCTTCGCTGCGCGCCGCACTCGCACGGCTTGACGCCGCGACGGCGAGCGTGGACCAGGCCAGCCGGCTCCCCAATCCGATGCTGGACCTCATCGGCGGCGTCCCACTGATGGACATGGGCGTCACCCCCTACGGCGTGATGCTTGCCCAGCAACTCTCCTTCCTGTGGACGCTGGAGCGTCGAGAGGCGATTGCGACGGCCAACCTCCGCGCAGCGACCGTCGAAGCGGCCGCCGCATTCGTGGGTGGGGGCCTGGACGCGCGCGCCCAGTACATCACGGCGTGGACCGACACGGAAGTCGCGCGGCTGACCGCAGGGGCGCTCGCCAGTGCTGTTCGCATCGAAGCAGCCATGCAGGTGCAGGTCGATTCCGGGCTTCGGCCCGCGAGTGACTTGGTCGACCCCATCGCCGCACGCGCGCGCCTGGAAGCGCAAGCCGCGGCCACACGCGCGCAGGCGATGCAGTCGCAACTGGCGCTTCTGCGGCGAGTGGGCGCACCGGAGGCCGCGTTGCCGACCCTTTCGGTTCCCGTGGACCTCACACCGCTCCATGACGCGCGCACGCCGGACGCCGAGGCGCTGGCTCGCGACGCTGGCACGCTGGATGAAAACCTCACGATCCTCGCTGCGAAGGCCCGCGTCACCTCCGCTGCTGCGCAGTTGGGACTGGACGAGGCGAGTCGATGGGACGGCGTTGCGCTCTCCGTCGGCCGTGAGCGGGACATGGAAGGTGATTCAGCCTGGATGTTTGGCCTGTCGATCGAGCTGCCGATCCTTGACGATGGCTCTCCGGCGATCGCACGGGCGGCGGCCGAGCTGGACGCGGCGAGATTGGACGCCGAGGCGGCGCGCCAAGACGTGATTTCGCGGTTGCGTTCATCCGCGGCCCGACTGGTCGCCACGCAGGCGGGCCTCGCGGCCGCGGAAGCCATCAGCGAGGCATCCTCGCGCAGCGCCGAAGCCGACGCGCGTGATGCCCGCGAAGGGCTGACACCGCCGGTGACCGCCCTGCAGGCAGCCATTCGTCGAGACCAAGACCTGACTGCGCTTGCCGGCGCGCGCGCCGCTCGCGCGCTTGCCACGATCTACATTGAACGCGCCCGACTCGGAGCGCGCCCCACCACCGCACTCGCCAACACGCAGCCAGGCGCCCTTTCCGGCGCTCGAGCGTCGTCCTCGACCCAATCCATGGAGATCATGCCATGACCACCTCAACGACCCCGCACGATCATCGCTTTGACTCCGACTCGGTGGCCCCCCCGCGCAAGCACCTGGGCACTCGAGTCGGCCTGCCCGTCGCCATCATCGGCACCGCCGCGGCGCTCATCCTCTTCGTCAGCTGGCGACAGCTGGCGCCGGCGACGAGCGTTGACGTGGTGCCTGTCGTGCTTCGCCCTGCCCCCGCCGGCATGCTCGGAGGCGCCGCAGCCGGGGGCTCGCAGGAGGCCACGGCCGGACTCCCGACGTCACATCGCGGCGCTGCGGCGGGAACCGTCCAAGCCGCCGGGTGGATCGAACCCAGCCCGCTTCCCATCTACGCCACGGCCCTGGAGCCTGGCGTGGTGCAGGAAGTGCTGGTGCTTGAGGGGCAAGCAGTGAAGTCCGGACAGGTCATGGTGCGGCTCATCGACGATGAAGCGAGGATCGAGGTGGACGCGATGGATGCGGAGCATGAAATGGCTCGCGCGGAACTGGCGGAAGCCGAGGACACCCTCGCTCGCAAGTCGCGCCTCATCGGGACCGATGCGGTGAGCGCCAACGAGATCGTGATGCTTACTTCTCGACGCGACAAGGTCTTGGCACAACTTGGCGCCGCCGATGCCAAGCGTCGCCGCGCCGACCTGGCGCTGGATCGAATGATCGTCCGCTCCCCCGTGGATGGGGTCGTGATCCGCGTCCTGGCCGCGCCCGGCTCGGTGGTGGGCGGCATGGAGCACACGCCCCACGTGGTGCACCTGTACCAGCCCGACAAGCTGCAAGTGCGCGCCGACATCCCCAACGCCGACATGGCACGCGTGCAGGTCGGCCTCCCGGTGGAGATCACGGTGGACGCGATGCCTGACCGGATCTTCCATGGCATCGTCAAGCGCTTCGTAAACGAGGCCGACACCGCGAAGAACACGGTGGAGGCGAAGGTGGAGATCTCCGATCCCGATCCCGTGCTCCGCCCCGAGATGTTGGTGCGCTGCAAGGTGATTCCGATGGAGGTGTTCCATGCGGGAGCTGCACATGGCGCTGGTGGCACTGGCACTTCAGGTGCCGGCGGAAGCGATTGGATCTACGCGCCCGAAGCATTGCTCGCCGGCGAGGGGCCCGATCGCACGGCCTTGGTGGTTCGCGACGCGGAAGAGGGGGTGGGCGTTGCGCGCACGGTGCAGGTGAGCGTGGGCGACGCGCGACCCGACGGGTGGATTCCTGTCTTCTCCGGGCTGGTCCCCGGCGACGCACTGGTCGACTTCCGCCCGCACTCTGCCATCGCCGACGGATCTCGCATCCGGATCACCAGCCGCGCGGAACCGGAAGGTGGCGCAGCCCGCGCGACCGAGACGGGCACCACCTTGCAGCCCGCCGCCACTGCTCCCGCCACTTCCCCCACGACCACCCACTCAACCAACGGAGGAGCCAATGGCTCTCATTGAAGCTCGACAACTCATCAAGGACTACACGCGCGGCGAGGAGCGCATTCGCACGCTGGACCATGTCAACCTGGACATCGAACAGGGTGCGTTCGTGGCGCGCATGGGCCACAGCGGCTCCGGCAAGACCACGCTCCTCAACCTGCTCGCGGGGATCGACCGCCCCACCGGCGGCGAACTGCGCGTGGACGGCAAGAACATCGCCGGCCTCTCGCGCGGCGCCCTGGCCGCGTGGCGCGCCCGCAGCGTGGGCTACATCTTCCAGCTCTACAACCTGGTGCCCGTCCTGACGGCCTACGAAAATGTGGAGTTGCCGCTCCTGCTGCATGACTTGTCACGCGGCGAGCGACATCGTCGCGTGAGCGAGGCGCTGGCCCAGGTTGGCCTGGCGGATCGAGCCTCGCACACGCCACGGCAGCTGAGCGGCGGCCAGGAGCAGCGCGTCGCGAGCGCCCGCGCGCTGGTCACGCAGCCAACGCTCTTGCTGGCGGACGAACCGACCGGCGACCTGGACCGCGAGAGCGCGGCCAGCGTGATGGAGCTGCTGGGTCGATTGCACCGCCAACTGAACCAGACGATCGTGATGGTCACGCACGACCTCAAGACGGCGCACCATGCGGATCGGCTGGTGCACCTTGAAAAGGGCCAGATCGTGGACGATGCGGAGCACGGTGCGGCAGCCGCCACCGCAGGAGTCCGCTCATGATTCTCCTTCGCACGATTCCGCATGTCTGGAGGTCGCTGGTCCGACGACCGGCGCGCACGCTGCTCACCGTGATGGGCATTGCCGTGGCCACTTTCCTCTTCTGCTTCGTCGAGACCATGCGCGACGGCGTGAATCAAGCCACGCAGGCGGGCGCCAGCGAGACGCGGCTGGTCGTGTACCGGGAGAATCGATTCTGCCCGTTCACCAGCCAGATTCCGCAGTCGTACGAGCGCGCGATCCGGGACATTCCCGGCGTGCGCAGCGTTGTCCCGATGAAGATCATCGTGAGCAACTGCCGCGCCAGCCTGGACATCGTGACCTTTCGCGGCGTCCCCGCGGAGGCGTTGGAAGAGTCGGTCCTCAAGGAGGGCCGGATGACCGATGGCAGCGCCGCGGAGTGGGCTCGACGCACCGACTCCGGCTTGGTGGGTGCAGGCCTGGCCGAGCGCCGCGGCATCAAGGTGGGCGACGCCTTCACCGCCGCCGGGATTTCCGTGCAAGTCGCGGGGATCGTGGACACCGACAACGCGCAGGATCGAAACGCGGTCTTTGTGCACCTCCCCTTCCTGCAAGAGACGGCCGGTCGCGGCGGCACCGGCGGCATCATCACGCAGTTCAATGTGACGGTCGATGATCCTTCGCAGCTGGTGTCCGTGGCGAAGGCGATCGACGATCGATTCGAGCACGACCAGTTCCCCACCGCCACGCGGCCGGAGAGTGCCTTTGTCGCTCGCGCCGCGCACGACGTGCTTGCGCTGGTCGGGTTCGCGAGCCTGGTGGGCTGGAGTGCGCTGGCGGCGGTGTTTGCCCTCGTTGCCAACGCGATCATCCTGAGCGTTCGAGATCGAGTCAAGGAGCACGCGATCCTCCAGACGCTCGGCTTCCCAGGATGGAGCGTCGGGTGGATGGTGCTGCTGGAAGCGTCGGCGCTTGGCATGGTGGGCGGCGCGATGGGCGCGGGCGGCGCGTGGCTGGCCGTGCGGGCGGCGCACCTCAACTTCACGATGGAGGGCGTCTCGATCGAAGTCCAGCCGCACCTGTGGCTGGCGCTGCTCGGCCTGGCCCTGGCTTCCGCGCTTGGCCTGGTGGCGGGTGTCTATCCCGCCATCGACGCCGCTCGGCGTGACATCGTTTCCGGACTGAGGACCGCGTGAGATGAACATCGACAACACCGAGGACAACCTCACATGAAGCTTCTTCCATTCATCTACGCGACCCGAAACCTTGGGCGAAGCCCGATGCGACTGGTGCTGGCCGTTGGCGGCTCGTGCCTGGTGGCGCTCTTGGCGCTGACCGGCGAGGCGTTCGTGTCGGGCATGGCGCGAGCCTTCCGATCCAGCGCGGTCGCCGAGAATGTGCTGCTCATCGGCGCGGGCAGCGAGGAGAGCCTGGAGCGCAGCGAGGTTCCTCGCGGCGCCGCGGGCGAGGCCATCGCAGGCATTTCCGGCATTCGGACGGTTGCCGGCGTGTCATGGGCCAGCAGTGAGGTGCATGTGGCGCTCCCTGTGCTCCGCGAGGGACAGACCCTGGACGACGGCGGCACCAGCGCGGACCTGGGCGTGGTGCGAGGCATCACCGGCGTGGCGTGGAGCGTGCATCCGCAGGCCAAGCTGATCGCGGGTCGAGCCCCGGCACAGGGCGCCGACGAAGCGGCCGCAGGAGAGACGGCGCTGGAACGGATCGGGCTGGACAGTGCGGAGGTTGCGGCGCAGGTCGCGCACGGCGAACCGGTGATGATCGTGATCGATGGCCGCCCAGTGTCCGTCGTCGGTGTCATCGCCGCACCCGGCACCATCATCGATGGCGAGGTCTGGATGCCGCTGCAAGATGTGCTTGTCTTGACCCAACGCGAGACGGTCTCCGTGATCGTGGTCTCGTTGGACCCCCGTTCGGGGAGCGAAGCGGCCGATGTGGAACTCTTCACGCAGCGTCGACCCGACCTGGAGCTCTCCACGATCCGCGAATCGGACTACTACGCCGCACTTGGGCAATTCTTCCGACCCGTGCAGGTGATGGTCCTGGCCAGCACGGCACTCGTGGCGCTGGGTGGACTGCTCGGCGGGCTCAACACGATGTACGCCGCCTTTGCCGCACGCATTCGGGAGACCGCATCGTTGCAGGCGCTTGGCTACTCGCGCACGGCGATCGCCATCAGCATGCTGCAGGAGTCGCTGCTCGCCAGCCTCAGCGGCTCGCTCATCGCCATCGTGCTGGGGCTGATCCTGCTGCGCGACGCCAGCATTCGATTCAGCATGGGCTCGTTCTCGCTCCATGTCGATCACCAAGCCGTTCTCGCGGCGCTTGGTGCCGGCCTCGTGGTCGGCTGCCTGGGCGCCATCTTCCCCGCGTTCCGTTGCCTGCGCACGCCGATCCCAACGGCGCTGCGGGCGGATTGACCTCGACCAACCTGACTGTGACCACGCTGACTTGACCACGCTGACTTGATTCGCGACACGTCCTCACACTCGACTCACACCAAGGAAACACTGTCATGACCTCTACGAACCGACACATCTCGACCGCCCTCCTCTCGCTCGCCGCCGCCGCCCTGTGGGCGTGCGACAAGTCGTCGTCAACTCCCTCGGATGCGAGTCCAGCGGATGCGAGTCCATCGGCAACGACTGGCTGGCCCGCGGGACTGGTGGTCGATGCCAGCGCGATTGCCGCAGAGCCAGCCTCGGTCAAGGCCACGCGGGACGGCGCGGCGGCTGGTTTGCACGTCACGCTGGTCGGGAAGATCGGCGGCAGCAAGAAGCCGTTCGTGGAGGGCCACGCTGCGTTCACGATCGTGGACCTGGCGCTCAAGAGTTGCGACGAAATCGAAGTCGACAGCTGCGCCAAGCCGTGGGACTACTGCTGCGAGGAAAAGACAAACCTCCGCAACCACACCGCCATGATCGAGATTCAGGATGCGGCCGGGAAGCCGCTCGCGATCGGCGCGCAGGGACAGATGGGCCTGGAGCCGCTGAAGGTAATCGTCGTGGAGGGCGAGGTTGTCTCAAGCGACCCCAACGGCGCGTGCATCATCAAGGCCGAGCGCATCGCGTTCCAGTAAGCCCTCGATCGGTCCTGATCCCGGGTTGGTTTCGACCAAACCGTTACTTCGGACGTAACGGTTTGGTCGAAACCGCGGGGCCCTGGCACATTCAGCATCGGCGTAGCCTCCCCGGAATGCTTGGCGCCTTCTCGCTCATTCTGATGACGAGCACGATGATCGTGCTGGGGCTGGTCGTTTGGCGCCTCGTGAGTCGGCAGGAGCGAGGCGACGATCAGTTCGAGGCCAAGCTCAAGGCCGACGACGAGCGCGCCGAGCGCGGCCACGCGGAGGACGCCGCGCGATGGGCGGCCTGGGAGGAGCACAAGCGGAGGGCGGCGGGGGAGGATCCCAAGTCAGGCGCAGAGTCGTAGCGTCGTTCTGCGGCGATAGCGGCCCCCACCCAACAAGGTGCAAACCGGGTGTAGGCCTGCATTTCCACGAATCGACTCGATTCAATCGTCCAAACTTCTCGATTGAGGGTCCCGGGGAGGTCCTGAGCGGCATATCTGGATGAACATATCCATTAACTGCTAGGACTCCCATATGCACACTCGCCACTGGTGGAAACTCATGTTCCTGGTTCTCGCGGCTGGTTTCGCCGGGGTGATGGTGATCGGCGTCGGCACGTACCGACACGCGCCGCCGATTCCCAACTTTGTCGACGGCAGCGGGAAGATCGTTGTCTCGGCCAATGAGATCCTCGAAGGCCAGGTGGCGTTCCAGCGGCTGGCACTCATGGAGTACGGCAGCATGTTCGGGGACGGCGCGATGCGCGGGCCCGACTTCACCGCCGATGCGCTCCATGTGGTGGCCACCGCCGCGACGGAGCACGAGACTGGTGCGCCCGGAACCGCCGTCACGCGGATGCGACTCGCACTTCGCACGAACACCTTTGATGAGACCACCAACACGGTCACCCTCCCCCCCGCCGTGGTCGCAGCCGTCACCGACCTGCGCACCCATGTGGCCGAACTCGTCGGCGGCGACGGCCCCGAGAGCATCACTCCGCACGGGCTGGTGAGCGACCCCACCACGCAGCAGCGCCTTGCGGATTTCTTCTTCTGGGGCGCGTGGGTCTGCGTCGCCGAACGTCCGGGGACTGGCCACTCCTACACGCACAACTGGCCCTACGACCCTCTCGCAGGCAACAACCCCACTGCCGATGTTTCCCTCTGGAGCGTCCTCGGCGCCCTCGGGTTCATGCTCGGGCTTGGATGGGTGCTGTACTTGTATGGTCGATTCCAGGTGCCGGCGGAAACGGCCGAGGCGGGCACTCCCAACGACCTGCCAGCCCCCAGCGCCAGTTCCCTGTCACTCTTCCGGCCCTCTGCGTCGCAGCGCATGGCGTATCCGTTCTTTGCGCTCGCCGCCGCCGTGATGGTGCTTCAGGTCACCGCGGGCATCTTCACGGTGCACGACTTCGTCGGACTGGTCAACCTCTTCGGCTGGCAGGTGGACGACACGCTGCCCATCACGATCGTCCGCTCATGGCATGTGCAGTTGGCGCTCTTCTGGATCGCCTCGTGCTGGATCGGCGCCTCTCTCTTCCTGCTGCCGCTCATGAGCGGCGGCGAGCCGCGCGGACAGGCCAGGCTGGCCCGCGTGCTCTTTGCGGCACTGACGCTCTTGGTCGCGGGCTCCACGGTCGGCATCTACATGGGGCCCACGGGGCTCCTGGGCGAGTGGTGGCGATGGTTTGGCCACCAGGGCTGGGAGTTCGTCGAGTTTGGCCGGATCTGGCAGGTGGCCTTGCTTGTGGGATTCGTGCTCTGGGGCGTCATCGTCCTGCGCGGCACGCCACGGCTGGTCCCCGGCGGAAACTGGTGGTCGCTGCCATCGTGGCTCCTCTACTCCGTGGCCAGCATCACGATCCTCTATCTCTCCAGCTTCGTCGCGTCACCCACGACCAACTTCGTCATCGCCGACTTCTGGCGCTGGTGCGTCATCCACATGTGGGTGGAGGCGTTCTTCGAGGTGTTCACCACCGTCATCGTCGCATACATCCTCTACATGATGGGGATAATGTCGCTGCAGGCGGGGTCGCGCATCGTCTTCCTGGCCACGCTGCTCTTCCTCGGCTCCGGGATCCTGGGGATCTCGCACAACTTCTATTGGAACGCCAAGCCGGTCGCGGCGATCGCGCTGGGCAGCGTCTTCTCCACGCTGCAGGTGGTGCCGCTCATCCTCCTGACGCTGGAGGCCTGGAGGTTCAGGCGAGGGCCCGACCACGCCCGGCGCCGCAGCGGCGACTTTGCGCTGGCCGAAGCATTCCTCTTCCTCATCGCGGTCAACTTCTGGAACTTCCTGGGTGCCGGCGTGTTCGGCTTCATCATCAACTTGCCGATCGCCAACTATTTCGAGCACGGCACCTACCTCACCGTCAACCACGGCCACGCCGCGCTCATGGGGGTGTACGGCAACCTGGCGATTGCGGTCACGCTCTTCTGCGCGCGATACCTGCTTCCCGCAGCCCGGTGGAACGCAAGGCTCATACGAGTCTCGTTCTGGAGCCTCAACATCGGCCTCATGCTGATGGCGCTCCTGGACTTGCTGCCGGTGGGCATCTACCAGCTCTCCGACGCCTTGGAACACGGGCTCTGGCACGCCCGCACACGCGCGTTCATCGACAGCGACTTCTTCCAGACCGCGACCTGGCTGCGGGCCATCGGCGGGCCGATCTTCGTGGTGGGCGGCGTGATCCCGATCGCGTGGTTCGTGCTCAGCCGCGTGCGCGGACGCAAGCCCGCAGGCGACGGCGGCGCGCCGCAGGATGACGCAATCGGCCCACGGCCGGCCCCGTAACCCGTTGGAGGAGGACTCACCATGACGCCGCTGACATTGACCTCGACATCGCCAACCACATCGACGGCGCCTTCGCCGACGCCGGCGCCATCCAGCACGCCGTCCACCTCCAAGTGGGACGAGTCCGCCGCCCGCCACTTGCTCAACCGCGCAGGCTTCGGTGGACCGCCGGATCAAGTGCGTGAACTTGCCGCGCTCGGCTGCAAAGGCGCGGTGGCCCGATTGATCGACTTCGGCTCGATCCCCTGGGACGGTCCATCCACCGACGACATCCGCTCGGACATCCACACGCCACTCTCGCCCGAAGAACGCAGGGAGGTCCAGCGCATCATGCGGGGAGACGATGCCGAGGCGATCGCGGCCATCCGCGAGCGACGCAACGAGATCGACCAGACGGACCGCAAGCAGGTGCGCGTGATCCAGGAGTGGTGGTTCCGGAGGATGCTGGAGTCACCGCGGCCGATGGAAGAAAAGATGACGCTCTTCTGGCACGGCCACTTTGCGTCGGGGATCCGGACGGTGAAGGACTCGTACCACATGTACCTCCAGAACCAGCTCTTCCGCCGCATGGCGGTCGGGAACTTTGCCACGCTGGTCCACGAGATCATCCGCGACCCGGCGATGCTCAAGTACCTGGACGCCGACGAGAATCGACGCCAGCGTCCCAACGAAAACCTGGCCCGCGAGGTCATGGAACTCTTCGTGCTTGGCGAGGGCCACGGCTACACCGAGGCCGACATCAAGGAAGGGGCGCGCGCACTCACCGGCCACTCCTTCCACGATGACGAGGCCATCTTCCGGCGGCCCGAGCACGACGCCGGCATAAAGACAATCATGGGCCAGACCGGCGCGTTTGACGGCGACGGCTTCATGGACATCATCCTCGCTCGGCCCGAAGCCAGCGAGTTCATCGCCTCCAAGCTCTACCGGTTCTTCGTCAACGATTCGCCCGGCGCCCCCACCGGCAAGGGCGCGGCGCTGTGCCAGGACCTCGCCCGCACGATGCGTGGCGAGAAGTACGACCTCAAGCCCGTGCTGACGCAGCTCTTCACCAGCGAACACTTCTACGACGCCGCCAACCGAGGGGCCGTCGTGAAGTCGCCCGTGCAACTGCTGGTGCAAGCGTCGCGCGAACTGGGGCTGCCCGCGCGCAATCCACAGGTGGTTGGCAAGGGATGCGCGTTCATGGGGCAATTCATCCTCGAGCCACCCAATGTGAAGGGATGGGCCGGGGGGAGGTCGTGGATCAGCACCTCCACGCTCTTCGCCCGGCAGAACACCATGCTTTACATGCTGAGTGGCCAAGGCCGCGGGCGCGCCGGTGGCCAGCCCGAGTCGCTGGGCTGGGACCCGCTTGCAGTGGTCGCGCATGTCCCGCAGCAAGGCGATCGTGCGGCGATCTGCGCAGCCGTGGTGGACGCCGTGCTGGATCGATGCCTCTCGGTCGCGCCCTCCGCGCACTCCAGGTCCATCCTGTCCCAGACCCTCGCCGATTCCGGCGGAACGCTTGACCAAGATCGCGTGCTGGGACTCCTGTGCCTGGCGTGCGCACTCCCCGAATACCAACTCTGCTGAATGGAGGCATCGATGTCACACGATTTCAGAGCGCCGCGCACCCGCCGATCATTCCTCACCGAAGGACTTGGCATCGTCTCCCTCGCGACCACCGCCCCCTGGTTTCTGGACCTCACCGCACGCGGGATGGCGCTGCCCCAGGAAACCGGTGGCCTCCCCAAGGCGACCGGCGACATCGCCAACCGCATCTTGGTGGTGGTACAGCTTGGCGGCGGGAACGACGGGCTCAACACGGTGGTTCCCTTCGGCGATGGCGGCTACTACGACGCTCGACCTCAGCTGTCGATTCCAGAGCCGGGGAAGGCTGGCGGCTGCCTGCCGTTGTCCGGAACCACTGGACTGGGGCTCCATCCTGCGATGTCAGACTTGGCCTCCCTCTTTGATGACGGTCGCGTCACGATCGTGCAGGGCGTGGGCTACCCAAACCCGAATCGATCGCACTTCACCTCGATGGACATCTGGCACACCGCGCGCAACAATGCCGGCGGCGACGGGTGGATCGGCCGCTACTTTGACTGCACCTGCAACGGGAAGCCAGTGCAGGACGGCGCGATAGCGATCGGGCAGTCGCCGCCGTTGGCCATGCAGGGAGTGGTGCAGGCACCGGTGGCCTTTGAGGATGCGCAGCTTTTCCAGTGGCTGGGCCGGAACATTGATCGATCCCTGGAGGAGCCATATCAGGAGATCATGCGCGCCGGCGTGCGCCCGGGCGTCGCGCCCGACTCGCACGCGGCTTTCCTGGCGCGCACCGTGCTGGACGCGCAACTGAGCAGCGACCGCGTCCGGCGCGCGCTCGGCCGGGAATCGCTGGTGTCGTATCCCGGATCGGGCCTGGGCAGGCAGATGCAGTCAATCGGCGCGATAATTCGCGACGGGCTCTCCACCCGCGTCTACTACGCGGCGATCAGCGGCTTTGACACCCACGCAGGGCAGGGACCAACGCAAGAGCGGCTGCTGGGCGAGTTCGCCGCCGCGATGCGCGCCTTCCAGTCCGACCTGGATGCGCAAGGCAACGCCGACCGCGTGATGGTCATGGTCTTCAGCGAGTTCGGCCGGCGCGTGGGCCAGAACGCCAGCCAAGGCACCGACCACGGCACCGCGGCTCCGCTGTTCCTGGTGGGCTCCTCCGTGCGAGCTGGAGTCCTGGGCCAGCACCCATCGCTGGTTGACTTGGACCAAGGCGACCTGAAGTTCAGCGTCGATTTCCGCAGCGTCTACGCCGGCGTCCTCAGCGACTGGATGGGCGCGGATGCCGTGACGATCCTGGGGAAGTCGTACCCGCCGGCCAAGGTGGTGGCGAAGGAGCGGCGCGCGGCTAGAACCTGATGCCGCGGTGCGGGGGGGCACGGGGCACAGCCGCCCCCGGGCTTTTGCCAAAGCGTTACGTCGGAGATAACAGTTTGGTGAAAACCAATGGGGGGCGACAACCGGTTGGTGATGTTCGTGCCCTGGAGCAGCGGTTTCAATCCACGCCCCCGCGCGGGGGGCGACGCGTGTTGGCCAGGATGCGTGCTGAATCGTGCATGTTTCAATCCACGCCCCCGCGCGGGGGGCGACCGCCCTCGCGGCTCACACCCTTGATGTAGGACCGGTTTCAATCCACGCCCCCGCGCGGGGGGCGACGATGTCCCTTGCGGCGGACACATCGGGTGAGGAGGTTTCAATCCAC
>SXGR01271521.1_pt1 | contig 37516 bp, 26 predicted proteins | sample 3174711 | NCBI WGS metagenome assembly SXGR01 (sample SAMN11356860, study PRJNA531348) | freshwater metagenome | isolation source: freshwater sample F1-60 | place: China: Fuxian Lake, Yuxi | collected 2017-12-25
AATCGTTTCCTTCGTAGAAAACAAAAGGATCAACATCGTACCTATCGTGGGGATCAGTGCATAAAAACTAGGGAAAGGAGTTTCTTTATCAAAGACAATCACAGCATAAAAGATAAATACGAGGCCAAGAATGCCTAGGAATTCGCGTCCGATAAACATTTGTTGAGATTTTGTTTTGTCATATGTGTTATCGAAATCAAAAAATGAGAGACATGATCCTAAAAGAAGCTCCCAAGTCCGTGTTGGCAGAAGAAAAAAAGCACTGTCAGGATGAACTTCGGAGAACCAATATGACAAAATCAAACTTAAACAACCGACAACCAACAACATTGGAAATATGAGTTTTCTCTTATATTTCCATGTGAAGATCAAACAGAGCGGAAAAAATAAGTAATACTGCTCTTCAACAGCGAGGCTCCATGTGTGAATAAGCGGTTTTAGTTCAATCGCCGTATCAAAATAACCACGCTCATGCCAAAAAAATATATTTGATGAAAAACAAGAAACTGCGATTAGACTTTGTGAAAAAGTTTTAAGTTCTTCAGGAAGCAAGAACAACCACGCAAAAGGCAAGCAAGCGAACATTACAACAAACAATGCAGGCAATATGCGCCGCGCTCTGCGTTCATAAAAAGAAATAAGAGAAAAAGTGCCGGTTTTCTTTTCAGTCAATATAATTGACGTAATCAAATAACCACTGATGACAAAAAAAATATCCACGCCAACAAAGCCACCCGCAAAGCCTTTAAAACCAGCATGAAAAAAGATAACAGGCAGAACCGCTAAAGCACGTAGTCCGTCGATCTCTCGTCTGTAGTCCATCTGTAAGGCTACACCCCATGCGTATAAAAAGAATATTCAGGAGACCATTGCCCGTGGCAATAAACCACATAATGCAAAAGAGTCAAAAACTACGGCTCACCCGCCCCCATCAACCCAACAGTCATCGGCGCGTTTTCCACATCCATGATCGCACCACGCAGAGAAGCCACATCGGGCCATGCGGCCGGTTCTACGCGCAATTGTTTGATCACAAATCGACGTGAAAATCGAAGGCCGCGTTCTTCTTCCACGGCCCCTGCTGCATACTCCACCGCATCACTGACAAGCTTCACCGGATCATCAAGGGTGGCCTTATAACCCACAGGAACACGCAAGTTCACCGTCGTATTGGACCATGCAGGCCCCGGGAGGATGCATGGAAGCCTGCGGCGACTGCGCCAATGGGCCACCTGGGTGACACCTGCAAGATCGGCCGGAAGCAATCGAAAGACTTCGTAGGTCACACGATCCGCCGTAAATCGAACATGGGCTTTGAGCACCAAAGGCTTTGCCGGATTGGTCAATGCATCGATTTTTTCAAGGCGAAAAATCACGCCACTCTCTTCTCCGTATAGTTGTTTTTTGAGTTCATCGCGACGTGCATCGGCACCACGCGCGGCGAGAAGTGTTCGACGTAATTCTAACGCGGCAGATCCTGTTGCAGTGAGCAACAACGAACCTTCCACCTCGCCATCCACATCCAATTCGAGATCAATATCACGTGTTAGGGTATTGTCATTGGGAAGCGGAATGGGCACCTGGTACCACACCGTCCCAGAGCCCGCGGCGATCAACACATGCGATCCCCAAAGATCGGGAGGCAGTTCACCCAAGCGGCATGCGCCACAGGTAGGATCAAGCAAGAGATAGCGGTCAAGTACAATGTCACATGAATTGTCTTCTTCGCACATCTGGCGAATCGGCGGCGACGACAACAAATCAACGGCAGCGAGTACACGACCAAAGGCATACAATCCCACAGTCGCATCACGCAACACGGGATCCGTAAGGCCTGCTGCAAACGCGGAATACACTGCAACCGACGCATCGTCCAATGCTTCCATAATAATCGACGTAGCACCTTCGCTGGTCACCCATGTTCCCTCTTGCACCGCACGGGTCACATTGGGATATCCCGTAAGGTTCAGTCCACGCGCATCGGACACACGAAGTTTTTCACGCAAAAAGAGCAAGCGTTCGACGGGTGTCCCACGCACGGCGCGCGCGGATCCTTGCACACGCAAACGCGAGGCCGCATGGGCCGCCACGGCATTCCAATTTTCATATCGTTTGACTTTGCCAAATTCCGTGATGCTACGCACCGTCGGCGCGACCCATGGTGTCATTTGGCCGGGGTGGGGTTGGTCGGGTTCGGCGTAAAGCGGTGCAAGATCTTTGTATACAAACACAAGTCGTTCACGTCCGTCCTCACCATGGCGTCTAAACGGTTGGACATCGGTGGGCGACGTCCCATTGCCTGTGGCAAAATCCAATTGGATCCCAGGATCATTCATCAAGATCAACTGCGATCGCAGCACTGGATATGGACGTGCAAAGGTCCAGGTAGGGACCACGAGTGGATCAGAAAATACCTGTTCGTAGGTATACTCCACCAACCCCCCAACCAGCGCGCCAGGTACCGTAAATTGGACACTCCACAGAGTTTCGGGCCCTATCCCAAATCCGTCAACCGGTTGTCTGTTGATATTGCGACTGTGCATTTCCACGGATTCTTGATCGCGATTGACCACCCGCGCTGCAATCCGGGTGATGGGCTGGGTCATGGAATCGCGAAGACTCACAGAGGCCACGCTGAGCCCCTCTTGCGTCAAAATTTTATAGAGCACGCGTCTTGTAAGCACCGCGCCCATGCGTGCTGGTGATCCACTGCCCAGTACAATCGGCCGATAATCCAGGATTGCCTCTTCTTCAACGATAGCGGCACCCATATCAGGCCAATCACCCACCGCAGGCTTTGCAGGTATCATCAATGGCAAAAACGCAAAGGAAGATCCGCCTATTTGACAAGCGGTTAAAGCAAATAGTAACAAAATTCGACAGGATCGCATCACCCCAGAGGCTAACAGACCTACCTACGCGATGTCACGCTCTCCGGAAAATTAAGCAATGATGCCTCTACCTGCACTCATAGGTAGGTGACGTCGTCGTGGCATAGCATGTTTTGCCTTCGGCCAAACATGCACGATTTTTCCCATAAATGCGCATTGCTTTGGCAAATCCCGGATGTGTAGGAATGTAAGTACTGCTTAAGCTTCCAGAATTGTTCACACTCCATGCATTGTATACAATCGATGAGGGCAATGCACTGGCCGGTTTGATGTAACACGTTCCCGTTCCAGTCACCCGAACCCCCAACAACGACCCATTGCGCATCACAGGGTAAACACCTTTGGGACTCGCCAAATCAACCACAACCCATTTCCCCGCATAATTGATTCCAATATCCGCCGCGCTAAAAACACGGCTCGCTATCACAGTTCCATCAGGCTTGTTCTGCACACCGGTCGTATTCACCACATCAAGTCGCACGCTCCCACAGGCTGTACTCCATGCGGCAATATTAAACTCTATGCGCTGGAGCTCTGTGGGTGTTGTCAATGAAAACGTAAATGCCTGCAAATAGGTATTGACGGTATTCCAACTTCCAGGCTGCGCACCCAAATCGGCTTGCAACGTCGTATCAGGAATACACGATGTGTTTTTAACACATGCTGAGCCTGCCGTAACACACGACCACCCAGGGGTTAGCGTACAAGCCGCTGTACACCCATCGGTATTGATCACATTGCCATCGTCACAGATTTCTTGATGCGTAATCTTTCCATCACCACATACCGCGTAGGTGCAATTGTTGCTGCACGCATCGGCATCAACGCTGTTACCATCGTCGCACATTTCGGTACCATTCTTGATCCCATTGCCACATCGTGGCGTCGTGCAATTGCTGTCACACGTATCTTCAGTGCATGGTGTTGGCTCAGTGCATACAGGTGGCGAAGCATTGTTACATGACTTCATACCAGACACCACACACGCAGGATGTGAATCAATGAGATTGCCATCATCGCACACTTCTGTTTCTGTTTTGATCCCATTGCCACATGCTGTGATCGTGCAATTGCTATCACAGCCATCACCATTTGTGAGATTACCATCGTCGCAGGTTTCGACACCCGCTTTGATGCCATTGCCGCATGCTGTCACGGTACAATTGCTATCGCAACCATCGCCACTTATTAAATTATTATCGTCACACGCTTCGCCTGATGTCTCAGCACCATTACCACACCCTGTCACTTTGCAATTGCTATCGCAGCGATCGTCACCTGTGAGACTACCATTTGTGAGATTACCATCGTCACAACCTTCACTCGGTGATTTATAGTTATTGCCGCACACCGGGATTTTGCAATCCGCATCACATCCATCGCCGTTAATGATATTGCCATCATCACACTCTTCATTGGGTGATTTGGCGCCATTACCACATGCGGGAAATGTGCAATTGTTATCGCATGTATCACCGTTGGTTTGATTGCCATCATCACACGCTTCAGTGCCTGTTTTGATATTGTTACCGCAGTTGTCGACGCATTTTTTCTGAATATCGCTATAAATCAAATCACTGCTGCATGCACACACAGGCGCATGATCCACCCCCGTGGAAGAACATGTCGCTGTACCACCACATACCGAACTGGCGCCAATCACACGCACAGCCGAGTTATTAAATGATCCATAATTCCACCATGCCTCGATCTGCCCATTGACCGCTTGACGATGGGTCCAGCTTTCTGAAACTGTTTTCCCCCTTGCCCCGCTTTGCCATGTGCATGTCCACTGGGTGGCTGGGGTTATCATAATCGCCACACGCTGTCCGGCGGCCACAAAAACGGGCTTAGGTAACACCACCTTCATCCACTGATAGCCGTACCCCGAGGTGATATCGCCCGATTTAATGTCCAAAAACCCAAGCTCGGGGCCCCCAGGATGTCCCGCATCGGACAACCTGATGCTTAAGCGTGCTGCACACGTATTTCCTGAAAGTGGGATCTCAATGCGCTCAATACCCACATTGCTATCCATACGAATATGCTCGGCGATATCGTATCCCACCGGCATCAATTGACCCGATCCGTTCGTCACCCCAGACTCATACAGCGATGCGCCAGGGTTCGAGAAACAAGAATCAACCACCGAGGATTTTTTCACATAAGTATTGCGCGCCGAGGGCTGAAGCTGGCCACAAATAAAATCTGATTTCAGATAACATATCCCTTTGCCGTCTGCATCCATATCTCTTCGACATGCGCATGCAGAGCAACCCGCCATATTTGTGCACTCCTTCATACACTTGGCGGCGGCGTCCGTTGTGCTTGTCCGCGACCAAACGTATTGTGATTGTGCCCAATCACTGCCCACGACATCATGTCCCGAAAATCCAATCCAATCACTGGGCACAACCCCATCTCCCGTTGGGAGCCCGGTTGTGATCCTATGCCCTGAGGCACATTTCTCATCGATGCTATTATCGGGTGGATCACCATTCCCTGTTTGCTGATCAGCAAGCGCATGCGGATCATCAACACAAACATCTGTGCTTTCGGCATCACAGCTTGCAGCGCCCACACCATCGGTCAGCGTTGAATCATCAAAGCTGCGCTCTTCTGATTCAGCATCGCTGCTGCTGCCTGAACATCCTGCCGCTAAAAAACATGTCGCCACTAAAAACAAGCATCGCGATGATATGCGCATATGCGATTAATTGTAGCAAAAAAAAGTATTCTTCATAAAATTATTATTGGCAGATATAATTCGTCCCATCAATCACAGTGCAGATCTGCCCCAAACACGCACGCTTCTTCCCATACACCCGAAAACGGATCGTCGCCGATGCTTGATTGACAACCGTGAACACACCCGTCAACTTATTTTGAGCATCCACACGCCATGTCTTGTAGGAATAGGGAACCATCTGTGTCGGCCAAAAGCCGCCTGGCCGAATATAACACGTGCCCATCGCACTGATCCGAACACCCAATGACGACCGATCTTTCATGATCGGGTAAATGCCTTTGGGACTCACCAAATCCACCGTCATCCATTTTCCAGAACGCTCGCTCCCAATGTCGGCTGCACTAAAAATACGGCTTGCCACCACATCCCCATTGGGCCAGCCCGCATCCCCCATATTCACGATATCAATGCGCATACTGCCACATAATCCACCCGTCGCCGCGAGTTCAAACTCAAATTTATGAAGCTCCGTATCGTCGACCAATGAAAATGAAAAAGCCTGCAAAACGCTGGTAACAGGCTTCCATCCCCCTATTTCCAGCATGTCTGCATGCATTTCTATGTCCGGGTTGCATGCGATGTTTTTCTCACATGCCACACCTGCCGTTGAACAATACCAGCCCGGCGCCATTCGACAGTCAAGGGTACAACCATCATCATTGACCGCATTGCCGTCGTCGCAGATTTCTGGAAACGTAATTTTCCCATCACCGCAGCGCGTACAATTGCTATCACAGGTGTCCTCAATACATGGATTGTTCACATCGGAACACGCAGGATGTGAATCAACAAGATTGCCATCATCACAGTCTTCAGTGGGTGATTTGATACCATTGCCGCAGGCACTTAGCGTACAATTGTTATCACAACCATCACCATTCTCCTGATTGCCATCATCGCAGGACTCAAGGGGTGATTTGACCCCATTGCCACACGCGGTGACTGTGCAGTTGCTATCGCAACCATCACCACTGATTGTATTGCCATCATCACACGCTTCAAGCCCTGCCTTCGTTCCATTGCCACACGCACTTACCGTGCAATCGCTATCACACCCATCGCCACTGATTGTATTGCCATCATCACACGCTTCACTTCCGGCCATCACACCATTGCCACATGCAGGCTCAGTACAATTGTTGTCGCACGTATCGCCATTGATTCTGTTTCCATCATCGCAGGATTCACCCGTCGTTTGAATACCATTTCCACAGGCAGTCAGCGTGCAATTATTGTCACATGTATCACCGTTGATTTGATTGCCATCATCACATGCTTCAGTGCCTGTTTTGATATGATTGCCGCATTGATCTACACAGTTTTTCTTCGTGCTGTCATAGACAAGACCCACATTGCAAGAACACGTCGCTGTACTTTCTGTGTTTACCGAAGAACATGCAGACGTTCCGCCACACACAGGAAGTGCACCAATCACACGGACCGCACTGTTATTATAGGAACGGTAATTTCCCCAAAGATCACCGACCAACTTATGTTCCCAACTCTCTGACGCTTTACTTCGCTTTGCATCGAGCTGCCACTTACAAACATAATCTTCTGAAGCAGAGCTCAAAACAATCCCAACACGCTGCCCTGCAGCCACTGTGGTCGGTTTTTCGAGGCGAATGCGGACCCATTGATAAGACCCTGTTAAACTTCCTTTTGCAATTTTTACAGACGCAAGTATGCGCCCTGCAGGACGCCCTTGCGCATCGGGCAAAACAACACGCACTGTCGCATCGCACAACGGTCCTGAAATCGGGATCTCCACACGCTCAATCAACACGTTATTATCCATGCGTACGTGCTCAGCCGCATCATACCCCAGTGAATTCATCTTCCCCAAAACGTCGGTCGTCCCTGAATCGTAAATCGTTGTTCCTGCTTCAGAAAAGCATGGATTGATCACGTACGATTTTTTTACATACGTCTTGCGCGCCGAAACTTGAAGCTGACTGCAAGAAAAATCGGATTTAAGAAAGCATCGCCACTTCCCATCGGTATCAACAGCATTGCGACACGCACAGGCCGAACAATCCGGTCGTTCCTGACACATGCGCATGCAACCCGTCGCTGCATTACCAGCACTTAAACGAGACCATGCCACGGACGATTGCGGCCAATCGCTGCCCATGACATCAAGTCCAGAAAATCCAATCCATGCGTTCTCTGTGATACCTTCGCCCGAAGGGATCCCACTGTTCATACGATAGCCAGAGGCACATGATGTTTCTATGTTGTTGCTGGGTTGAACACCGCTGTCCGTCTCGTGGTCAATCTCTGCATAGGAATCGCTTGCCTCTTCATTGCCTTCAATAAATACCGAATCATCAAAACTACGAGGCAAAGTGTCAGCATCACTGCTGCTGCCTGTACAAGCGGAACCCAAACAGCATGCCGCCACTAAAAATAAGCACCTCGATGATATGAGCATATGAGATCAAGTGTAGCAAAAAATAAGAGACATAAAAAAAATATGCCGTCCATTTCATTGGTATTATTCAGACAATGGTTTCACAAGAAACTCATTGAACAAAACATTCGAAACATCCCCAAACCCCGAAGCATTGTAAATCATCGCGTGAGATCCAGGAACACCAAAATAAAGTGTTTCATACAATTTCCGGATCGTGATGTTCTCTGTTTCGTTATTTGTCATTGTATTCCACAATAAAAACGAAAACTCGTCGGCGCCCCATGAAATTGCTTTGGGGATCCAGTTTGTCGCAAGACTGTTCTCATAGGGATTCGCAGCGGTAAGCAACAACACATGGGGGATATCCGATATTTCACGGCCAAGAACGCCGCTATGACACGCCTCAATGGCAATGAGCATCGAACGATAGTTCATTGCTTTGAGTGTATTCGCCAGGAGTGTTGGTGTTAGCACCCCCGCCATATTCGGACCAATCGTCGCTTCTTTGGGCGTTGTGGCATTCACCACCGCGCCCACATCGCCACCATGCCCCACCAAAAAGACATAAACATTGCTATCCACATCACTTCCAATGCCTGCCAAAAGGTCCATCAACGACGCCGCATTCAAATTAAAGATATCGTGATCGTATTGAACATCGGTATGCACATTGGGTCCACCCGCAACATTGTACATTGCGCCAGGTAAAGGATTGCGCGAAGAATCGGCAAAAGACGGATCGCCCACCAACACGATGTGGTCATCATCCACGCCTTGTTGTTTAAAAAATTGATACTGAGCCAAAGCATCTGCTTGATGCCGATAATTACTCCATCCGGAGGATAACGCCGCAATGAAAACCCATAATTTCTGTGCAGGCGCTAAACTGGATGCACTGCCTGTTGTTGTCTGCAAGAGATCATCGTCGGCCACATTGGCATTAAGCGCCGATGTATGAACCGAATTTTGCAGGCGTTTGTCACCCGATGTCACAAACTTTTTTGCTTCGTACACGATCGCATCGCCCACCGCCTTGATATGCCATTCGGAAAATGTCGATGCCACAGGCTCCGTGTATTTGTGGGTATCAAAAATCAACGTCCCCGATGCACCGCGAAAATCCGGTGATTTCCCCGATGCAATCATCGCAAGATTTTCTCTGATATCATCCATATCCCATCCATGGGACAACTCTTGCCCACTCACCGCACGCTTCATTCCCTGAACCAAAGCATCGCCGCCTAACCCTTGGGAATGTGCCAATCCATAGGCCACAAGAAGCAATGCATCGTAAAGCGACGCATCAAAATCGGGACCAGGACCCCGATGAACATGGTCTTGCAATGCAGCATCAAATCCAGTGGCAGGTGGACTCGCCGGTGAAATCACCACACGCCCATCAAGCGCCTGTTGCGCGCGTTGCATCGAGGTTAAATCGCCTTGGGGCTGCCACAATTGTTCTACATAGTTTCCGATATCCGGCCAAAAAGCGCCGTCAGAAAACACAATTTCCGTTGACGGTTCGTACGCATGGTAAACCGAAGCCAAGAGAGCAAATGCAACATCATTGGTGGGAACAAGTAAAATCATATCGGGCGCTGGCTCAGCCTGAAGCATTTGAAAAAATGTCTGTCCCAGTGTATTCAGATCATTTTCCATGTCATGACGAACCACACTTGTCACCGTCATGTCTTGTTCGCTTGCAAGAAATGCAAACCAATCAAAAAATGTTTCACCATAGGATCCAAACGGTGCGAGCATCGCTATCTTTTGTGCATTTTTCGATTTTGCGTAGGACAGCATCATTTCAACTTGGGCAATGTCCGATTCACGTGTACGCCAAATATAATCCTTACCACCAAATGCACGCATCACCGCAGCAGATCCTGCAGTGGTCACCATGGGCACTTTGGCATCAATCAACAAATCGCCCACTGCGATAACATTGCTTGATGCGAAAGGTCCGATCACCGCGCGGATGGTTGGGTCCTTCAGCATGTCTTCAACCGCAAGATTGGGATTGGTTTGAAAATCTGCATATGACGCGTAGACTTTTTCCCAATCCATGGGAACCAATTCGATGTCAGCCCCCGCCACACCACCCGCTGCATTGATATTGTCACGCGCAAATTCAAGCGCTGACGTATCGGCACCAAAACCATCGTGCTGCAATGCCGCCGATAAAACCCCCACCCGCAGCGTGGGGCGCGTATTGCGACCATTGTCGTCGTTCTGTGAACCACCGCCGCAGGCTGCAAGCATCACACAAGCCAGCAATATATGAATGTTGCTGGTCCACTCACTCCACTTCGCTAAGCTAAGAGGAGTCGACGTGTAGCGTCGCTGGGGGGGGCTTTTTGTAAAATCTATCACTCGTTTGACTCCCCACTCACAACCGCAAGCCGTTGATACAAACCCGTGCGATCAACCGAAGGGTCTAGAGACATTATTTTTCCAGCACGACCACCCATCACAGCAGCCGCTGCGCTGCTCCCAGAGAACGGTCGCATCATGGGAGAACCCAATGCATCAAAACCACATACCGATTTCTTGGGTACTTGCGTATACAGACGCGTGGGATCCATCGTGTCATGCACCACATCTACATAGCGCGCATCTTCAGGTGCTTTTGCATTTGCATCACGAGGTGCCGCAAACAAAGCCACACGACGCCCATTGCCATGCAAAAACGCGTGAACTTCTTTTAACAGCGCACTTGAAAATCCGAGACCATCGTTCATGCCCCAGCTTGCAACAATCACATCCGCATCATGTTCTGCTGCCCAACGAACAGCCTCCGCATCGGCGTGAGAACGATTGGGCCCCGAGCGTGTTAACATACGCACGGGCATCAACAAACATGTTGGGCACATTGATGTAATAACATTGGCCACACAGGTACCATGATCGTCGCCATGATTGGGTTTGGGATCGGGCCTCTGCCTGATGACATCGTAAGGCGTCACAATGCGACCACGATAAGCCGATGCTTTCACATGCAAACCCGAATCAAGTACCGCAATACGGATCTCTGAGCGTTCTGGAATTACTGATAATGCCAAAGCAAGCAACACCATGTGCATCATCACCTATTCTAGCATTTTACCCGTGATATCCTGAATAAAGCATGCTGCGATATTCCCGATTTCTCGGTATTTTACTCGTGTTCTTGGGGTGCTCAAGCAAAAGCAGTGAGTTACCCACGCCACGCGACAATCCACCGCCCACAGATCCACCGCCCACAGATCCACCGCCCACAGATCCACCGCCCACAGATCCGCCGCCCACAGATCCACCGCCCACAGATCCACCGCCGACCAACGCTACGCCTGAACCCCGTCCCACCACCACGGCCAAAAAACCTTCGATCACCTTTGATCCCGCAAACTTTCAAATCAGTCCTGCGCCTACGGGGCGATTCAACAGTCGATTTGAAGATCAAGGCATGGGTCCAGAAACAGCCTACGTACGCGATCCCACCACACGATGGATGCACGACAAAAGTCTCTATGTATTCAGCGAAGCGAATTACACCTTGTGTTTGTTACAGCAAGCACGCATCGGAGATATGCAAGACACCTCCGAAGTAACCTACAATGCGCTCATCGATACGGAAGTATGCAGCAGAACGCGTGTGCAAAATTTTAATGATATAGGTATTGAAAACACAGAACCGAAGCTGTTTGGATGGCGTATTCGTATTACGCCCCAAACAGAAACATCCCCCATGGTTGTTTCATTTTGGGGAAAATCAAAAAATTTTTGGGGTCTCGTCGTCAACATCACAGGCGAGCAACGGGTCCATGCTTTGCCAACGGAACACAATGCCTATGGCCTTACAGAACTTTACGTTACATTTCGAGAAGAACGCATCAGCGGAAACATAGGGAGATCTTATTTCGATGCAGATCTCACATTGCGTGTTTTGCCGAAAGATGTAAGCAATATAGAACTCCAATATTTTTTTGGTGATCGTTCCCAAGAACTTCCCGAAGACAGCAGCGCGCATTTTATTTTTTCATCCGACGGAAAAACAGGACGTGGAACAAGTTGGCGAGGTTCATCACCCACCACCTATTTATTTTATTTCAACGAAGATGTTTTTGTCCGTCGCGAGCAAACGAACAGTGCATCTCATGTTTTCACATTTGATCGAAATGCCGTGAACGAAACCGTCTGGCAATACAGGCTTTACGACGCCACCGGAAAACGCCTTTTTCGTAACGGTGGATATCTTCCTCTCTTCATCAACGGAAACAGCGCCCAATATTCACACACCGGAGGTATCGTTTACACATTTTTTGGTCCCATCGAGGAGAGTGAATGGGCCCAGGGGATCCGTGTATACGAACGACTCCCTCCCGATCCCAATACTTCGACCGAACGCGTTGGCCAAGAACTTGAGCTCATCCGTTCACGTGGAAATCTGTGGCGCATCAAAAGCAAGAAAGGGATCCTTCACGATCTTTTATACACCCCTCTTCACATGCCTGAGACACAAGACCTTTCGCCTAAAGGTACATACATCACATGGAACGGTGCGTATTTTGAAACACTCGGCGGGTTTCTAACATGGACCCCCATTGATCGCACACTTCTGTCGCCAAGCCTACCCGAAAAAACCGTACTTACTGCGCAAGATCTGGGCGATGCTGGACGTGTCGTGATCCTGCGCAATACCAACGGCGGCGATACAGGCTACGATGTCATTTATCTTTTTCCTGATTGCACAACAGCTGCGACACTCAGCGAGTGTACATTCAACAATGACACGCCCGTCATCATCTCCGAATCACGAGTGGTCGAACCTAAAAACGATCCGGTGCCTGAAACATTGCAATGCTTTGGCATGTGCAGTAACGGACAATTTGACACCTATTTCCAGCAAGATGAAAACACCACCCGCGTTCCCGACACCTATCAATTTAACAACACCACCCATACCCTTCAACACGGCGACAACGTTGTAAGCCAAACACCTTATATTCTCTATCGTCACGAAACATATCCAAGCATGATGTTGGTAACCAACGATGAAGCAGCAAAATCCCGATGTCTTGATGCAAGCAACAACCCCATTGAAAACTCATTTTGTGTTGGCAGCTTGCGCTACGTGGACGAAGCCTATGTTTGGCGTTACCCACCGAGCATTTACAATCCTTACTACGCCATGGTTCGCGTCTACCCGCCGGGTTCCGATGAATCCTACGATGTTGGGAAAAGTTCGATCGGTCCATCGCTTTTCACCTACGAGATGCCTAACGCCAATCTGTGTCATTACTGGGTCACCTTGATGCGCGGCGCACGGTTGTTCGACAATATACCGATCCTTCAAATATCCAGTGATACCTATGAGATACTGGGCCTTGCACAAGAACCTATTCCAGAAGAGGGTGTTCTGCGTGTGAATTTATTAAGACCCGATCCCATACCGCTCACCGAGGCATGCCCCGCGTTTATTTCGAACGTGGGAACCTACCGCGATGAAAAATCAAGCTATCGCTTGATACCGATGTTTAGCATACCAAGTGGCACGGCTTTCAAAACAGAAGATGGTACATTTTATGTAAAAGCTGCGCAATTGGAACAACGCATGACAGCAAGCGACGAAGATGGCAGCGCCCATATTCCAATCCAAGGATGGTCGGACATTGTTTTGCCAAACCGTCACCAGCGCAAGTTGCCATGCATTGGAAGTGCACCGCCCGATATAGGATCGCATATATCAGTACAGAGTGGCTTACTTGTGGATCTTGCCACATGCAATGCAGATAAAAATCCTACCTGTGGATTTCATTGGCAAGCACCAGCGGACTATCCATGGGATCGTGATCGCACAAATGATCAAGATTGTGATAGCAAAGGCGATGCCGCCGATCATTGCATTGATGGTGAAAGTCTCTGGGATGCCTCAGGCGCATTGGACGCAGATCCCAGTGCACCGGATGGACGTGATCCGGATCAAGACGATGACGGTTGCCGCGACGCAAGCGAAGATGGCGATGATGACAACGATACTGTTTTAGATCTGATCGACATGTGTCCCCACGGCGACATCGGTAAAGTGGATGAGGATCATGACGGATGCTGGGAAGATGCAGAAAACGCCGAAGATCTTTTGCCCAGCGATGACGATAACGATGGATACAACGATACTGCCGATGCATGTCCCCACGATGGTGGCGGTTGGTTTAAAAATGGCGTTCTCGATAGCCTACACAATGGATGCAGAGATCCCAATCCAAGTGCCCGCTACTGGCGCGTGATGCGCACCCACGGCGATCCCAAGCCTGGCAATCTTGATGCCTGGATGGTGGCCACCTTTAAAGCCTACGAAGGCAGCAATCTCATCGCACCTTCGGTCGAAGGATCGGGTGTCAGCAGTTCATCCATGTGGGATCCATCATCCGCTGCGCGGGATCTTTTAGACGACGACACCAAAACGGAGTGGCGCAACAACTTTCGATGGTGTTGCAGTACCGTGGCACCTGATCCAAAACCATGGTTCCGCATGGATATGGGCGTCGCCGCACAAATTTCATCCATCATGCTTTTGCAACACGTCGCCGAACGCGCAACCCAAGTCTTGTTGCAAGTGAGTGCAGATGCAGCCACATGGGAAACCGTGCCGAGTACATTCTCATGCGCAGCGCCCACCCTTAAGCCGTCGATCCTTAACACCGATCTGCCCATGGAAGAATGCACGGTAACTGTTAAATAATAAAGTCGTCATCCTCGCGAATGCGGGGATCCAGAAAACATGCTGGATTCCCGCTTTCGCGGGAATGACATTTTCCCCTTACTTCTTCTTCCGTTCCCACTTATCCGGCTGACCATCGCGGTCGCTATCCACGCCTATACGATCCAGTTGGCCTTCTTCAAAAAACTCCCAGGTGTCTACTTTGCCATCGCCATCGCGATCGGACTCCACACGCTTCAATTGTGTTTTTAGATAATACTTCGTCACCTCGGGACGCCCGTCCATATTGAGGTCGACCTCTTTGCGAACGAGAGCACCGTCTTTGTAAAACGATGCCTCATCCATACGGCCATCAAAATCCAAATCGACCGTTTCTTTCGATACATTTTGGTGGTCATCGTATTCGCGCACCAGATCAACCGTGTTGTCGTGATTAAGATCCACTTCCTTGCGTGCCAAAACCAGCAGATCCCGTTCGCCGCGGGTATAATATTTGAACACATCGGTTTTTTTATCGCGATTTAAATCAAAACGCCGCAAAATCAGATGATGTGATCGGGCAAAGGCGGCGTGCTCGTCGTTGATATTCAGTTCCTCAGACATCCCGTCGCTGTTATAAATAGGTCCCGCACAGCCCGCAGCCAGAGGCACGAGCAACCCACATACCACCCCAACAAACAAACGTACGCTCACGTTCATTATTCTCGGTGCGTATACCCCCAAGGTCAAGCTTGCTTTATCGCCCACGCACAGGTAGGAGGTTCTCTCATCCATAAGGAACCAATCATGGGGCAGCAGCGCCGTACTCGCAACTTCTCCATCATCGCCCACATCGATCATGGCAAAAGCACACTGGCAGACCGTATTTTAGAACTGTGCGGTGCCATGGACGCTCGCACCAGGCAGGCCCAAATGCTTGACAGCATGGACCTCGAACGCGAACGTGGCATCACCATCAAAGCCCAGGCAGTTCGGCTTCACTACAAAGCCAAAGATGGGCAAGTATACATTTTTAATCTTATTGATACGCCTGGTCACGTCGACTTCACCTATGAAGTGTCGCGATCCCTTGCCGCGTGCGACGGTGCACTCCTTGTCGTCGATGCCACCCAAGGGGTCGAAGCCCAAACCATGGCCAATGTGTATTTGGCCCTCGAAAATAATCTTGAAATCGTGCCGGTACTTAATAAAATCGATTTGCCAAGTGCCGATGTAGACCGCGTCAAGACCGATATAGAAGAAAGCATCGGCATCGATGCCTCTACCGCTCTATCAGTCAGTGCAAAAACGGGAGTTGGTGTTCTCGAATTGCTTGAATCCCTCACCGAACGGTTTCCGGCCCCTGAAGGCGATCCCGAAGCACCGTTGCAAGCATTGATATTCGATTCATGGTTCGATGCCTATCGCGGTGTCGTCGCCCTTGTGCGCGTCCGCGAAGGTACCATCAAAAAAGGCGATTCCGTTCGTTTTTGGCGATCCGGCGCTGTGTGCGAGGTCCAAGAAGTGGGCGCATTCACCCCCGCTGCAACGCCTCTCGCCCAATTGCAGGCTGGCGACGTTGGCTTTGTGATTGCGGGTGTCAAAGATATCCGATTGGCCCCCGTGGGCGACACCATTACCCACGACAAGCACCCCGCCGAGGGACCTCTCGCAGGCTTTAAAGACGTCAAACCCATGGTGTTCGCAGGTATTTTTCCGGTGGATTCCAAAGATTATACCGACCTCAAAGATGCGCTTGAAAAACTCAAGCTCAACGACTCAGCCATTTCCTATGAACCCGAAACAAGCCAGGCCCTAGGTTTTGGTTTTCGATGCGGCTTTTTGGGACTTCTTCATATGGAAGTGGTGCAAGAACGCCTTGAGCGTGAATACAATCTTTCGCTCATCACCACGGCGCCCACCGTGGTTTATCAAGTGTACACCACCAGCGGCACCATGCTTCGGGTTGATAATCCAGCCAAATTACCCAAAGTGACGGAAATCGATCACATCGACGAGCCGCTTATTTCTGCCCATATCCACGTACCAAGCGAGTATGTGGGGCCCATCATGAAGCTTTGTGAAGACCGTCGTGGTGTTCAACAAGATCTCGAATACAAATCCCACGGCCGTGTCATGGTCACGTATCTGATGCCGCTTTCCGAGGTTGTGTACGATTTTTACGATAAACTCAAAAGCATGTCCCGGGGTTATGGGAGTGTTGATTACGAAGTGGCCGGCTATCAGACAAGCGATCTCATCAAGCTTGATATATTAATCAACGCCGAAGCATGCGATGCGTTATCACTCATTGTGCATCGCGACAGAGCATTTGAACGCGGCCAGGTGTTGTGTGTCAAACTCAAAGACATCATTCCACGCCAGCAGTTTGAAATCGCGATCCAAGCCGCCATTGGAACCCGTATTATCTCGCGCACCAGCGTCAAAGCGTTCCGCAAAAACGTCACGGCCAAATGCTACGGCGGCGATATTTCTCGTAAACGCAAGCTGCTTGAGAAACAAAAAGAAGGCAAAAAGCGTATGAAAACAGTCGGATCGGTCGAGATCCCACAAGAAGCATTTCTTGCGGTTTTGCGCACGGGAGATTGACGTGGTTGCACGAGGACCTTCAAAGAGAGTGTTGCGACGCAACGCCAAAGCTGCATTGAACAATGCAACAAAACTTTCCAAACGCGGGCGGAAAAAAATCAGTCCTGCGGCACGTGCTGCGTGCGAACATGCCATTGCCCAATTGCGCGTGGTCCTCGCCTCAGGCGATGCTGCCGAAAATGCACTGCAAACCGCCATTGACGATCTGCACAGGGCGTCTCATGAGCATCTTGCACGATTTCGCAAACCCGCATGGCGCGAATTTTTTGAATCCATTGCAAGCGCCCTATTCATCGCACTTGCCATTCGCGCCTTTCTTTTTGAAGCATTTCGTATTCCCAGTGGATCCATGATCCCAACCCTCGCCATCGGCGATCAGATCTTCGTCAACAAAATGCTCTATGGCCCGCGCGTGCCTTTCAGCACCCATCGCATTTTAGAAGGCAATCCACCCAAGCGTGGCGAAGTGGTTGTTTTTGTCTATCCGGTGGCCAAGGATCAAGACTTCATCAAACGCATCGTTGCGCTTGCAGGTGATACGATCCAAGTCAAAGCCGGTGTGATCACAATCAACGGATCACCCGTCAGCCAGCGCCCCTTGGGTGAGCGTACTTTTTCAGATCGAATGGGCGATGGCGGCCCGTGGAGCACCTTTACAGCACAGGTGGCGGAAGAAACTCTTGATGGCCATACCTATCACGTCTTGCAAGATCCCCGCCCTGAGTATCGTTTGCCCGATTTTGGACCGGTCACCGTTCCCGAAGGCCATGTGTTTGCCATGGGCGACAACCGCGACCACAGCTCCGACAGTCGCATTTGGGGTCCCGTACCCTTGGGACACATCGTCGGCCGCGCAACATTCGTGTGGTGGTCCTGGGGGCCAGAGGGCCTGCGTTTGGCGCGTTTAGGTGAAATGGTTCGCTAAAATATCGGATCGCACATGGCGCATCGCTTCAGGCCATGTTTCAGGACGTTCGAGCACTTGGTAATAAAAACGACATAAACTGCTGATGGGATCCGCAGTGCCCGTCTTTTGTACCAACAAGCCCATCATTTTTTTACCAAAATTATTTTTCTTTCGTGATGCCCAAATCAACAGGTCCACGTACACAGGCCACGTCATACGCGTCGCGGTATCGCGAACAAATGTTTCAAATGCCTCAAAACCACGCTGTGGCGACATGGTATCCAGCTGGTTCATGGTTTGTTCGGCACACAACGCGAGCGGAAAAAGTGCAGAAGCCCAATCCGTGGGTGTTGAATCGATGTGCCATAGAGATGGAGCATGATCACGGATCACACGTCGCAAACTCTCGTTATAACGCACACTCAATGGAGCAATGCATCGACGATGGTCTGGATCGAGCAACTGGATCCCTGTGGGACTGCATATGATGGACTTCTGCTGCCCGTAACTTAAAATGACATTCAGTCGCTTGCCAGTGCCATACCGAGATTCGGCATAAGCCATGTCAATCTTGACTGGCTTGGATACCCCATCCATGAAAGATTGAACGTAATCAACACACGGTGGCGTGCGGACGTAATCTTGACCAAGGTTAAGCCCTGAGGCGCTAAACGCTGCGCGCAAATCAAGGGGCGTCTGGAACGATATGGACTGCACAGACATTTCTTCTATTCTGTCCCCCCGCACCCATGAAATGGTCATGGATTTTCCCTGGCCAAGAACCCACCCAGAAGCGATCGTATCCACCAGCATGGGCGATACGGGATGCAACGCTTTGGGAAGTCCACCTTTCAAGACAGCAGGCAGATTGCTCAAATGAAAGTAAGCAGAATCTTGGGCTGCCTGCGGCCAACTTGCAGTGATCGTCCGTGATAACAATCCCCAAGCCTCATCGTCCAAACAATCCATATTCACAAACAAAATGCGCCCATCACGCACTAAGGTTTCCAAGGCCCGCATCGTCGCCGGATCGCATAAAGCATCGCAGGACCACCGAACATCTTTCGTTTCTCCATACTTCACGTCAGTAAGAAGCAATGGATCGTGGGCAGGCGTTCCCATCAAACTGATGTTTGGCAATCTACCATGGCATAATTCGTTGGCAGCATCATGCGCGGCATGCAACACCGCCCAAACTTCGGATCCCACATGGGGTGGCTTCACGGACAAATCCGCGCCACTTTGCAGCCAGGTATGCAACGTCGTACCGGAACCCGAGAGCAACGTGTGGGCCAGCAAATAATAGGTTCTCAATAGGCTCGGGGCGATATCCCCCATCACCAACACACCGTGCTCTGCAACCAACGGTGCCAAACTAAAAGCACCCGGGCCTACACCATACACGACGCCGTAGAACGATACGGGATACTTGAACTTCACGGCCTGACCACGAAGTGCCGCAACAATATCCGGTTCATTGGACATGCCGGATGGTTTGACGAGGTCCAGCATGTCCCCAAACAACGGTTCGGTGGCTTGCAAATAAGGCAACCCCGGCGGAAGCCCGAGATCGCGGTGGTGTTGTGTGTCAGTCAGAGCTCGAAGCGTGGCCATTCATACCCAATAGCGCAATGTCATATCATCTGTCCATAAGATCCAAGCCTGAGCATTTCAAAGACCAAAAAACGACATGGTTTGAGCCATGGTCCATTCCCGCGTTTCAGCATGAAGGCATTCGTAGGAATGTACCAACATGTGATCTGCACTCTGATGTTCTATCCTTTGCATCGTTTGTGGCCACTGCGCCACAACCTCTTGAATAGCATCAAGGCATACCGTCGTATCATGAACACCCACAATCACTTTAATCTGTGGCATATTCGCCGTAGTGTTTTTTGAACCTTGCATACGCGCCCGAAGGTCCCCTGCATAAGCCACCAAGTTAACCACAGCTTTCGCGGGGACGCTGTAGTAGCCCGGACGTTCCCATCCAAAATCATTCTTGCATGCCTCGACACGGTGTCTATCGACGAGGTTGATATTCCCCATCAAAGAGATGACAGGATCCATGATCCAGGGCATCCATACACGGGCAGCATGCAACGTACGCAATAAAAAGCCATGCGATGCTGGCGCGTAAAACGGCGCCAACAAAACAGCACGCTCAAACACTTCGGGATGGGTCCATAATAAATCGGTCACAAGAGCACCACCGCATGAATACCCTACTGCGATTTTTGTACCATGCAATGCGTGAAGCTCACGCGCCAGTTCATCCCGCAAGTGAGCAAAATCCGACGGCATGCAGTAATCACCCATATTTGCCGGTGCATTGCCCTCTGTCGTGTTTAGACCATGTCCAGGAAGTCGTGGCGCAATAACATGAAAGCCTTGCTTATAAAATTCGGCACCAAACTCATCCATTTGTCCAGGCCAAGCGGTAAATCCGTGGGCCAGAAGTGCAACGGGATGGATCGCAGCATCATCGTGGATCCAAAAACGCGCACGTGAATTTTCTTGTATCTTGAGTTCAGTCTCTGCGTGTTCCCAGCGACTCGCTAGATTGCGCAATGTGGCAACATCGGTGGATAAAATACTTGTCATGACTGTCATTAGAAAAATGCACGCAAATGCACAATGCAAAATGCGCAATCAAATATCGCGCAATGCAAGTATGATTCTACAGCGCTGGGCTTGCTTTCACCCGCACACGAAACTGCGCTTTGTGATCAAGGCCATCGGTTGCTTCAATCAACGTGTTCGTTCCATCCAGCGTGGGCGTTAAATCAATCTCTGCGGCATTGTCGATCGCTTGGCCATTCACCTTCAAGGCACTCGACTCAGACAATGTCACATGCGCTGAAACACTGCGACTCCGGTGCACATCGCCCAATGACTTGCCATCCCCCTGCGGTGAAGAACTTTTTCCGCCACATCCAACACAGCAGACAACAAGCACCGATACCCATCGTCTCATGGCACTTCCTCCACATTCAATTCCACAGCTTCAGCCACCGTACTTCCATCGGAAAACTTGTACTGAACATACAGATTTTTTTGAAACGTCGAGGGTTTTGTGATCGTGAACTCGTAACGCTTCTCTGCGTCGATTTCAACCAAAGCACCATCAACCAACATTTGCACCACATTCTCCGCAAGCTGTCCTTGCAACGTGATCGATGCTTCTGTGAGCTGTGGCGGTTTTGCATCAAACACAACATCCTTTGAAACCGATGCAGTCGCATTACCAAGACCATCCTGATACGACAGCGTCATGGTATAATCGCCATCGGGCAAATAATAGCCCTCGTCATCGGCTCCAGAAAAACCTTCTACCGTATAGATTCGCTCAAGACCTGTGGCCGGACTACTTTTGCGATCCCAATCAATCAACACGGGCACCAAGTCTTTCTGTTCGTAAAACCCGTCCAAATGCAACTTGCGGCTGGTTTGGGTTAATTTGTCGAGAATTGTAAGAAATGCTGTTGCGCCCAACGGCAGTTCAGGCAAAGTCACCGAGGCGACCAATTGCTCGGAGAGTTCTTCAACCACCAAAACAGGAGGCTCCGTATGGGCATCGATCGTAAATACCGCTGACATCACAGGCTTCGGTGTGCACATCCCGCTGCTTTCATAAAAAAATCCTGCGCGATAAATCCCCTCGGTCAGCTTAAAGTCACCAGATTCTGAAAAACCTGTTTGTGATGCAAGCCTTATGTCCACGGGAACCGATACAGAAAATGACCCATTTGCAGGAACATTCGTAAGACGCACCGTCGCAACTTCATTAAATACGTCTCCTGCTTGTTGACGAAAAAACGTAAGCCACGCATTACTCAACGCACTGGAGGGTGCGGGCTTCATATTAAAAACAACAGGACTCTTGGTGCGTGTGGCATTATTCGCAGACGCAATCTCAATTTCTGATTCAAAAGGGATTGAAGAATTCGCGGTTTTAATCAGTTGCGAACCATCCGACCTTTGGAATGATACAGGAATACAGGAACCGGCCTGACTGATTTCCCCCAACAGTGATTCACAAATCACAGTACCTGGAGCATCCGCAACGCAGTTCCTTTCATCATTGCTGGATATCGTACTATTATAAAAGATATGCGTTCGGGTGAGATTTACACTCTGCGAAGATGGCGACGATGGCATCCTAATCACCGGTGTCGCGTCTGCCTCAATATTCAGATTATCCACATGCAATGAGCTATTCGCAAACACCACCAAATCTTGACCCGTGATATTGCACGGGCCGTTTGCGCACATCCCCCGTAAAACAACAGTCCCAAATTGCGATTGGGCATTGGCAACCGGCGATGGAATTTTAAAAGAAGATCCAAGAACCAAATCCGTGATGATCGTAAAACAAACAACATCCGATGGATTGGAGGAAGCTACAGCAAAATCACTGTTATTATCTACAGTCACGTTCTTCTGTGCATTCGCACAGATCTCAGCAACCGCTGAAAATTGTCCCAGCGTTACCGTATTGGACGATTGCGCTGCCCTCTTCACCGTAATCTCAGTGCTCTCATTGATCACGGTAGGCGTTGGTATGGCGCACCAAACATCCCCATCAAACCATGAGGTCACTTCGCAAACGGTTGCATCATTGAGTATCACTGCATCTTGGATCTCGCCAAAACATGACCCGGTGATCTTAAATTGTCGAAGCGGGACAAGCGATGTATCGAATGCATACAAAAATCGCGATGGCTCCAAAGCAACACCCGTGATCACGGGAACTGCATTCTGACAATCACCATTCCCCAGTATCGACATCAATAACCATAGACCCGTGATCATGTGGTGCGCTCCTGCGGTGCTTTATTCAGGATACCATCATGAATTTTTTGTAGGGGTCGTTCGTGAACGACCCTAACGAAAAGGGCGGTTCACGAACCGCCCCTACAGGAGAAATCAGGATTTATCCGACAGTGCGGTTCACGAACCGCCCCTACAAGAGGAGTCAGGGCTTATCCGACTCTTCGAGATGCATCTCTGTCGGCGCTGCAACCCCTAAGAGTTCAAGCAAACCGGCAAAAATACAGCGCAAACCTTCACACAACGCCAATCGCGCGATTGTCGTCTCACGGTTGTCGGAAATCACACGCTCGGTATTTTTGTATTTCGTGTAATAGCTGTGAAACTGTGCAATCATTTCTTGCAAATAATGCACCACGAGATGTGTTTCATGGGCAGCGGCTGCTTCGGCGATCACATCTTTGCTCTTATCCATTTGACGGATCAGATCAATTTCCTCAGGCAGCGTAAGAAGCGATAAATCGGCCGTTTTCAGATCCACGTTTTCATAGCCCGACGATGCTGCACGACGCGCAATGGCGCAAAGCCGCGCATGGCCCATTTGGGCGTAATACACGGGATTATCGATACTTTTCTTGGTGGCAAGTTCGATATCAAATTCCATTTGCGATTCGGCGCGACGCATGGCGAAAAAATAACGCGTGGCATCTGCCCCTGCTTCGTCGATCACATCGCGCAACCACACCGCGGTACCCAAACGTTTGCCCATACGCACCGCTTCACCGCCGCGCACAAGGCTCACCATTTGCACCAAAATAACATCGAGTGCGTTGTCGGCATGGCCAAGCGCCACAAGGCCTGCGCGCACACGCGTCACATAGCCACCATGATCCGCGCCCCATACGTCGATCAAACGATGAAATCCGCGTTGCAATTTTTGATGATGGTACGCGAGATCGGCCGCAAAATACGTGGCACGTCCATCATCGCGGATCACAACACGATCCTTATCGTCACCAAAGTCTGTTGAACGAAACCATTTCTTTCCATCTTCCACATAGATATGGCCGCTTGCTTCAAGGGCTTCTACAAATTTTGGAAGGTCCATGGCATCGGTGAGTTCGCGTTCGCTCATAAATGCATCAAAGCTCACATTGAACGCCGCAAGATCGGCTCGAATACGATCCATCATCAACGCCAAACCACGCTGACGCATGGGTTCAAGCCAAATCGATTCGGGTTCATTTTCATAACGGTCGCCGTATTCATCGAGCACCGTCTTTGCAATATCAGTCACGTATTCGCCGGGATAAAATTCTTCGGGTGCTTCAAACGCATGGCCCAACAATTCGCGATAACGCAAGTAAACACTGCGCGCCATCACGTCGGTTTGATTGCCCAAATCGTTGATGTAATATTCGCGATGAACATCATAACCCGCGGTGTGCATCAAGCGCGCAAGCACATCACCAATCACGGCACCACGGCCATGGGCCACATGCAAAGGCCCCGTGGGATTGGCGCTCACGTACTCAAGCAATACTTTTTCGCCCGCGCCACAATCGCTTTGTAAAAAATCCGTGCCTTGCAACAAAGCATTGCGCAAGACGCCATGCCAAGGCGCATTGGCAACAAAAAGATTAAGATAGCCAGGTCCTGCGATTTCTGTTTTGGAAAGCAAGCCATTGGCATTTCCGATCACACGTTGCAACGCCAGTGCGATGTCACGCGGATTTTTCTTTTCAAGCTTTGCAACTTGCAAAGCCACCGTGGCGGCAAAATCACCGTGGGCGACTTCTTTGCAATAACTGAGCGCTACGTTAGAAGGCACCGCCTGCAACACACCGTCTATGACAAGTTGTTGCATACCCGCCACAAGATCCCGTTCCAATTGTCGTTTGATCGAAAGCATCACAAATCCACATCCGTTACGATCACCACGCGGCCATCGGCAAATACCGACCCAAGCTCAGTGATCCGTTTTGCATCCACATCCGAAAACAAAAAGTCGGAACTTCCGCGCTCTTTAAGTCCAATCGCTTTTAAAATCACGGGCTGCCCTTCCACACGACTATCGCGCAAAGCCGCATCCATGCTGCGCCAATAGGCTGCCGCGCCATGCAACGCCGAGGATGAAATCCGCAGCTTATCAGGATCAAACATCAGCACACCCTTGGCATTAAAGAAACGTGGCAACATGGCTGGCACAAGTTGCAACCCACGTGCATCGATCACCACCCCGGTGACATCGCTTGAATCCACCGTCAGTTCGGATCCACGCATCGCAGGAAACAATCGAGACATCATATGTGTGAAGGGCAATTCCATGACCACATCCACCTTGCCATCTGCAAAATAACGGGTTTCGATGACCCGCTGTTGCTGCGGACGAAAGAGACGTTCCAAAGGCTGAAGTCCGGGCAATTTCTGGGTGGTGTAGAAACCTGTCATGCGCATGGAAGCAAATAAACTCACCGCTCTGGTCAGCGCGGCTGCCGTCGCCGATCGCTCAGCCGCCAGACGTGCTTCTCCAACATCCACCGCGCTTAAATCTGCATTCCCCGTTCCAGTCACGCCAAGCGAAAGGGTTGACCAATTGATGAAGCCCGGCCCTACTTTTTCACGCAATTCGGCATCACCTGCCACGCCATAGGAAATAAGCATCAAAAAGAGGAAATTCATGATCGACTGTAGTTCGGCGCTTCGTTGGTCACGGTAATATCGTGCACATGGCTCTCATGCATGCCCGCAGCGGTCACACGCACAAACCTGGCACGTGCAAACAACGCATCTAAATTGCATGCGCCCACATAGCCCATCCCTGATCGCAAGCCGCCCACCAATTGATACACACTGGCGCTCAAGCTTCCGCGATGAGGCACCATGCCTTCAACGCCTTCCGGCACAAACTTGCCACCGTCGGATGCGATTTTCCCTTGAAAATAGCGATCGGCACTGCCCGCCTGCATGGCACCCAAGGATCCCATCCCGCGGTATGTTTTGAATGATCGTCCTTGATACAACACAAGCTCACCTGGCGCCTCATCGGTTCCTGCAAGCAAACTGCCGATCATGACCGAAGCAGCGCCCGCAGCCAATGCTTTGACCACATCGCCCGAATGCCGAATACCCCCATCGGAAATAACCAACCCACCCAAACGTTTGGCCACAGCCGCACAACGTTGCACCGCTGTAAATTGCGGAACCCCAACCCCTGCGACAATACGTGTGGTGCAAATGGAGCCCGGCCCGACACCCACTTTGACCGTATCTGCGCCCGCTTTTAAAAGCGCCTCGGTGGCTTCTGGTGTCGCCACATTGCCCGCCACCAACGCAAGGTCTGGATATTCGCGACGGGCGGCTTTCACCGCATCGATCACGGCTTGACTGTGCCCATGGGCTGTATCGATGACAATAATATCCACGCCAGCTTGGATCAGCGCCGCCATGCGTTCGGCACGATCGGCACCCACGCCCACTGCGGCCCCAACACGCAACCGACCCAACGTGTCTTTGGTTGCATGGGGATAAATTTCGCGTTTTTCGATGTCTTTGATGGTGACAAGACCACGCAACATGCCATCGGCTGAGATCACGGGAAGTTTTTCGACACGATGGGCCAGCATCAAGACTTTGGCGTCTTCAAGGCTGATGCCTTGTTTGGCCGTGATCACATCCTTGGTCATCACCGTGGCGATGGCCATGTGTTTGTCACCGCGAAAACGGATATCACGGCGTGTAACGATACCCACCAAACGGCGGTTTTCTTCCACCACGGGGATGCCACTGATGTTGTGTTTTTCCATTAACGAGATGGCGTCCTGCACGGTCGCCGAGGGCGCGATGGTCACAGGATCGAGGATCAAGCCCGACTCGCTCTTTTTCACCAACGCCACTTCGCTGGCCTGGTCGACAATGCTCATATTCTTGTGAATGAAGCCGATGCCACCTTCGCGGGCCATGGCAATGGCCAAACGGCTCTCGGTGACCGTGTCCATGGCTGACGATAAAAGCGGAATATTAAGACGAATATCGCGGGCAAGCTGGGTGCTTACATCCACGTCTGACGGCAAAACCGATGAAGCCTGAGGCTCCAAAAGAACATCGTCAAAGGTAAGTGCGAATGGGATTTCTGGTAAAGTTGCCCGTTCCATCTCGGAGTCATAGCAAATTTATTCTATGGGTGTAAAGGTCGCAATCATTTTGCGGGAGTATGAAGCCACGGGTGTTCACACAAATGATCAAGAGGCCGCTGAAGCTCCTTGGGCGTGCGCCGCAGTAAACCGCGTGGGACCAAACTCAGCATAAAATCGGCACCATGGTCGCCCAATTCTGGGAGCGGGGTTTTATCGTCAGCGTGCCGCAAACGACTCAGATTGGGTTCTTCAAGGGGTGCTTTTGCATGCATGTAACCACGAAGCCCAGCGCCCATGCCAAAGGCAGCATCGCCAGGCGAACCATCTGCCACAAAAGGCACCATGCCCGTGATTACGTCCCAGAAGACCAACCCCAAAGACCAAGCATCCACCCACGGCCCCGCTTCGACAGCAGCCGATAAAGGCGCAAGATAACCGGGTGTTCCCGCCATATCTGTCGATGGCTTCACACCGATGGGTGTTACCAAACCCAAATCAATCAGTCGAAAGGATTGTGTTGCAGGATCAACAAGAATGTTTCCTGGGGAAAGATCGCGGTGCACATGACCTGTTTTGTTATGCAAATAAGTAAGTGCGTTCAACATGTCGTTTGACAATGATTGTGCAAACATCAGCCTCGTACAGAAGGCTTTTGAGGCATCGTCAAACACCTCGGGTTGCGCAAAAAATTGTGCAGCCACTTGGTTATAATGCGCAATTTGCACAGCACGGCTAATACACCGCGGCGATGACAAGCCCGATTCTTCGTCGCATATTCCACTCACGACCCCGACCCCAGTGCCCAACGGCCGTCCCGACATATACGTCATGGCAACCCACATGAAGGATAAAGGGCTCGGCGATAAGGCATCAGAAAAGAAATGGTCCTCGGCACAAGGCAAGCTGCTCGGGCGATCACCCAGTCGTGAGAGCGTTCTGAGTACATCGCACTCTGACAGAAAACGTTCGCGGTCGCTTTCTCCATCCGCACTGAGAATTTTCACCGCAACGGAGAAAGGCGTCAGGCATACAATCCCCGAATCGGGTGATTTGGGCGTGACACACCATGTTTGACCAAAACGTCCTGCACCGAGGCGATCAAACGTATAAAGTGAATTGGAATCCTGAAGTCCAAGTATAGATCCAAGCTCACTGGATTCCTCACCCCGCTTGTCTGGACGCTGCAGATCCGCAATGGGAGATGCTAACACTTTGCCAGTTACCGACATCGTAAATCCTCGCTTTACGGAGTGTAACCACCGCAACGCGAGATCTCCGGATTATTTGCATGAGATAAACGTCCCTGCGTGGACAAGATACGCTTACTTCCTTACGTCTGTATGTCCCCCAAAAAAAAGAGACAAAATCACCGGGGAGAAGTTTTAAGCGTAGTTACATTGTACTCATGGGATCGGAAAACAGCGTACGCAAAACGGAACATGTGCGAGTAAGGCATACGTCTGTTGAAGAACAATCGATACGACCGGCATTCATCCCGATTGTCGACAGTTTAACACCTCCGATATCTAGGCCAATATCAGCACAATCAACATCACCGATTGATTCACCACGTACACCCACAAGCTTTTCACCCGTACCCCCAAGTACACCCGGCTCCACACGAACAAGCACTTCCGATGAGGCAATCAGTCCCGTGCCCGAGATGCCCGAGCTCACACCTGAGGAAATGCAATGGATGTTGATGATAATGCTCGCACAGCAGCTTAAATCGTCAGAACAGGCAGCAAGACTTGGGCCGTCACGCACAGTCAGGAACGTTGATGTCACCCCAGTCTTGATAGGCGAGCATCCGATAGGGGACATCATCTCAACAAACCGAGATATTCCGGGTTCAGCACGCGTTCTTTATATTACCGCCCATGGAACACCCATACCTGATGAACTTGATCCCGAGCCACTCACCACGCGCATACGCTTTGTAGCACCCAACGAGCACATGATCCGCGTCAACCCTCAGGCCGCAGTACTGCTTGCGGCCGGCGTCAATATTACTGTCATTCAAGGCGAAGATGTTCTTCCTGGAGACCATACTTTGCGCGGAAAAAATTTAGAGTTAAGCGCTGGCACGGGCGCTAATGTCATAGATGTTGAAAAAATTGCACGCGCACTGCCTGAAATCATCCATTGCGACGTCTTCGTTCCACGACCTGGATCGCCACCACGAACCATACCAAAAATCCAAGCCGCACTCCGCGAAGCAGAACTCCATTACGAAAAAATGGTGATCAGCGCTTGTCGTGGTGAGTCACCGACAACCATTGGCAAACATATTTCTGATCTCTGTGAAATGATCAAATCAGAAAAAGTTCCCCCAGAATATTCCGATCCATTTGCGGATGTGCCCTCTGTTCAGAATGCGCACAGAACCACACCCAGCGCACGCCCCACACTGGAACGCACCGATTCTCACAATGAAAACTGTGATGGGTACATTCGCTACTTGAGCACGAGAACCGTTTTAGACAACGGTCAAGAATCAGAATAAACTATCATTGATCCGAAGGCATCGGCGGCACTTCTCGCTCCCATGTCGCATCATGGATTTTGCTGTAACGAAAAAATGCCAGTGGGAAATATTCACTGTTGGGCGGAACCAACGTCAATCCACCAAAATTTTTGGATTCATCGACAGGGACGGCAATGCCCCCCCGATACAGATCCCACAACTGGGGTTGGCGAAAACTAAGCTTTCCTTCTTTAATTTTTGCAATGGACTTTTGATCCTCGGTACGGCGCAATACCCATGCATTGGCTTTGATATCGTTAAGGGTTGTCATGTCCAATTCTCGCTTGTTTGAGGGTACTCACCTGCATTGGTACTACCCTTGGCAGCAAAAAAGCTGCGCTCAACACCTTGTTCTTTGGGATCAAGGGCAGAGCCAAATCCATCATGCACATAAGCAATCCTTCCCATGACTTCATGGGTCGTAGGGGGTGGATCGAAGTCGGCCGCTGCTTTCAATATAGCAATGCGCTCACGCAACGGTCCTTTGGCAGCTTCCAGTTCAGGCCCAAGCGTTGCCACGAGTACATCAGCATCCAACTTGCGAATATGCGCTAAAGTGTCAGCACTCCATGGTTTGTGCCCATGAGGAATATATGCCAAGGAGGCCACAAGTTCTTGAGGCGTTCCTTCCGGAAAACTTAACCCATTGTCGATGAGATGAGGCACGACAACAACACCTGGCTCCCCCAAGCGTTTGGCCAAATCCTTTGCCGGAATATCTTGTCCATCTTTGTCGCGGCCCGTCAGCAGGATATTGGCGGGTCGGCCATCAAGATTGGCCGTGAGCATGGCGATGACCATCGTTTGTTCATATGCCGCTGGCGACATAGCCTTTGCGAGAGCCGTTTCTGGATCTCCGTTGCCAATGAAGGCATCTTGCAACGTGATGGCATTAGGCACAAAAGCTTGCGCTGATTTGTTCTGATCTTTTAAAAGAACTGTTGTAGGAACACATGCACTGAAAGCGGGTTCACCCGTCATACGTGAGACTGCAATCGCCAAACGCGATGCTGCGGCTTCGCGATGATGTTCGTTACCAGGCGTGATCGCTGCACGATGACACACGGTCAGCGGTGGTTTGAGCACGGCAAGGGGCTCTCCCACCGAAGTTCGAAGAAGCTGTGCGCCACAGATCCCCCCACCGAGATTTTCTATTCTACCCTCTTTAGTCGCCTCACGGACCGTCGAAGCAAATTCCAGTGCAGGCAAATAAGGAAGTTGCCTCCCTGTACCGGGCTTCTTTGAAACATGTTCAGGAAGCTCAGGAAGTTTCGCCAGATGAGCAGCATGCGAAGGGTCCACGCCGTCCGTAAACAATGGCGCCGTAACAGCGATATTTTGTTCCTGTTTTTTGCCAAGATCAACGTGAGGTGCGCCCGAGCTATTGATCGGTGCTTGAGGAGAACCCGGTAGCCCTGCGGCTGTGGTTTTTGTACTCATTGAAGACGTTCAGTTTATCCCCAAACAAGACTCTTTCAAAAAAGATGACCTAACAGTCCCCCACGTTGACCCCTAGCGCCTCTGTGTGTACATGGTTTGGAACCCTTTTACTCTTCCTGGAGAGTTTACAATGTTCCGAAATATCCCAACGACCATGCTTTCGTTATTGGCTCTTATGGCCGTATCCTCTGTCGCCCAAGCCACTGAGAAATTTGGCTATGTGGACGTAAGCCGCGTGCTCAACGAGGTGGAAGAAGGCAAAGCTGCCAAAAACAAACTCAAAGTTGAATTTGAAGGCAAACAGAAAAAACTCGATACGTTGCAAAACGGATTACAAACAAAAAAAGAAGCCTTCGACAAGCAAGCAGCCATGATGAAAGGCCCTGCACGTCAAGCCAAGCAAGAAGAACTCCAACGCGAATTTTATGAGCTTCAGCAAACCTATTCCAAAATGCAAAAAGAATTGATGGACAGCGAAGGTGAAATCACCGGCCGTATCGGTGATCGCATGAAAAAAGTAGTCGCTGCCATTGGCGATCGCGATGCCTATACCGCGATCTTTAATTCGGTCGAAGCGGTACTTTATCACAAGCACCATCTCGACATTACCGATGCCGTGATCCAATCTTACAATCAGCGTTTTGGAAATGGCAGCGGGAAAAATTAATCCAATTTCAATGGTTTTCGTGGGGGCGCTGATTGCGGCACCTATGGCGGCACAGGCCACACCTCCTTGCGAACGCATCGAACTTACTGCGCAAATAGAAAACGATTTGCGTGCCGTACACGGCACGATCACCTGCATCCATCCCAGCACCAAGCATGTGTGGATACTCGATTACACCCAAGCACTCAGCCAAGAATACGCAGCCCTTGATGATATCGATTTGCCGCGTGTGTATTGGAGCGCCACTGCACCTGAAACCATGCAAAGCGGTGAACTTCCTACCGCACGCAACATTGCAACGCCGGTCATCATAGAAGGCACATCACACACGATTGCATTTCGCACGGCACTTCCAGAACGCATGGGGATTTTAGGTTTCGACCAAGATGCCGCCTATCTCATGGCAGGATGGCATCCGCTGTTTGCAAACTACACCCATGAACTTGGCAATACGCCAATCAACTATGCAATCACCCTGCCAGACCAAACCATCGCGGTGATTGGCAATATGCCTGTAGGTAGAAATGCCCCCAGGCACCTACACGGTACGATTTTCGGCCCTTGGATGTCCATGGTTGTGGCAAGGCAGGCCAACGTCAAGCGCCTCACTGATCACGCTGTACTCTTCCAGGCGATCCATGAGACCTGCGATCCTGATGGACTTCACGATCTTCGTCTTACCCCCAACACGAGTCAACAAGACAAGATCCAATCGGCACTCAAATCCATGGATCAATGGCTGCACCCCATGGGCCTTCATGCGCCTTCAACGCCGATCATACTTTTAACCATGGATGAGCAACTGGCCGTGGCACTCCCAAGCATGATCGCTGTATCGGACAGGGCCTTTCGTGTTTTTGGTTCATGGTTTCAAGATATGCATCATGGCGCACTTGCACGGCAGGTCTTTTTACGCGTGGCCATGAACCGTGTGTCACAACATCAAGAACGCTGGAATACACAGTGGATTGCCGAAGCCATGGCCGAAGCCATGCTCCAAAGTTACATGGCCCAAGATGACGATACACAAAAAAAATTGGGCAGCATCGCCTATATTCCCGAGCTTGATCTTCTCGTGAACGATCATCGAACACCCTTAAAAGACGCCCATTATCATGATCTCTATCGCGCCCATGATCCCACCCATCCCCATGTATTTCATACCAACATGGCACCAGGCCGATGGCTCTATGAAAATCTAAAAACCGAATGGGGTGCAGAAAAAACATGGGCCCTTGCGCTGGAATATTTGCAAGGCAACGCACCGCTCGAGTCGGTGGTTGTGAAATATGACCGTAACATGCTGGCACGTATGGATGCCTGGCTTACCCCACCCAAAAATATCGAATTTGCCCTTGGCGAGATCCTCGAAGAACAAGGGCGAACCACGGTTGCCATTCTTGGCGAAGGCGACGAACCTACTATTGCAAAAACACCGGTCACAGTCGAAGTGCAGGACAACCAAGGCGGGATCCACCGCGAAAAGCGCCTAGGACCAGGCACCGTGGTTTTCGACAATCTCCCAAGTCCCGCCGCACGTGTTGAAATAGATCCCGAACATCGCATTGTGGAAAATGCGCGTCCAATGGGCGCAAGTGGCCGTCACAACAACACCTGGCCAAAACCCTGGAAATGGATGCTCAACGATTTTTCGGGTTTGTTTGCGGCCACCGAAAAGTCCTTTAATTTCGATGCCAAAATTCTTTTACGTCCCGTACGCGACGCGCGTATCTCCTTTGCCATTGCAGGCGCAAGCAACACCCAGGCGTATACAGCCGACATCGGTGTACGCTACGCCTTTGGCCCCGAAGTGGGGCCCATGCGGCCTATGCAGCATGTTAATTTGGAATTGGGTTATTATCACCTCAAGCAAACCCTCGCCGACGACCCTCACGGCGATCTTCTCGAAGCCAAGTTGAAGTATGTCTTCGACAATCGCCGATCCTGGTACTACGGCATGCGTGGTGCTGCATTGCGTACCGAAGCCAGTGGTTTCTTCGGTGTTGCGGGGGATCAACGCTATTTGGGATTTCGTGGCGGCATCGCCGGTCTGAAACTGTGGCAGCTTGGCACACCCTGGCTCGCCTTGGCTGTACGCCTTCGTGCCGATGGATTGTTTGGCAACCTCCCTATCCAGCTCACACTCCCCTTGGGCGGGCGTTTCACCGGTGCCCGTGGCTTTGAAACCCGCGAAGGACACGCATCCTGGCGAGGCATTGCAAGCATGGAGCTTCGTCATGTGATCGACGCACGTTCGCGGGTAGACCTCGCAGGTTGGATCCTCGGCACACGCATTGAAGGCGCTTTATTCGCGGATGCCTTGGTGGTCGATTCCAATGCCACTCCATGCGGAAATAATATGTTCTACGATGTGGGTTATGGCCTACGTTTCATGGGCGATATTTTTCACCTGGCACCCGCAACCCTGAATGTCGATGTAGGTGTTCCCTTCGGGCGATGCCAAGAAACTCATAAAATACCGGTTACTGTTTACGTATCGTTTGTACAATCGTTCATGGTGTTTTGAGCGCACACGCCTCGTGTTTGCACTTACATACACCTCGATGCTAATCGCCCCGCCAACAGGAGAATTTATGCTTACGATGTGGCTCACGGTGCTCACCATGCAAAGCACACCCGCATTGGAAATGCCCAAGTTGTCTTTTCAGCAAGGTCGCGGTCTTGTGGTCGAAAGTGCCGATGGCAATTTTCAGTTGGCAACCCACTTGCGCGCACAAATGCTGTATTCGTTTGGTCAAATCAACGCAGACACAAACGAGGTTGAGCAACAATTTCAAATACGACGCGCACGCGTGGCCTTTACAGGCCACATGCTTTCCAAAGACATCACATTTAAAGTAGAACTTGCGATTTCCAACCGAGACATGGGTTCAGATGCGGCTGTCCTCAATACGCCACTTCTCGATTGGTATTTCCAGTTGAATCATTTTCGCGATTTTAATCTTCGCCTAGGTGTTTGGAAAACAAGTTTTAACCGCGAACGTTTTCTTTCAAGCGCCCAGTTGCAATTCGTCGATCGTTCCATCGTCAATGCCGAATTCAATCTTGATCGCAACGCAGGCATCGAATTGCGATCCAACGATCTCGGTGGTCTGAATCGCTATCGTTACATGATCGGTGTCCAGCCCGGACTCGGCCGACGTACTGTGGCCAAGGCCTTTGACACCATGCTGTATAATGCACGCTTTGAATATGCCCCCATGGGACTTTTCGACGATGTGGTGGAAGGCGATCTTGCACGTCATGCAACGCCCAAACTCTCCTTGGGCATTGCCTACGCCTTCGAGCATCATGCTCCCAACAACCGTGGCACCTTGGGCTCAAAACCCAGCGATGGTGGTAGCAGCAACATGCATTTTGCGGCCTTTGATGCTGTGTTTAAATTTCGTGGTCTATCGGTGATGCAAGAAGTTTTAGGACGTCACGGAACACGTGTTGATGTCCCCGAAGGTGTTCCCGCAAGTCTTCTCAACAATGCCGTACGCAATGGCATCGGCACCATGACCCAGGTGGGCTATCTCTTGCCCACGCTCAACATTGAACCGGCATTTCGCTATTCATACATCAAATCCTTGGGCAGCGGCAGTGAAATTAAAGATAATCATGAGATCGGCGGTGCACTCAGTTATTACCTCTGGGGGCATTCCATCAAATGGCAAGCCGATTATATTTTCGCATGGAACGATGGAGATATGAGCGCTGGCAAACACGTGGGTCGTATGCAGCTTCAAGGGGCGTTTTAAAAATTACCAGAGCCACACTTCAATCTCATCGCCGGCATCATTATTAAACTGCCACCTTGAAATATCTTCGTCTTTGCCAGGATGACTGTAAAGATGCAGACCATCCCCATTGCAACCACTCATCCACTGCGGCACATGCGCTAAAGCCTCGGCTGGCGCAGATGCACCATCATCATTAAAAGGCGATGGACCACAGAGATGCCATAAATTTTCGCTGCTGTAATTGGTACCGCCAACAACCCAATGGGCTTCGATATGTGCCTTCACCGTCACCACCTCATCCTCGGAGGTACCCTCGTATGCGTTTAGCCACTGTCCATCGCGCACATTTTGCACGCCCTGGCTTACCGTTTCGTTACCGACCAACTTGCTTGCAACAAACCGATCGCCATACGTACTGCTCAAACGAATATGCGTCGAAATATCTGCAATGCGTTTAATAGTATCCGATGAAAACCTCCAATCAGAACCATCTAAAGGGGTCACGCCATATTCAGAGGTACTTTCATTGATAACATTCGATCCACTTGGTCCAACTCCCTCTGACGTAAGCACCAAGGTCCAACCTTTTTTGTCTCCCCAATTATTCGTCATATTGCAAAAGACAGCAAACGGTGCACCCGCTGCATCACCATCGGGATCAATGATTTGTGTCCCATCCGAAAGGACAACCTGATCCGCGACAGGCTGGGATGCATTGTGGGCATACATGGCAGAACAACTGTAATAGGTGCAGCCGCCTCCCGTTTTTTCTATGCCAAAATCACCACAATCGGGGTCAGATGATTTTGGCGTGATCTGTGGCTCTGAACTGCTTGTGCAAGCTACAAAAACGACAGGCACAAGCAAATATCTGGCCATCGAGAAAAAAGAAGGTCCAAGACACCTGTTTTTCATGATTCCATCATACGCACCATCAGGAATGTCCCGAATTTTTTAGCACTTACAGTCATCAAGGTCCTTGATTATGGGAGGCGATACACAAGTCTCCCATTATTTTCATGATACACCACAGGCACAGACAACGTTTCCGACGCACTCTTTTTTCGAAGATGCAATTGAAAGCCACCGGGCCCATCGGTATAGCTTACGAGCTGACCTTCGTCTTTCATCTGTTCTAATACAACGCTGATCTTAGCATTGCTCAGACCTGGCAACACAAAACTATCAACAAACAAATCCCCGCCTTCCCGCAAAGCATCGTAGGCCTGGGCCAATGCGCCCATGGGATCGGTCAGGTGAAAGAACGTGGCGCTTGAAAAAATAACATCATAACTCTCTGCCTGCACATTCAATATACCGCTTGGCAATAACAACGTATCAGCGTTATCAAATCCAAAGGATATCGTGGGTGCAGGACTCCCCTCCCTGCGACCGTGCAATGCAATACCAGAGCATCGAATATGCTCAGCATGTTGCGCTGCGAGTTCGCTCACAAAAGCACCCTCGGCTGCACCTATCTCAAGTACATCAATGGGCTGCGGGCTCACAGCGATCCGATGCGCAATCACCGATCGGATATCCTGTCCCGCAATCACCACATCCCTCGCTGTACCATCGTACGGATAATCGGGCATACGCGTGCCTCGCTCTGCCGAAATTGCGGCAATGCGGTCGGCACCAATGTGTCCCCGACAAGATACAAAATGACGACTTGGATCTGGCAATGCCAATGCACGTGGCATCACAAAATCATTCAAGGTGAAACGTTCGCCTGTCGGGGCTTGGATCATGATCTGATCGAGTGAGGGACGATTTTCCACCGGGAGAACAGCCAAGCGCGCTTCAACCCGTTTCATGAGCATCGCAGGATCAGAGGCGGTGACAACACTTCCAATCATATCAGCGCGGTACATCGTCATGGTCTATGGCTCAACATATGCGTATCCTCGTGATCAAGTTTTTGAATGCATGTTCTGAAGTTCCATGCCCTTAACCTCTCCCGCTTGCGGGGGAG
>SXGR01420642.1_pt1 | contig 37515 bp, 31 predicted proteins | sample 3174711 | NCBI WGS metagenome assembly SXGR01 (sample SAMN11356860, study PRJNA531348) | freshwater metagenome | isolation source: freshwater sample F1-60 | place: China: Fuxian Lake, Yuxi | collected 2017-12-25
CGTTCCCGATTCCCCAACACAATAAGGCGGGATGCGATTTGAAGCGATCAATCACCGAGGCAAAATGCAGGAATTGTTCGCGCACAGCAACGGGGTCGTCGTAATCAAAGCCGTGACGCTCGTGACCCATCCATAGGCCCAGCATAACGGTGAGACCCAGGCGTTGCGCCGAGTCAAGGATTTGTTGCGCCCGCTCTATTCCCCAGGTCCTGAGGGAATTCGCACCGCATTCCACCATGAGGGGCAACTGCACTTGGCCACCTGCTCCTCGTACAAAATACGGCGAACCGCCCCGTTCCATGCGCCAAACACCTGATTCCTGAATTAATTGAACATGAACGGGTTGAGCTCTTATTTGGGTTTTGTTAAAACACAAAAGAACCATCAGCATGTACAACAACCATCCTGAACGAAACATTCCGGGAAGATGCTTAGAGTTCAAAGCTAAAGCCCCTGTGGGTGAGCTCATCGTAACGCATGCGGTCAAAGGTGTAAAGCTGAGCAGGGCGACGGGTGTCTTTGGTTTGCTTGGCGTCTAGCTTGACCAGGAAATTCATACCCAGGATTTTTTTGCGGAAATTTCTTTTGTCCAGGGGTTGACCCAGAACGGCCTCGTACAATTTCTGCAATTGATAGAGGGTGAAATTGACAGGGAGTAATTCAAATCCGAGGGGTTGATTGCGCACCCGCACTTTGAGCTTTTCAACGCCTTTGGCCAAGATATCGTTGTGGTCAAAGGCCAGATCTCCCAATTCGGAGAGGGTATGCCATTGCACATTGTCGGCCCAAAAAGCAGCACGGGGTTCGTAGTTCTCCACCCGAATCAAGGCATTGTAAGCGACCGTGATGACCCGGCCCAAGGGGTGACGATCCACCTTGCCAAAGGTCTTGATTTGCTGCATAAAGACTTCGCGGATTCCAGTGAGATTTTCGAGAACGCGCTGAGCGGCACTGTTCAAATCTTCCTGGGGATAAACCAAGTCACCCGGCAAGGCCCAAAAGCTTTTGTAAGGCGCCACGCCCCTTTTGATTAACAATACTTTGATATCCTGCCCGTCAAATCCAAAGACCACGCAGTCCACCGAAAGGCCGAATTGAAAAAAGTCTTCGAGGGGTATCAGATACTTCGCCTGGTCATCCGGCGAATTGTCGTCGGAATACCGAAGAGCGACAGAGTTGCCGTTGATTAATTCATCTAAATCTCTACGCATACGTTTTATAATAAATCAAACATCGCCGTGTTTAACCAAAGGTTTAGGCCTATTGGTTCGCTTAATTTTTGAGAAAGCGAACCATGCGATGAGCGCGGGCCGTACGGACCTGAACAGTGTAAAGACCAAGGCTGAGGGCCTCGACATTGAATCGATTGCCTTGACCGGATGGAGTAATAAAGTCCTTTACATCACGTCCTTGGATATCAGACCACCGAAGGTCGGTGGGGTCTTGCAGGGTCTCGCCTAGGGGAAGTTCAAAGTGCAAGACATCATGAACTGGGTTGGGGTAAACCTTGAGGAGGTTGGGATCGGATGCCAGTTGACGGATGCCTGCCGGAATGCAAGGGGAGCAACTTTCCCAACACACCGCGTCCAGGGTATCGTTTCCAAGAACGATGTAACTGCGATTGGTGAAAGTGGATGTGGTCTGGGTACAGGGCAAACCCTGGGTTAGGTTTTCGGAAATATTCCATCCATCGAGGGTGAATTTGTATTCGACCGTATCAATGGGGAGGGTGATTTCCAGTTCATAGATGCTGTCTTGGTTGGCATCGGTCATGGGCGCGCAGGTTCCGCACCAGTTGTTAAAGGTTCCGTTCAAATGAACATTGGAGTAAGAAGGTCCGTTGTAATTATTCATATCCACCTTGAATAGAACCCGACCCGATGTGGGACCGGAGGCACAAGGGCTGCAGCTCTGCCAGCAGACCGCGTCGAGCGTATCGTTGCCGGTGACGTTGTGAAAGCGGTTGGTGTAAATACCGGTGGTCATGGTGCAGGGTGAACCAGAGAGCAGATTTTCTTGCTGGCCCCAGCCGTCCAAGGTGAATTTGTATTCGACGGTGCTAAGCGGAAGATCCAAGGCCAATTCATAGATACTGTCCTGATCGGGATCCAGCATGGTCGCACAGGCACCGCACCATCCGTTGAAACTACCGTTGAGGTTAACGGTCGTATAGGAGGGGCCGGCGTAACCGTTCATGTCCACCCGGAAACGGATTCGTCCGGAACTGGGCGCACCTGTGCAGGAATCGCAGGAGCCGTAGCAGGGGGCCGGGAGGCTGAGGGGGCCGTTGACAATAATTTGACGGTTGGTGAACCCAAAGGCGGTATTGGTGCAGGCCGAACCGGGGACCAAGGTTTCTTGGGCTGTCCAACCGTTGATGGTGAATTTGTATTCAAACGTGTCGGCGGCCAAGGGAACGGTGAGTTCCCAAACCGAGTCGTTGTTGGCATCGGTCATGGGCGCGCAGGATCCGCACCAAGCATTGAAGTTTCCGTTCAAAAAGATCCCGTTGATGGGGGTGGTTCCGTTGTAATCCGACATATCAACGCGGAATACAACAGGGTAGGTTGTTTGGGCTCGAGCCTTGAATTCAACGCCTAAGCAGAGCGTAAATAATAAGGCCATCCATAGGGCCGAAATAAGACGTTGGAAGGGGTTACGGTCAAGATTCTGTAGCGTGGCTGGGGTCTTCATAAAATAATTAGTTTGGGCGAAACAAAAATGGAGGGAGGAAAACAAAAAATTCTGAGGGGTAAAACGAAAGCGATTTGCAGAACCGCTCCGCCAAAAATAAGAAATAAGTGTAAAAAATACACCCATTAACTAAAAGGCTGTTTTTTTTTTAAACATGAGGGCGATTTGCCGGCATACGCGGTACTCAACCACGCATCAACTAGGCAAGCGGGGGCCAATGGGCAACCATGACCCGACCGGGGCGACAGTGGTTCACCCAAACTTCATCAAGACCTATGCCCGCTTACTCGGAAGGCAGCCTTGCGCTTTTCGAGGAAGGCCCCAATGCCTTCAAGGCTTTCGGGTTGCTGGAAAAGGCTGCCGAAGGTTTCGATTTCTTGAAGATAACCATCCGGATCGCCCTGGGCAGCCAAAGCAGACAGGCGGATGCAATGCGATACGGCGATGGGACCGCGCTGCAGAATGCGGTTGAGCAAGGCGGTCGAGTCTTCTAGCAGGGACTCAGGCGTAGCGCTGATGCGGTTCACCAAACCCCATTGCAGGGCGGTGGCGGCATCGATGGGATCCCCGCTCATCAACATTTCGAGGGCCCGAGCCCGGCCGACCCACTCAACCAGCCGCTGTGTACCACCATAACCAGGAATCAAACCCAAATTGACTTCGGGTTGACCCAAGCGGGCGGCGGGGACCGCTACGCGGAGGTGGCAGGCCATGGCCAATTCCAAACCGCCACCTAGGGCAAAGCCGTTGATAGCCGCCAAAACAGGTTTGGGGGCGGTGGCGATGGAGTCCATGATGCGGTGCCCAGCTACGGACAGATCGCGGGCTTCGTTGGCGGTGTAATGGGCAAATTCGGCCACATCGGCACCAGCGGCAAAGGCCTTGTCGCCCGAACCAGTCAGGATGACCGCCTGCACGGCGGCATCGGTCATAGCCATGGCCACGCTGTCCTCAATTTCGAGCAGAGTTTGCCGATTGAGGGCATTGAGCTTGTCGGGGCGGTTGATGGTAACGAAGGCAATGGAGCCTTGGACATCGTAAAGGAGGTTCTGCATAGTCAAAGATCAGCGAGAGAAATTTAGGAGGTTGGAAGGGTGGCGGCTGCCTGTCTAAGACGGGCAACGCAGGCAAGGCGTCCGCGGAGGCCCATCCACTCAAAAAGGGCAGGGCCCGAGGCCTGTCCTGTGACGGCCAATCTCAGTCCCTGTAGCAGGCTCCCTGGGGTGACCCCGTGCTTGGCGGCCGCCTCTTTGAACTTCGTCTCGACTATAGTAGCATTCCACTCGTCATGCAACGCTTCGTAACAATCAATCAAATCTCCCAAAACGGCGGGAAATGCACCGCCCCATTTTTTGGCTGCTACCCCTTCATCGTATGATTCCGGATCCACAAAAAAGGGCCTTACTTCATGGATAAAATCCGAAACTAAAACCATCCGTTCCATAACCAAAGGAATCAAGGCTTGGAGTGTTGAATCCTCCAAGTTCCAGCCTTGTTGGACTAACAAATTTCGGCAAGGATCCATCAATGAATCCACCGAACGACTGCGCAGGTATTGTTGGTTAAACCACTGCAATTTGGTGAAATCGTAACGCGCTCCATGTTTGTTAACCCTATCTAAACCAAATGATTGAATTAATTCGTCCATCTCAAAAATTTCCCTGTTATCCCCAGGATTCCAACCCAAAAGCGCCAAGAAATTAACATAAGCCTCGGGAAAATAACCGGCCTCGCGGTACCCAGGCGTTTTCTCTCCACTTTCGGGATTGGTCCACTCGGTGGCATAAAAAGGCAAACCCAAACGGTCTCCGTCCCTTTTGGATAATTTCCCATCTCCATCTGGCTTTAATAGCAACGGAAGATGAGCAAATTCAGGCATTGTATCCAACCAGTCAAAGGCTTCGTACAACAATACGTGCAATGGGGTACTCGGTAACCATTCTTCGCCTCGAATGACATGAGTAATCTTCATCAAATAATCGTCCACTACATTAGCCAGATGGTAGGTCGGCATGCCATCACTTTTGAATAAAACTTTATCATCCAATTGTGCGGTCTGCACCACCACCAAACCCCGAATTCTATCCCGCACCCGGACTTCTCGGCCTCTGGGCATTTTGAAACGAATGACATACGATTCCCCGGCCTCCAAACGACGGGCCACCTCATCCGAAGGCAGGCTCAACGAGTTTTTCATACGCACCCTGCTGATGGCATTGTACTGCGGTGAGGCAACCCCCGAAGCTTTGAACTGCTCTCGCATTGTTTCCAGCTCTTCCTCGGTATCAAAAGCATAATAGGCATGCCCCGATTCCACCAATTGCATCGCATACTGTCGGTACATGGCCTTGCGTTCACTTTGACGATAAGGGCCGTAAGGTCCTCCTTTGTGAACGCCTTCATCAAATTCAATCCCGCACCAACTCAACGATTCAATGATGAACTCTTCGGCACCGGGTACAAATCGGGTTTGGTCGGTGTCTTCGATCCGTAACACCATCTGACCTCCCATTTTGCGGACTAGAAGATAATTGAACAAAGCGGTACGAACCCCTCCGGGATGGAGTGGACCGGTGGGACTGGGAGCAAAGCGAACGCGCATAAGATTAGCTAAAATTTAAAAGACAAACTTACAAGGTGTTCACCATGGGAGGCGGGTCTGTAGCGACTTTTGTGGCCACATGAGCCTACCGAAAATCCCAGAGCCCAACCATTCCGAGGTAGCCGCCGGGCCCTTGGCCTTTTTGATCCTTGGGATCCTTTCGCTGCTCTGGGGTTCTTCGTTCATTTTGATGAAGCGAATTCTGCCAGTCTTTCCTCCTTTAGAACTGGCCACAATGCGCATTGGGATGGCGGGTCTGGCCATGGTCCCGCTATGGCTCTGGCATATGAAGCGCGAGCATTGGCGTCTTCTGCCTTGGTTTGCAGTCGTCGGGTTGGTGGGGAACGGAATTCCCGCACTGCTTTTTGCTACCGCACAAACGGGTATTGACAGCGGAGCAGCTGGAGTGCTCAATGCCTTGACACCGATGTTCACCCTGGTTGTGGGCTGGGCCTTTTTCGGGAGAAGTACCCAAAAAGCCCAAATGCTGGGCCTGGTCTTGGGTCTTGTAGGTGCGGTTTTGCTGATTTTATCCCAGCATGGCATTCAAAGCGCATCGAATCCCAACCTTGCCTTGCTGCTGGTTTTAGCGACTTTCTTTTACGGTATTTCGGTGAACACCGTGGGACACCGGCTGAAAGGGATAACCCCTTGGCTCACAGCCTCACTCCCTTTGGTTATCGCCTCCATTCCCGCATGCTTGGCTTTGTGGTGGTGGGGTGATCCTGTAACTCCCATGCAGAAAGAGGGGGCCTGGAATGCCTTGTATATGCTATTTTTTCTTTCCCTTGTAAATTCCGCATTCAGCTTGGTGGCTTTCAATTACCTGATTCAGCTGGCAGGGCCGCTCTTTGCCTCCACTACCACCTATATGATGCCTGTAGTAGCCCTGCTTTGGGCCTATTGGGATGGTGAAACCCTCAATGCCTATCATCTAACCGGCTTAATTGCCATTGTTGGGGGCATTACTTTGATCAATAAGCGTACCTAGGGCTGACTCATTATCTGATTTCATCGCTAAATTCGTGTAAACAAAAATTAATCAAATACCCGATGAGCCAATCCATAAAATTGCATCGCCTTGATGTTTCAGCCCTCCTTATTTGTTTCATTTTGGCCTTGAGCCCGATGGCAATGGGCCAAGTGATCCTCTTTGTATCGCAACCATCGTCCATATCGGGTCCGTACACCTACGGCCCTGGTGATGCGGCCCAAGGTTGGGGCTACAGCTACGATACCATCCAGGCGCAGGCTCCTTTGGTACGTGGTTTTTCGTCCAATGCTGGCGGTGATTCCCTGGCTTGCGACACCACCCTGATTAACGCTTCGGCCGTTGCAGGCAAAATCTGCGTCCTGTACCGGGGATCATGCGAGTTTGGGGTCAAAGCATTGGCCGCTCAAAGGGCGGGGGCTATTGGATGCATCATCATCAATCACAGCGCTGGAGTCATTACCATGGGCTCCGGAGGAGCTGGAGCAAACGTCCGTATTCCCGTCATGATGGTTTCCAATTCGGATGGCGCGCTGATTCGTCAAAGCATGAACAACGGGGATTCTGTCGTGGTGTTCATGGGTGACAAAACCGGTTTCTTCTTGAACGATGTGGGTATCGGAAACGGCTCCGTTATTCGGCCAACCGAATTCAGCATACCTAGTAGCCAGGCCTTGAATGCTGGTGAATATATTTTCAAGCTTGGTGCAGCCGTCAAAAATTATGGCCAAAACGCACAGAGCAATGTTGGTCTCAATGTGAAAATTGATTTCACCAATCCTGCAGGATTAACCAACACGGTTTATAACCAAAACGCGTCAATCGTGGCATTGCCCAGCGATTCCACCGACACCCTCCGCACCGTGGACTTTGATCCTTCGGGTTACGGCACAGGTCGATATAACATTGCGTACACGATTTCCATGCCCTCCGGAACAACCGACCAATTTCCCGCGGATAATATTGTCAATCAAGGATTTGTGATTAATTCCAATATCATCTCCAAGGTTCGTTTGGATTCACTTCGCAACATGGTGTATTCGGGCGGTGTCCGACCATCTGCGGCCACTTCCGGTTCCTACGATTTCGGAATTTGGTATTATGCCAACAAAGGATCGCGCCTCAAGGTGGACTCCATTCGATTCTCTTTTGTGACCAATCCAGGCTCCAATCTCTTAAATGAATCCATCATTGGCAAGGTTAGTGAGTGGCAGGATTTGAATTCGGACGGCCTGATTGATGCCGGTGAAATTGTGGACCTTGGTGACGGAATCTACACCTACGGCGACACCTCAGGCAGTAATTCACAGCGTTCGGTCCTCATTACCGATATTATCAACAACACCCCGGGTGTTGTGTTGCGTGACTCCACGGTTTATCTATTCTCAGCGTACTATTCAGGAGCCCAAACGACCGTCTTTACCAACGTAGATCCGAATATGGACTATACCCTGACAAGCGATATTTACCAACAGTATATCAGCCCGGTCTACAGCGGTACATGGAACCCCAATGGTTTTGGCGCGAACAGTGTTGCAGCGGTATCAGCGGTGACCAGCAGCCCTTCCTCCTCAGTACGTTCTCATGAACAAAATACCTTGGATTTACGCGCTTTCCCCAATCCGGTTTCAGACCGTCTGAATGTTATGGTGAGGGCGGCCTATCGTGTAAGTGCAGTGCGTTACACCGTTGTGGATCTCTCCGGCCGTTTGATTTCGGAAGGCCAAGAAGTCTTGGATGGAGTCGCTCCTCTGCAAATTGGGGTGGCCGGCTTGGAGCCTGGTATGTATCACCTGCAGGTAAACGACGGTCGCTTCAAACGTACCCTACGCTTCATCAAGCATTAAACCTGGACCGAGGCATACTGCGATCTGATCCGTTCCAACAGAACCCAGATCTCTTCGGGCTCCATGGATTGAACCAGGCGACTGCGGATCTCCTTGATGTTTTCGAAACCTTTGAAATAAGGGGCATAATGCCGTCTCATTTCCAAAAGGCCTAGTTTCGGGCCCTTCCACTGAAGTGAGCGCTCCAAGTGCTCGCTGCAAGCAGCCAAGCGTTCTTCGACAGTAGGCGGTGCGTGGACAGCGCCGCTTCGTAGGTACGCTTTGATTTCTCGAAAAATCCACGGGTATCCTATGGCTGCCCTACCGATCATAATTCCATCCACTCCGTAGCGCTCACGGTATTCCGCGGCCTTCATTGGGCTGTCGATATCCCCGTTCCCAAAAACAGGAATGTGCATGCGCGGGTTACTCTTGACCTCACCGATCAGGGTCCAATCCGCAGCGCCCTTGTACATCTGGACCCTGGTGCGGCCGTGCACTGCGATGGCTGCAACACCCACATCCTGGAGGGCTTCGGCAAGATAAACGATATGTTTGGACTTATCGTCCCACCCCAGCCGGGTTTTGACCGTCAAGGGCATGGGGCTTCGCTTGACAAGCTCAGCGGTGATTTGGATGAGCTTGGGCAGATTCCGTAACATTCCAGAGCCCGCGTCCTTGCAAACTACATTTTTGACAGGGCAGCCAAAGTTTAGGTCAATAATATCGGGGGACACCTCCGCTACCTTGTCTACTGCGCCCAACATGGGCTCTAATTCTCCCCCAAAAATCTGTATCCCCATGGGCCGCTCGTGATCGTAGATATCCAACTTCTGCCGGCTCTTGACGGCATCGCGGACCAAGCCCTCCGAGGAAATGAATTCAGTATACATTAAGTCCGCCCCGCCTTGCTTGCAGACCGCGCGGAATGGTGGATCGCTTACATCCTCCATGGGGGCTAGCAACAATGGAAAGGCCCCTAAATCCAAGGAGCCTATGCGAACATCGGTCTTGATTAAAGAGGTATGAGGGGTCTCCATATCGATGCAAAGGTAAGAGCCCCGAATAAGCCTCTTGATTCTACTTTTGGGTAAAGATGGTAAAGCCTCTGTTGACCCTGCTTTTTGTATGTCTTCTGACCGGTTTGGTCTTTAGCTGTTTGGCCATGGCCTTGCTACCACCCTTGTTTGATCTAAACATGGATGAATTGATGGAAATAATAGGTCAGAAGCAGCATGCAACTGCATCGAGCCGAACGGCTTTGGCCTTATTCCTTATTCAAGGTCTGTCCACTTTGGGCTTTTTTGTATTGCCCGGTTGTTGGTTTTTCCAAAACCATCGTGAACAGTTACAAGCTCGTTTCAGATTTGCCTTAAGGCCGGGTTTGGGTGCTGTTTTGCTTACCGTTTTGTGCCTGCCCATGGTTTATAACCTCTTTCACCTCAATCAAGGTTTACCCTATTCCCCTCTCGCAAAGGCTTTCCCTGCGATCAAGGAACTTGCACAAGGCTGGCAAGAAACAGAACAAAGCTCACAACGCCTGTTGACCCTGTTATTGAACCCTAACGGTGGCCTTTATTGGATACTCGGTATAGTGGTGGTGACGTTGTTGCCGGCCTTTGGTGAAGAGATCGTTTTCAGAGGCTCGCTGCAACCACTTTTGCAACAACAGTTTGGAAATACACATGCTGGGGTTTGGGTTTCTGCCCTCTTATTCTCAGCCATTCACGGGCAATGGCTTGGCTTTGTGCCGCGTTGTTTGCTGGGAGCGCTCTTTGGTTACCTGGTGTTATGGTCAGGATCTTTGTGGCCAGCGATACTGGCTCATTTCTGCAACAATTTGTTATCCTTCTTGGCCTACAAGTTGAATTGGTTGGGGATGCGCAACAGCCAGGTTTTGCCCGAAGCCACCTTTCGTTGGGAGGATAACCCTTTTCCTTGGCTTATCGCCCTGTTATTCATGGTCTTAGCGACTGCTGGCCTCGTTTATTACCGCAAAGCCTTCTCCCTGAGCAACAAGATTCGTGCATGATATCGGCTATTACTGCTCGATCCAAAGCCAGAACCTGGAGCGCCGTGGGCATCGGTGCTGCCATTCTGGGGATATGGTGGGCGGGGCCTTGGGCCATGCATTGTTTTCTGTGCCTGGTTGCAGGTGGAGCATGTTGGGAAATTTATTTGCGACTGCGCTGGCCCGTCAGCCAAGGTGCTTGGCGAAGCGGGGCGGGAATCGCGGGTTTAACGGGATTTGGAATTGTAGGATTGGCATCCATCCCATGGGGTTGGATATGGATTAGCTTGGCCTTCGTGCCGGGCTGGTGGTACCTGCAATCGCAGCTCATGCATCAAGGCCCTCGCAGAATTTGGCGTGAACTCGTCTTGGGGCTCGCGGTGCTTGTTTATGCCGTTCTCCCTCTAGTCATGTTCCGGGACCTGGTGACGAAAGAGACGAGTTCGCTGGGAGGGATGGCCGGACCCGATGTCTTTATGGCAAGTTTCGGGCTCTTGTGGCTGTTGGACAGTGGAGCACTAATGGTTGGCAAACGCTGGGGGCGGCGTCCCCTGCATCCCAGAATCTCTCCCTCCAAGACCTTGGAGGGCAGTCTGGGGGGTTGGGCTTTGTGCATTCTTACGGGATGGATTTTGTATCCCATGGTCTTTGGGATCAACCCTTCCAAGGGCTGGGGCTGGTTCGCCTTGTTGGCAGGCCCCGCAGGAATTGCGGGTGATCTCATGCAATCTGCACTGAAACGCAAGGCTGGGGTCAAAGACAGCGGCTCGTGGATCCCCGGCCATGGGGGTTGGTTGGATCGTTTTGACTCTCTATTGGCCCTTGCAGCCCTCCTAGGCATATGGATTGGATCGGGGCTATGATTCTCCTAAATTGACCTCCATTCGGGTTTTCGGTTCTTATTTTTAGCCTTCTCATCGAAACCTTGTTCCTTAATCTTTAAATTTCTTTATGAACCCGGAATCCACCCTCATCCCTGCTCACGAGAATCCATTCGAGTCCATGATGTCCCGCTTCGATGTGGCTGCCAAAATTCTCAATTTGGACCAAGGCCTGTACAATGTTCTCAAATCACCTGCCAAACAGGTTATTGTCAACCTCCCAGTTTCAATGGATGATGGCAGCATTCAAATTTTTGAGGGTATCCGGGTGGTACACAATATCAACCTAGGTCCAGCCAAAGGCGGGATTCGGTACTCCTTGGATGTCAATTTGGATGAGGTTAAAGCCCTGGCTGCATGGATGACATGGAAATGTGCGGTTTCGAATATTCCTTTTGGTGGAGGTAAAGGGGGCGTGAAATGCGACCCTCGTTCCATGTCTACCGGAGAGTTGGAGCGCCTTACAAGGGCCTATACCCGGGCCATGATCGATGTCTTTGGCCCCGAAAAGGATATACCAGCCCCGGATATGGGTACTGGGCCTCGTGAAATGGCCTGGATTATGGACCAATATTCTCGTTTGGTCGGCTATTCCTCACCATCAGTAGTAACAGGCAAGCCATTGGTTATGGGAGGCTCCAAAGGACGTGTCGAAGCCACAGGCCGTGGCGTGATGGTTGCGGCCCGTTCTGCCATGCTCAAAATGGGACTGAACCCGTTCAAATCCACTTGCGCCGTTCAAGGCTTCGGCAATGTGGGATCTATTTCGGCCAAATTGATGGAACAACAGGGCCTCAAAGTCCTTGCCATATCGGATATCTCGGGAGGATACTACAACGCCGACGGCATCAACATTAAAGAGGCCCTTGCCTACAGTGCCGCTCACGGGAATCAGCTTACCGGATTCACAGGCGCCGAGCCAATAACCAACGAAGCCTTGTTGGAACTTCCGGTGGATGTCTTGATTCCTGCGGCCATGGAAGACCAAATCACCGCGCACAACGCGACCAATATTCAAGCGAAATTGATTGTCGAAGGTGCCAACGGACCCATTGCCGCTAGCGCAGACCGAACCCTGAACGACAAAGGGGTCATGGTGGTACCGGATATACTTGCCAATGCTGGCGGTGTGACCGTTTCGTATTTTGAGTGGGTGCAGAACAGAATGGGTTATTTCTGGACCGAGGAGCGTGTCAATCGCCGAGCAGACCGTAACATGAAAGAAGCCTTTGAACAAGTGTACCAAACCAGTCTGCATCACGGCTGCTCCATGCGCATCGCTGCTTACGTGGTGGCCATCGACAAAGTGGCTCAGGTAACTCAGCTCAGAGGGGGCATTTGATTTACACAACAAGATGTTTCACCGCGAGGGTTATACCATTATCGCCTGGACCCTGGCGGGTTCTGGTCTTGCGGCATGGGCTGTTCATCGATGGATGGGATCAGCCTCATGGGGTGCATGGCTAATCTACGGATTTTTGCTTGGGATAGTGGTGTTGGTTCTGCAGTTTTTTCGGAATCCCTCTCGGCAAACGCAGCTTCAAGAAGACGGAGTGATTGCACCTGCAGATGGTAAAATCGTCATCATCGAAAAAGTCTTTGAGCCGGAATATTTCCAAGGAGAACGCTTACAGATTTCTATTTTCATGTCGCCATTCAACGTGCATGTTAACCGTCATCCGGTGAGCGGGGTCGTTGCTTATTTCAAATACCATCCCGGAGATTATTTGGTGGCATGGCACCCCAAATCTTCAACCCTGAACGAGAGGACTACGGTGGTGGTGCGCAATAATCAAGGTCATGAGGTTTTGTTTCGGCAAATTGCAGGGGCCTTAGCCCGAAGAATCCGATGGTACATCGTCAATGGCGATTCCGCCCGTCAAGGAGATGAGTTTGGCTTTATCAAATTCGGTAGCCGGGTGGACCTTTACCTTCCCCTGAATGCAGTACCCCATGTTCAAATTGGGCAAAAGGTACGAGGTGGCGAGACGTGCATCGCCAAACTCATGAATGAATAACAACAAATCGCTCCTTAGGGTCATCTTCCTGACGACCCTAATTGATATGTTGGGTATAGGGTTAATTATCCCTGTGGTTACCCCTCTACTTCTTGATCCAACCTTGACCTTCATGGGCTCAGAGGCCACCTTTGCGGACCGATCCATGATGATTGGTTTTCTGTTGGCTTCCTTTAGTCTTGCTCAGTTTGTGGGTTCTGGTCTGTTGGGTTCGCTTTCGGACCGTTATGGTCGCAAACCCATCCTTCGATACACGGTGGCTGGGACCTTATTATCGTATTTGGTTTTTGGCACTGGTATTGTTCAGACATCATTACCCTTGCTTTTCGTGGGGAGGCTTTTGCTGGGCTTTTGTTCGGGCAACTTGGCGGTTACTTTCTCTGCAATTGCCGATCTAAGCAGCGCTGAGCACAAAAGTCGGAATTTTGGAATGGTCGGGGCTGCCTTTGGTATTGGTTTTGTGTTAGGCCCCTTTCTGGGCGGGTTCTTATCGGATTCATCCTGGCACCCCGCATTGGGATATGATACGCCATTTTGGGTGGCCGCCCTGCTGAGCGTGGTTAACCTATGGGTGCTGCAACGGTTTTTCACCGAAACCCTGGTATCCCCCCGGATGAGCCCCTTGCATCTGGCAAGCGGTTTACAGCAAATCGCCAAGGCTTTCAGCAGACCAGAGCTCAAAGGCCTTTTTGTGGTGTCGTTCTTCATGGTCTTTGGATTCAACTTTTTTACGCAGTTTATTCAGGTTTATTTGATCAAGCGGTTTGACTTTGGCCAGGGCGATATTGGAGCCTTGTTCGGCTATCTCGGATTGTGGATTGCCTTGACCCAAGGTTTGCTGCTCAGGCCGGTTTCAGCCAGGGTATCCCCTGCGCCTATTCTCAAGGTGAGCCTTTTGTTAATGGGCTTGGCGGTGGTGGGGATTTTGGTTCCTGACCGATCGGTTTTGCTGTATGCAATCCTGCCTTTGGTGAGCATTGGACAAGGATTTAGTTCCCCCAATTTGTTGTCCTTGATTTCCAATAAAGCCGATTCTTCGATGCAAGGGGAAATTTTGGGCATCAATCAATCGGTGAATTCTTTTGCACAGTTGCTTCCACCGCTGATCGGCGGCTTCATTGTGGCCCTTGATATTCGTGCTCCGTTACTGGTGTCAGGGTCTTTTATCGTCCTTGCATGGTTAACTTTCGTGAGTAATCGATCCTACAGGTCATGAACCCTCATTATGCGGTCCCCTTTGGTTCCCCCTCTTGGATAGGACTCAACCTTGGGATGATGATCATCGTGTCCGGAATCCTGTGGATCAGTCGTCGCTGGGATAAGAATATAGCGCATCGCTTCGGTAAGGGTATGGCCGCCCTGCTCATCGTCAATATGCTTCTCAGACAGATTGTCCTTCTTGTGAGCGGGGAATGGTCAGCAGCCTACAGCCTGCCTTTGCAAATGTGCTCCTTCTCGGTCATATGGGCCGCCTTTACCCTGTGGAAAGGCCATCAATTGACCTATGAACTTTTGTTGTTTTGGGGAGCCGGGGCCTTGCACTCTTTCTTGACCCCGGAATTGGACGATGGCAATACCCTGTACAACCATGTGGAATATACGGTAAGCCACGCCGGCATTTTGGCCTCCGGTCTTTACGCCACCTTGCGTCTGGGCATGATTCCAAGGCCTTGGAGTTGGTTGCGAGTTCTGGGGATTACACAGCTCGTCCTTCCAGTCATGGGCTTGGTCAACTTCGGACTGGGATCCAATTACATGTACATTACAAGCAGGCCTCTTATCGACAATCCTTTCCTGATCGGAGAATGGCCTTGGTACATTATTGGACTTGAATTTGCGGCACTATTGCATTTTGTGTTATTCTACGGGATTCACCGCATGCTGGGGCGGCGTTATTCGCCCGTCGGCTCACCCTCCGGCTCAGTTTCCTGACGCTTTTTGCGTTTGAACCTGTCCCAGAAACTTCTCTTTTGAGCGGGAGCATCGCTACTTTCTTCCACCGCGGAATTCAGCGAATCAGGATTCTCCTCTGGAGTTATTTCTTGCGTCTTTTTTGTTTTCCCTTTCCCTTTGGAATTGCTGCTTTTCTTGGCAGCTCCCTTCTTGGTTGAACTCTTTTTGACAGCTTTCTTTATTGGGGTCTTTTTGACGGCTTTGACCTTCTTGGGCTTGGGAGGAACGATGCGACGCAATTCTGAGCCTTTCTCATCGGCCTTTGGCCCGCTAATTTGTTCATTTTCCCAACCAAATACCTTTTGAATTCTGGAAACCCTGGTAGGATACACATCGATATGGTTGGTCACATATTTATTGCGCCCCCGTAACAAATGACAATCAGTGGCTACCGTAGAGCCACTGAACCTGGTTTCGCCTTTGCGCACCCAATACACCACGCAATAAGGATGGTCTTCAAGGTTCTCCGGGGTAAATTGTTCGAAGGGCCTAAGATTCTTGTATTCACCCGCCAATTCAGAGAAATTCTCCAAAGTATAAACCTTGGACTCAAAACGCCCCGCGGTATAATCCATGAACTTGTAAATGCGTTGAGAGGTCACCTGGCCTGGAGGAGATTGGAATTCCTCGTAAATCCAAACAGCGTCGGTAAAATAATTATCCCATATTTTCACCACATGGCTTTCGACTGGTTGTGCACCAGAATCCACTCTGCATTGCTTGGTGTTATCAAAATCCCCAACGAACCACTGGGTGAGTAATAACAAATCCTTGGAATAGCGAGGCTTGGCGGCCTTGTCCACAACAAGCGTACTTTCTAGCCCCGCGATGCACGTTTGGTTTGCCGTTGCGGGCTGGCTGGCGAACCAGACCGTAAGTATCCAAGGCATAAAAATGTAACGCACGAACGACCATGAAAATCGAGTAGAGGCTGGGCTTGAACCTTCTTTGGAGAAGGTTCTATCCTTGTAGTTGGATATCTTCATGCCTTAAAGTTAGCAGGTTCAGTAAAAAAGTAAATTTAACGTGTAGATGCTTTGTATAATTTTGTGAACAAAACGACCTCAAAATACAAAGCCTGAAGCCTCCTTGCGCTTAGAGAAATGACTTTTGAGGCAAGATATTTCCCTGTCAAATTCAGAACAAGCCCCTTGAAGAGCATTCTAGACCTTCTTGAACTTTGTGTAAAAATCCACGCACTTTGTGAATAATTGCGGCCAAAAATTCTCAATTTTTGGGAAGTCAAAAAACCAGACTCCTTGGTCCGGTTTTGTTGGCTTTAACGACCTAACTTCAACCCTATGACCGAACCCATTCTCCTTGAGAATAAAGACCGCTTTGTCCTTTTTCCTATTCAGCACAGCGACATTTGGGCTGAATACAAAAAATCCGAGGCCAGCTTTTGGACCGCCGAAGAAATCGACCTAGCCCAAGACTTAAGTGATTGGGAGCATAAACTCAATGCTGATGAGAAGCATTTCATCAAGCATGTCCTTGCCTTCTTCGCGGCCAGTGACGGAATCGTCAACGAGAATTTGGCCGTTAACTTCCTCAACGAAGTCCAGTACCCCGAAGCCAGGTGCTTCTACGGGTACCAGATTATGATCGAGAACATCCACTCCGAGACCTATTCCCTGCTAATTGACACCTATATCAAGGACGCTGCGGAGAAGAATTACCTCTTTCATGCCATCGACCACATGGACTGTGTCCGCAAGAAAGCGGATTGGGCCTTGCGTTGGATCAGCCAAGGCAGTTTCGCTGAGCGCCTCATTGCCTTTGCCGCTGTAGAAGGAATTTTCTTCTCGGGGTCCTTTTGCAGTATTTTTTGGCTCAAAAAGCGTGGACTCATGCCAGGACTAAGCTTTTCGAACGAGCTCATTAGTCGGGACGAAGGTTTGCACCGGGACTTTGCGGCATTGCTTTACACCAAACACCTTGAGACACGTCTTGATCCCACCCATGTTCATCAAATAATAGCCGACGCAGTCTCCATCGAGAAAGAATTCGTTACGGATGCCCTGCCTGTGCGGCTCATTGGAATGAATGCGGACCTCATGTGTCAATATATTGAATACGTGGCTGACCACCTCCTGGGGGCTTTGGAATTGCCAAAGCTCTATAACGTAACGAATCCCTTTGATTTCATGGAGCTAATTTCTATTGAAGGCAAAACTAACTTTTTCGAAAAACGAGTGGGTGAATACCAAAAAGCCGGTGTCTCCGGTGATCGTGGTCAAAGCGGCTTCACGATGGATGCTGATTTCTAAAGGCAACGGATACATCTCTCCCCAATCGAAAAATCGCTCTCTTCCTTATTGGCATCGCACACCCACCTCACCCACAAATCATCAGCCCATGCAAGTCATCAAACGCGACGGTCGCAGCGAAGAAGTCAAATTTGACAAAATCACGACCCGTATTGAACGACTTTGCTACGCATTGGATACTCGGCACGTTCAGCCTGTCGAGGTAGCCAAGAAGGTCATCAACGGTTTGTATGACGGGGTTAGCACGGTGCAATTGGACGATTTAGCTGCAGAAACTGCGGCGGCCTTGACCGCTGCCCATCCGGATTACGCTGTTTTGGCCGCAAGAATTGCCATCTCGAATTTGCACAAGGAAACCAAGAAGTCTTTCTGCGAAACGATGCGGGACCTTTACCTCTATATCGATCCTGTGACTGGAGCTCCTGCCGCCTTGATTGCGGACGATGTCATGGCCGTCATCGATACTCATGCCGAGGCCTTGGATTCTGCCATCATCTATTCACGTGATTTTGATTACGATTATTTTGGTTTCAAGACCTTGGAGCGTTCTTATCTCCTCAAAATCGATGGCAGAGTCGTGGAGAGACCCCAGCATATGCTCATGAGGGTTGCCGTGGGAATCCACAAGGAAAATATCGCCTCTGTTCTTGAAACCTACGAATTGCTCAGCGAACGTTGGTTCACCCATGCGACACCTACCCTTTTCAACGCTGGAACCCCTAAGCCTCAGCTTTCTAGCTGCTTCCTCCTCACCCTGCAGGAGGATTCCATTGACGGTATCTACAACACCCTCAAGCAAACCGCCAAAATCTCCCAGAGTGCAGGCGGCATCGGTTTAAGCATTCACAACCTGCGGGCGACCGGTTCCTATATCAAAGGAACCAACGGAACCTCCAACGGGATTGTACCTATGCTTAGGGTCTTCAACGATACTGCCCGCTATGTGGACCAAGGGGGGGGGAAACGCAAAGGGTCTTTTGCGATATACCTCGAGCCCTGGCATGCGGACATTTTCGATTTCCTTGAACTCAAGAAAAACCACGGTAAAGAAGAATTGAGGGCAAGGGATTTATTCTATGCCCTGTGGATTCCGGACTTGTTCATGAAACGTGTGGAAGAAAATGCCGAGTGGTCCTTGTTTTGCCCCAACGAGGCCCCCGGATTGCACGATACTTGGGGTGAAGAATTTGAGAAACTCTATCTCCGTTACGAGCAAGAGGAAAGAGCCCGCAAAACCATCAAAGCCCAGGACCTCTGGTTCGCCATCTTGGAATCCCAGATTGAAACCGGTACACCCTACATGCTCTACAAAGACGCATGCAACCGCAAAAGCAACCAACAAAATTTGGGAACCATTCGGTCCAGTAACCTCTGCACCGAAATTGTGGAATACACCTCCCCCGGTGAGATCGCTGTATGCAACTTAGCATCCATAGCCCTTCCCAGGTTTGTCAAAGCAGACTTGAGTTTCGATCATCAAAAGCTTTTCGAAATTACCAAGACCATCACCCGAAACCTCAACCGAATCATAGACGTGAACTATTACCCGGTTCCCGAGGCCCAAAAGTCCAACTTTCGGCATAGGCCTATCGGGATCGGAATTCAGGGTCTAGCCGATGCCTTTATTTTGATGCGCTACCCCTTTGATTCACCACAGGCTGCTCAACTCAACAAAGAAATTTTTGAGACCATTTATTTCGGGGCAATGACAGCCTCCATGGAATTGGCGATTGAACATGGTCCTTACGAGACCTACCAGGGTTCACCAGTTTCCAAAGGAATCTTCCAATTCGACATGTGGAATGTCCAACCCGGTCCACGTTGGAACTGGACCGAACTCAAAGCCAAAGTCGCCCAAAACGGGGTGCGAAACAGCCTTTTGCTTGCTCCTATGCCGACCGCATCCACTAGTCAAATCCTTGGGAACAACGAGTGTTTTGAACCCTATACCTCCAACCTCTACAGCCGCCGTGTACTTAGCGGCGAATTTGTGGTCGTCAATAAGCATTTGTTACGCGACCTCATCGATTCAGGGATTTGGTCCTTGGACCTCAAAAACAAAATCATCGCCCAAAACGGATCCATTCTAAATATCCCTGAAATCTCGGATACATTGAAGTCCCTCTACAAAACCGCCTGGGAAATTAGTCAGAAGGCTATCATCGACATGGCCGCCGACCGTGGTGCCTACATATGCCAAAGCCAGTCGATGAACATTTTCATGCCCAATGCCAATTTTGCCAAGTTAACCTCCATGCATTTCTACTCTTGGAAGGTAGGGCTCAAAACCGGAATGTATTACTTGCGGACCAAAGCTGCGGTGAATGCAGTGAAATTTACTTTGGATCAAAATACAGCCAACCAAGGTATCGCATCCTCACCTAAGGTTTCTTTTACCATGCAATCTCCCATTGTGCCCGAATCCGCTGCAATCACTCAAGGAATCCTCAGCAAAGAAGAAGCCCTCGCCCAAGTCGCCTGCTCTTTGGACAACCCGGACACCTGCGAAGCTTGCGGTTCGTGAGTCACGCCCTTGATCGAAGCTTTCTCTCCAACAAAGAGATTCGAGCGATTTGTGGTTAAGATTGAATTATTTAGAAGACTTCTTGTAGAACGGTCTTTTTCCGCCTTTTCCTCCGCCCGGCCCCCTGCCTTGACGATGAAGAGGCGGTCCTGACCAACCGCACAAGGGTCTTTCAGTCCAAGGAAGCACGCGACCCACAAGCTCTTCAATTCGCTTCCATCGGCGAAGATCCATGGGGTTGACCATGGTTATGGAACGCCCGTTGCGCTCTGCCCTCCCGGTACGACCGATACGATGAACATAATCTTCGGGGTCCGGTGGCACATCGTAATTGATGACCAAATCAATATTGTCCACGTCGATTCCCCTGGAAAGCACGTCGGTGCCCACCAGAACGGGAAGCCTCCCCGCCTTGAATCCCCGCATTAACTCCTCCCTCGCCTGCTGCTCCAGATCGGAATGGAAAGCCTCGTTAACCACCCCTGATTTACGCAGCGTTTGATGCAGCTGCTTGACCTTGTCTTTGGATGAACAGAAAATGAGAGCCGAACGAAATGGGAACTCTTCAAGCAGAGCCAACAAAACCTCCAGCTTTCTCTCGTCCATCACCTGAAAAACCATTTGTTCAATCTTATCCGCAGGTCGAGAAACCGCTATACTAACCTGTGCAGGATCCTTCAGTATCGAATTCGCTAATTGACGAATACGGTCCGGCATCGTTGCCGAGAACATCAACGTTTGCCTTTCTTTGGGCAGACGTGCAACAATTCTCATGATATCCTCCAGAAATCCCATATCTAGCATACGATCCGCTTCATCCAAGATGAGGTAACGTAGGCGATTAAATTGAAAATTCCCAGTAGCCATAAATGACCACAAACGCCCTGGAGTAGCGACAACCAAATCCGCTCCTTGACGCAACGCTTTGTGCTGCTGATCCCATAACGCTCCATCACCCCCTCCGTAAATTGGAATGGATGAAATCGGACTGTAATACGATAAACCCTCAATTTGCTGGTCGATCTGCAAGGCCAATTCCCTGGTCGGGGTCAGAATAAGAGCACTCAAATGCCTATCGTCCAAATCAATCAAATGATCAATCAGCGGCAATACAAAGGCGGCCGTCTTCCCTGTGCCGGTCTGAGCGCATGCGATAAGGTCGCGACCGTCCAGGATCAAGGGGATAGCCTGTTCCTGCACAGGACTGGGCTTTCGAAAACCCATAGCCGCCAAGCCATCCAACACATCAGGATGCAGACCAAAGCTGTCAAAACCAATTTCTTCGTTCATCACGGGGCCGAAGGTACGGACCTAGTGCAACGAATACCTTCCATATCATTGTGAAAACATCCAATGGCATAGGCTTTGACTCCTGCTTGCTCAAGGACCATCTCCACCTGGAATGCAGCGGACGGATGAACCGCGATCAACAAGCCTCCATTGGTTTGAGGATCGCAAAGCCAAGCGAAATCAGGTCCTTCCATGCCGAAAACTCGGGATTCCACGTGATTCCAGTTGCGATAACATTGATCTGGCAAGATATTTTGTTCCAAATAATGCTCCAAACCCACCAAAAGAGGGACATGATCGGTCCATAGGTCCAAACCAGAGGCCTGTTCCAGCATTTCTAGCCCATGGCCCAACAAGCCAAAACCGGTGAGGTCTGTCATTGCATGAACCTCTTCCAAACAAGCCAGAGTTGCGCCCGTTCGATTGACCACCGACAATTGTTCCAACAACCCATAATAATCCGGGGTCTCCAAAACACCCTTACGCATCGCAGCAGCCATAATCCCTGAACCTAAAGGTTTGGTTAGATACAAAAGATCGCCAGGTCTTGCTCCTCGATTGGTTTTGAGATGTTCCTCGGCCACCAGGCCTTGCACCGATAGGCCAAAAAAAGGCTCCTCGGAGACGATGCTATGGCCTCCCGCTAGAGGTACCCGTTCCTCAGTGCAGAGGTCTTGAGCGCCTCGCATCACCTCTGCGGCAGAATCCAAACCTAATTCTTGGACAGGCCATGCCAACAAACCCAGCGCCAAACATGGTCTTCCCCCCATAGCGTAAATGTCACTTAACGCATTCGCAGCCGCAACCCTACCGAAATCATAAGGATTGTCAACGATGGGGCTGAAAAAATCTGCAGTTGATAACAATAATTGATTGGTGCCTGGGATTCGAAGGGCTGCAGCGTCGTCAGCATGCTCAAATCCCACCCTTAATTCTGCATATTCAGGGCGTTCAAGACCTGCCAACAAGGCCTTGAGTTGTGCCGGAGGCATTTTGCAACCGCAACCCGATGCTTTGGCCCACTGGGTCAGACGGGCCTTATCCTTAGGCACTTGGGTCATGGAATTTGATTTTCGGAGTAAGGGTTTGAAACGATCGGAAACAACCTTACCGATGTTTTACGGAGTAAATTGACGAGGCGATCACCTTCAGCATCAGTCTGCAAACTTGTCACACATTGCGGGCAAGGTCGTAGCGTAAATGCATGCTGATAAGTCCGGTCGTAGTATAACAAGGCCAGCTCTGCAGCAGATTTCAAATCCTCTTGGTCGAGAAAAGCCAAAGCTTGTTGACAATACTGCGGGCCCATTTTTCGCTCAATTTTGAGAAAAGCTGAACGTAAGTCATCTTTATCCTCAAGCCCATAGGAATTTAACAAATTTTGCATTCGGAATTTCATACTTCGTTGAAGGCGAAAATACGGGGCTTTATGCATTGAATCGTAAAGCGGTAACGGAATATGAACCTTGCCAATTTGCCGGCTTTCGCTTTCGACCCAAACCGGCCGCAAAAGATCCATTCCACCCAAAGTTTCCGCCAAAAGATTCATAAAATGTTCCTGGCTAGGCTGTGGCTCTTGTCCGAGTTCGCCAAAGGCTGAACCCAAATGCGATGCCAACCCTTCCAAGTCCAAGACCTGATCTCCAGCCTCCTTGAGATCCTTCAACACCGCGGTTTTGCCGGATCCCGTGCTTCCACCAATTACCCTCCAGTGCCAGGGCAGCTCCCACAGGTTTTCCATCCGTTGACGCCAGGCCTTATACCCTCCTGGGTATCGAAAGACGGGGTAGCCGGCTTGCTTGATGAGCAATTCCATACCCAACGAACGTTGGCCCCCACGCCAGCAGTAAACCTTCCAAGAACGAGCGTTTTTAACTGCTATCTCCTCCTTGGATAGCGGTTCTATACCCACCTTGACCGACAGGGCATGAATGGCTTTCAGCAGTTCAGGGACCTTGGGGCCGATGTAAAGCCAAGCAAGGTCCACCGCCTCTCGGGAGCCCTTTTCTTTGAAACATAGACCAACCTGATGCCTTTCCATGTCCGTAAAAAGGGGTAAGGACTGAGCTCCGGGAATATGACCTTGGGCAAATTCGGAAGGCGAACGGACGTCCAGCCAAGCACCATCAGGCGCGGTTTCCTCAACGCTGCTCCACATAATGTTCAAATTTAAGCTCAATAAAAATTTAATCTTGAAAACTTTTTTAGTTTCTAAAGTTTCTATACATTCGCGCCTCCAATGTCTTTAGCCCCTACTCATATCAGTACCATTCGGGAATTGTTTTTCCGTTACGGACTCAAAAGCATGACCATGGATGAACTAGCCCGGCAATTGGGTTGTTCCAAGAAAACCATTTACGAGCATTATTCGGACAAAAAAGTCCTTGTCCACGCCGCACTTGGAGGCTTTTTGAATGAACATCGGGGCGAAATGGCGGCCTTGGATCAAAATTCCGACAATGCCATCGCGAAACTTATCCGCATGGCCGCCATTGGTTTTCAGAAAATGCGAAACCTAACCCCTACGTTATTGTTCGACCTCCAGAAATCATACCCCGAATTGTGGATGGAACTGGAACGCTATCGCAAAGAAGAAATTGTCGGAATTTTCAAACGCCTTATCGAAAGAGGTCAGCAGGAAGGACTGTTTCGCCAAGAAATTGACCCATCAGTCGTCAGCATCATGCACCTTCAGCACACCAATTTGCTCTTGGACCCGGTAGTCTTTAGTCACCTCAACCATCCGATTGCGAACATTTTTCATAATATCATGGAGGTTTTCGTTGGTGGCATTACCACGCCCTCTGGCCTGGAAGTATGGAACACCACCAAAGCCCAAATGAACCTGCACCCCTAAACTTTTTCATAACGACATCCTACCTTATGCAAGACTACTCTAGGTTCAATTTCAGAACCATAGCGATCATCATCATCTTGGAGATTTTGGGTATTGGATTCCTCGATTGGGAAACCAAGGCACAACCCCCGAGCTTCAAGCCATTTTCACTTTCATCAGCCATTCAGTATGGCATAGATCATCACACCTCCTCACTGAATGCAGCGGATGACATCCAAGCATCCAAAGCCCGCATTCGAGAAATTACTTCCATTGGATTACCCCAAATTCGTAGCTCATACGGTATCACAGACAATTTCATCATTCAGAAGGTGATCATTCCTGACGGGCGATTATTCAATCCCAATGCTCCTCCAGGGCCGGTAGCCCTTGAATTTCAGCCTCAATACGGAGGAAATGCCAACCTTACCCTAAGTCAGTTGCTATTTGACGGCTCCTATTTGGTAGGCCTGAAGGCTGTGCAGACATTCTCGCAAATCGCTACCAAAAGCCGGGAAATGACCAATGCCCAAATATCCGAAAACATCCAAAAGGCCTATTATGGCGTACTTGTTGGTCAACACCGGGTGGATCTCCTTGAGGCGAGCCTAGCGCGTTTGGACTCCACATTGCTGGAAATAAAAATTATGTTCGAAAATGGCATCATCGAGCGATTGGATGTTCAACGTGTTGAATTACAGCGAAATCAATTGCTTACCGAAACTTCAAAAATTAGTCAACTCCGAATCCTTTCGCTCCAATTACTCAAATTTCAAATGGGCTATCCCATGAATGACACTCTAGTGTTAAGTGAACAGTTAGTAGATATTCCCCTCATCACCAACGAGGCCATCCCTCCTGCATACCGCGATCTGGAATCCTTCAAGGCTAGACCCGAGGCTTCCCTCTTGGAGTTGCAAATTAGGGGCAACGATTTAGAAATCAAAAATTTACAGGCTGGTTACCTGCCTTCCGTAGGATTGCAAGTTCAACGAGGAGCCTTGGCCGGGGCGAGCCAATTCAACCAAGTCCTCAATCCTAGCGGCAATTGGTTCGCCTACGGGTCCATTGGTTTAGGGATGAACTGGAGCCTCTTTGATTCTTTTAACAAAAGATACAAAATTCAACAAAAGCGTATCGAAAAAATCAAGAACGAAAGGCTTCTGTTCCAATTTCTTCAAAGCTCGAGGCTGCAGCAAGATCAGGCTTTGATTGGCATTCAAAACGCGGTCGCCTCCCTCAAACAGCAAATAAGAAACCAGGACTTGAGCCGTGATATTCTTCAAACGACTCGTGTAAAATACCGTGAAGGGGTAGGGTCCAATCTCGAAGTCATTCAGGCCGAAGTCGGTTACCGCGAAGCCCAATCTGCCTATTTCAATAGCCTTTATGATTATTATATCTCCAAGGTAGATTATCTCAAAGCCAGCGGCAAATTAACCGGAAACAACGAATAAATTTTTATCCTCATCCCCTATGAAATTTCTCCATTTTGACTCCATCCAACATGCCCTCCTGGGATTATTCCTGGGATTCTCAGCCACCCTATTCATCGCTTGCGGTGGCCAAGAGTCGAATGATCCCGCTGTCCGGCTCAAAGAACTACAGGCGGAACAAGCCCGCATTAACGCTGAAATTCAAAAACTTCAACAAGAGTTGGGCAAAACAGGGCAAAACTCGGGTGAACCATTAACCTCCAAAGCGAAATTGGTTCAAATCTTGACCCTTGAACAAGATTCCTTTCAAACATGGGTTGAAGTTCAGGGAACCGTGGATGCCCGTCAAAGCATCGAGGTCACCGCCGAAAGCATGGGCATTGTACGCAATATCAAAGTAAAGGAAGGGCAAAAGGTAAGCAAGGGTCAAGTCCTAGCCGAACTGGATCAAACCGTCATTCTCCAAAGCATCGAAGAAATCAAAGGGCAGTTGGACTTTGCCGATCAGTTATACCAAAAGCAAGCCAACCTATGGAAACAAAACATAGGTTCCGAGGTCCAATACCTTGGCGCCAAAAACCAGAAAGAAGGTTTGGAACGGCGTTTGGCCACCGTGCGATCTCAACTGGATATGACCCGAATCAAAGCTCCTGTCAGCGGTACTGTGGACCAAGTTTACCTCAAACTGGGCCAATCCACCGCCATGGGCATGCCAGCGGTTCGTGTTGTCAATTTTGACGACCTACGCGTTATCACCGATTTATCCGAAAGCTATGTGACCCGAGTGCGCGAAGGAGCCACTGTGGATATCGAATTCAAAGACCTCAACACGAGTGCCCACGGTCGTATTGCCTATGTAGCCCGTTCAATCAATGCCCTAAACCGTACATTCCGCGCCGAAGTTCCCTTGAATAACCGTAACGGATTGTACCGTCCTAATATGATTGTCGGAATGAAAATTAATGATTACAGCACCAACAAAGCCATTAAAATTCCCGTTAACCTTTTGCAAAACTCCGATGAAGGCCCATTTGTCATGATCGCCAAAGGAGATGGTGTTAACCTGAAGGCTACGCGAGTCAATGTTACATCGGGTCGCTCCAACGGCATAGAAACCGAAATCCTCCAAGGCCTCCAAGCGGGAGACCGCATCATTACCACCGGTTATAATGATCTCAACGACGGACAAGCTATTACCCTACCATGAGCCCGTTCAAAGAATTCAAGCCCACGAGTTGGGCTATTGATAACCGGATTACGGTTTTTATTCTGACGGTTATTATAACATTGGCTGGATTGTCAGTTTATAACTCAATCCCCAAGGAACAATTTCCGGAAGTTGTCGTTCCCACCTTCTTTATAACCACCGTTTATCCAGGAACTTCTCCGGCCGATATGGAGAACCTGGTCACCAAACCTCTCGAAAAACAGTTGGGAACCCTTTCTGGGGTCAAGAAAATGACAAGCAATTCCCAACAGGACTTCGCCAGCGTGGTGGTCGAGTTTGGAACCGAGGTTTCGGTCGCTGCCGCGAAGCAAAAGGTCAAAGATGCGGTTGACAAGGCAAGGACCGATTTACCCAAAGATCTGCCTCAGGACCCCCGGGTCATGGAACTGGATATTTCGGAGATTCCCATCCTTTTTGTGAATATTTCGGGGCCTTTTGACCTGGACCGCCTCAAGAAATACGCCACCGACCTCAAGGACCAAATTGAAGATGTCCGAGGCATTAACCGGGTGGATATGGTGGGCGCCTTGGATAGAGAAATCCAAGTGGATGTGGACATGTTCAAATTACAAGCCGCCAAAATGACCATGGACGATATCGAGCGCACCGTGCGCTTTGAAAACATGACCATGTCCGGTGGCAACATCAACACCGGTGATAAGCAAAGAAGCATTCGTATTCTCGGGGAATTCCAATCGGTTAGTGAATTGGGGAATCTGGTGGTCACTTCCATGAACGGCTCCTCCGTCTTTTTGAAAGATATCGCTACGGTCACCGACGGCTACAAGGACAAACAAAGCTATGCGCGTCTGAATGGCCAAAAGGTCATCACCCTTAACGTTATTAAGCGGTCCGGCGAGAATTTGATTCAAGCCTCGGATGACATCAGTGCCTTGATTTCCGAGACCAAAGCGGCTCTGCCCAGCAACCTCAAAATCACCATTTCGGGCGACCAGAGTCGGGTTACCCGAACCACCGTTAACGACTTAACCAATTCCATTATCATTGGTTTTGTGTTGGTGACCTTGGTCCTGATGTTCTTCATGGGGACCACCAATGCCATGTTCGTCGGATTATCTGTGCCGGTCTCTTCCTTCTTGGCCTTTATGTTCATGCCCAGTCTAGGATTTACAATGAACATGATTGTTTTGTTTGCTTTGCTCATGGCCTTGGGGGTTATTGTTGATGATGCAATTGTGGTGATTGAAAATACCCATCGCCTCTTTGACCGTGGTCGTAGAAATATTGTTAGCGCGGCGAAGATGGCGGCCGGAGAGGTCTTCCTGCCAGTATTGGCCGGGACCTTAACGACCGTAGCGCCCTTTATGCCGCTAGCCTTTTGGGACGGCATTGTCGGTAAATTCATGTACTTTTTGCCAGTAACCCTGATATTGACCCTGCTCTCATCGCTGTTGGTCGCCTATATTATCAACCCGGTTTTTGCTGTACAGTTCATGAAACCGGAACCTGAAACCCCCGATGAAATCCATAAAGATCGTCTCCGGTCCCGACGTACCCTGATCATCGCCTCCGGGGTTTTAGGTGTTTTGGGAACCCTACTGCATCTCGCGAGTTCCACAGGCTTTGCAAATTTTGTTTATTTTCTTATTCCATTGTTATGGATCAATCGTCTGGTGTTAAGCCCCATGATTGATCGCTTCCAAAACCATACCTGGCCCTCTGTCCAAAGCCGATACGAACAATTGCTTCGTTATTGCCTCCAAGGTCGTCGGCCCGCCATGCTCGTGGTCGGTACCGTGGTCTTGCTTTTGGTGAGCTTTGTCCTCACCGGTTTATCGGTGAGCAGCGGCAGGGTCAAAATCGCGTTTTTTCCTACAGGAGAGCCCAATTTTGTCTATGTCTACTTGAATACCCCTATCGGAACGCGGGCTGAGGTCACCGACTCGTTAACCCAAGTGGTGGAAACCAAGGTGATGGAGGTGCTTGGGCCTCGCAATCCCTTGGTGGAGTCGGTGGTGACCAATGTCGCGATTGGCGCGGGCGATCCAATGGAAAGGGATCAATCCGTCGCCCCGCACAAAGGAAAGGTCACCGTTGCATTTATCGCCTTCGGAGAGCGGGATGGACTTCGAACCCTACCCTTGCTGGACTCGATCCGTGCTCGCATCAAGGGCATCCCAGGTGTTGAAATTGCCGTGGATCAAGAACGGGGCGGGCCACCCACCGGTAAGCCTATTAACATCGAAGTTACCGGGCAGGACTTTGCGATTTTGGGCCGTAATGCACAAGCTCTCAAAGCCTACCTTGATTCCAGCAATATTCCTGGGGTAGAAGAACTCAAGATCGACCTTGAACGCAGCAAACCAGAATTGTTGGTGCGCATTGATCGCGAAAGAGCCCAGCGTGAAGGCGTTAGTACGGCACAGATTGGCTCCGAAATTAGAGCGGCCGTCTTTGGCAAAGAGGCCAGTAAGTTCAGAAGTAATAACGACGAAATTCCTATCCAACTCCGTTATTCACGGGTGGACCGCGAAGACCTCAACCGCCTGCTAAACGCCAAAATCACCTTCCGGGATATGAACGCCGGGGGAGCAATACGCCAGTTACCGGTATCTGCTGTTACAAACATTGAATACACTTCATCTCTTGGGAGCATCAAGCGCAAGAACGAAAAGCGGGTTATTACATTATCATCCAACGTTTTAAGTGGATTTACCCCCAACCAAGTGGTCGCCTCTATCAAAGCATCCCTCAACGGATTTGAAGCCACCGAAGGCACTGAAATCCGCATGACGGGAGAGCAGGAGGAACAAGCTGAAGCCGGGAATTTCTTGTCTAATGCCTTGATGATTTCTATTGGTTTGATTTTCATGATTTTGATGTTTCAATTCAATTCCATGAACCGCACTTTGATGATTCTGTCAGAGATCCTTCTTTCAGTCATTGGAGTCCTCTTGGGCTATGTCATCACCGGGATGACCATGTCGATTATCATGACTGGGATTGGGATCGTGGCCTTGGCAGGAATTGTGGTCAAGAACGGGATCTTGATTGTTGAATTTATCGACCTCCTTCGCAAAGAACAAAACCTTCCCCTTCGCGAAGCCATTGTTCAGGCCGGCAAAATCCGTTTGGCCCCTGTTTTCTTGACGGCAGCGTCCACAGTCTTGGGGCTTGTTCCTTTGGCCATGGGTCTCAACATCGATTTTCCTGGCCTCTTTGCGCGCTTTGAACCTCATCTTTACCTAGGCGGCGATCAGGTCGCCTTTTTTGGCCCTCTTAGCTGGACCATCATCTTTGGGTTGACCTTCTCGACCTTGATTACCTTGATCCTGTTACCGGCCATGTACTATATGGCCGAACGCAACTCTATTCGTCGTCGCTGGTTAGTCCGCCGCCTATCGCGACTTGCTTATCACTAATCTCTATCGTCTCCATACCCATCATGGAAGAAATCAATCGTAAACGTTCATTCGTCGATGCCGATTTTCGGCCTACATCTTTCGAAAAGATAGAGCCGTACTACCAAATTTTGCTTGATGCGGTATGGCCCGTTCAAAATCAAGAAACCTATTTTGGACTGTGGCTCGCTAACCGATCAGAATTGGAATCTTGCTTGGACGAACACCAGGCCTGGCTCTACGTGGCCCTCAGCTGCGATACCGAAAACAAAGGCAAAAGAGCGGCCTACGATTTTTTTATCCAAGAAATCTATCCCAAAATTGCACCGCTCGATGACGCCTTGAATCGTAAAATGTTATCGTATCCCGGGTTGAACGCTTACCGTGAACCCGGTTTTGATCGTCTGATTCGCTGTGTGCAAAACGCTCTTGAACTCTACCGGGAAGAAAACATACCACTTCAAACCGAGCTCAAAGGCTTGGAAAGCCAATACGCAGCCCTCACCGGAAGCCTGTGCATCGAGTTCGATGGGCAGGAATACACCCTACCCCAAGCCCAAAAGTTTCTTAAATCCCATGACCGTACCCAGCGCGAGACGGTTTATCGCCTAATCATGAAGGCCCGGGAAGGGATCAGCGAACAACTCCAAGCCCTTATGGATCGCATGTTGGGATTGCGTCATCAAGTAGCCCTCAACGCAGGATTTACCAATTATCGAGATTATCGCTTTCGTGAACTTCAACGCTTTGAATACGGTGTTCAGGAATGCCTTTCTTTTCATCGCTTGGTTCGCGATTATATGGTTCCTCTCAAAGAACACCTGGATCGTCAACAAGCCCAAATCAACGGACTGAATCATCTGCGCCCTTGGGATCTCAAAGCCCTCCCCGCGGGCATTCCGCCTTTGAAGCCCTTTGCGGGAGCCACGGATTTGATCCAAAAAAGCATAGCGGCCTTTGGCGAATTAGACCCCTTTTTTGGGGAATGCTTAGCCACCATGGAGCGCATGGGCCGCTTTGATCTCGAATCCCGCAAAGGCAAAGCCCCCGGGGGATACAATTATCCCATGATGGAAAGTGGGGCGCCCTTTGTCTTTATGAACGCCACCGGATCCATGGAAGATTTGGAAACCATGATGCACGAAGGCGGGCATGCGGTGCATTCTTTTTTGGTACATCCCTTGCGGCTCAATGTCTTTCGGCAAACTCCATCGGAGACGGCGGAATTGGCCTCGATGAGTATGGAATTGCTGAGCATGAAGTCTTACCCTCATTTTTTTGATCAGGAAGAAGATCTACACCGGGCCTGCCTAGAACAAATCCAACGCGCCGTCGGGGTCCTCCCTTGGATTGCTTGTATTGACGCCTTTCAACATTGGCTGTACACCCATCCGGGGCACACCCGCCACGAGCGTCGCCAGGCCTGGCAAAGGCTGATGAGCGAATACCACAGTTCGGTGGTGGATTGGCAAGGTTTGGAAGATTGGATGGATTTTGCTTGGCAGGGTCAATTGCACCTTTTCGAAATGCCTTTTTATTATATCGAATACGGCTTTGCCCAAATCGGCGCTCTGGGGGTATGGAGAAACAGCGCCTCGAACCCAGCACCCGCATTGGCTGCCTACCGAGAGGCTCTTGCCCTCGGTAACACCGTTTCGATTCAAGAAGTCTACCGAACGGCTGGCGTTCCCTTTGATCCGGAGGATGACTACCTGCAAGACCTCACCTCCTGGACCCTTACTCAAATGCAATACCATGAAAATCATTTGCATAGGTCGTAATTACGACGAACACGCCCGCGAGCTCAACAACCCCAGACCCAGCGAGCCGGTGGTGTTTATGAAGCCCGAAACGGCGCTCGTCAAAGATGGCAAGCCCTTCTTCCTTCCAAACCATTTGGGGGAGGTGCATCATGAAATTGAGATTGTGTTACGAATCGGAAGGAACGGAAGACATATCCAGCCCAAATTCGCCTTATCCTATGTGGACCGTGTGGCTTTGGGCGTTGATTTCACCGCCAGGAATCTCCAAGAACAATTAAAGTCCAAAGGACTTCCTTGGGAATTGGCCAAGGGTTTTGATGGATCCGCCATCCTCGGAGATTGGCAAGCAATAGACCCCGCCGGATTGGAGCATGGATTTGCTTTTACCCTCCAAATCGGGAATGAACTCCGGCAAAGTGGTCACAGCTCGGATATGATTTTTGGCTTCGCAGAGATTATCGCCTTTGTTTCCCAGTACTTCACCCTCAAAATGGGGGATATCATCTATACAGGTACCCCGGCCGGTGTAGGACCTGTACAAATTGGGGACCAATTGGTTGGCCACCTGAACGGGCGACCCAGCTTATCTTGTAAAGTTTGCTAAACGCGATTGAATTCGTTCATCGCCGGAGCAAGGCCCCTTAAGGCCCAGGCCATGGCGGCTTGAGCACATCGATCCAATAACGCCGGTAATTCCTCCTGTTCCGCCTTCGCGAAAGGGGCCAATACATAATCGGATTGACGACCTGGAGCAAAGTCACGCCCTATCCCAACTCGCAATCGAGGGTAACGGTTATGACCCAGAACCGTTTCGATATGACCCAGGCCGTTATGACCCCCAGCGCTTCCGGACTCTCGTAACCGAATTTGGCCGAAGGGTAGACTGAGATCATCCGTGATGACCAGGATGCGTTCGGTAGAATCCACTTTCTCGTTCTGCATCCAATACCGAACCGCTTGACCCGAAAGGTTCATGTAGGTTTGGGGTTTGACCATAAGAAATTGCTTGCCCGCATGCTTTCCACCAGCAACAGACGCATAACGACCACTCGCAAAAGGTTCCGAAATACTTAGGACCCCGCACAAGCAATCCAACACCATAAACCCAATGTTATGGCGTGTATTCACATATTCAGCGCCGGGATTACCCAAGCCAAAAAGGAGAAACTTCATAGCGGCGATTCCATGGGTACAAATCCCCCCTTAGAAAGGGGAAATTACTTGGAAGCTTCGGCCACAGCACCTTTCATGGCGCGCGGTATGGTAACGGCAGCTAACGGATTATTGGGAGCGGCCACCAAGGTGAAGCCATCGGCAACAATATCCTTAACACGCACGACACCGCCTAATTCCATATTGGAAATATCCACTTTGATCGATGCAGGCAGTTGATTGGGCAAGCCTTTGACGGTAATGGACCGCATACGCGATGCAAATTTTCCGCCAGCCCGCACGCCGGGGGAGGTTCCGACAAATTCCAAAGGCAAATTTAGTTTAACTAGCTTGTCAGGATCCAATAACATAAAGTCTACATGGAGCATAGCGCCGTTGAGGGGATGGTATTGGGCTTCTTTGACCACGCAAGTGTGCTTGTTTCCATCCAATTCTAGGGTGATTTTGTAGGTCTCAGGCGTGAACAAGACAGACTTCAAATCGTAGGCATGGGCCCAGAAATGGGATTGAGAAGCTGCATTGCCGTACAATACGCAAGGGATCTTGCCTTCTGCACGCAATAGACTCGAATCAGACTTCCCTACGTTCTCCCGAAGAGAACCGCTCAAATTGATCGATTTCATAGCGTTTGGTTTTGGATGTTTTGGTTTAAGAGAATGAAAATAAATAATGTATTGGATGTATTTGTATTGAATTTACGATTAATTGGATTTGACTTTAACTTCAAACAAGTGGCTAATCGATGAAAATTCACGAACGCTGCGTATCGATTGGGCAAAAAGTTCTGCCACCGACAATACTTTGATTTTGGCGGTGGGCTTGCAGCGAAGTGGGATGGTATCCGTAACCACCAATTCGGTAAGCGCCGAGTTGGCAATGCGTTCAGATGCCTCACCGGATAAAACACCATGTGTACAAACGGCACGGACCGAGGCAGCGCCCTTACGCATGAGTTGATCGGCCACCATCACAATGGTGCCAGCTGTATCCACCAAATCATCGACAATCACAACGTCCTTGCCTTTGACCTCCCCGATGACTTGAATTTTGGCAACAACATTGGCCCTTGCCCGGGTTTTGTCGCAGACAATGATGGGACAATCCATGTGAGAAGCAAAAAACTTGGCCCGCGCCGCTGCACCCATGTCCGGTGCGGCGATGGCGACTTGGCCCAATTGCAGGGATTTGACATAGGGCACAAAAATGGTGCTGGCGTCCAAATGATCAAATGGAACATTAAAAAAACCCTGAATCTGTGGAGCGTGGAGATCCATCGTCATCACGCGGGTTACACCGGCCGCTCCCAACATATCGGCAACCAAACGAGCCCCTATGGGTACTCTGGGTTTGTCTTTGCGGTCTTGGCGTGCCAAACCAAAATACGGAATCACTGCAGTGATGTAATGTGCTGAAGCCCGTTTACAGGCGTCAATCATCAAGAGGAGCTCCATCAAATTATCGGCTGGTGCATACGTGCTCTGGACTAGAAACACATCGCAGCCTCGAACCGATTCGTTGATAATCGGCTGAAATTCCCCGTCCGAGAAACGCAAAAGCGATGAATCCCCCAGAGGATCCCCGTAAGCCAAGGCAATTCGACCGCCCAGGTCTTGGGTGGCCTGACCGGCAAAAATCTTCATGCCGTGAACGGTTTGCATGGTTTTAGCCTTGGCTGAATGGGTCATTGTAGAACTGTATCAGGAGAAACGTCGAGGTATTTTTCCAAAAGGAGGGCAAATATAGGACTTGAGGGGGGGTATTTTTTGTGTTCAATGGACTAATTTTTAAGTCTTTGTGCCACTTTCAAGACCGCTTCGCCCTCGCTTATGGTCAAAAAAAAACCGCCCCTAAGGGCGGCTGTGAGCGGTGTATGCAAGGGATAGAATTAATTATCAACCAATTTGACATTCACGGCGTTGAGACCCTTGCGGCCCTCTTTGAGCTCGAAACTTACACGGTCGTTTTCATTGACCTTGTCGATGAGCCCAGTAGCGTGCACGAAATATTCAGTGCCGCTGTTCTCCTCCCGGATGAAACCAAAACCTTTGGTTTGGTTGAAGAACTTTACAATTCCTTCATTCATGTTAAAAAAATTTAAGTCCGCAAGATAGCTCCTATCACGACATTTTCAACGATTTTTGAAACAAACCTTGAAACTTAAAACAACCTTATGAAAAAAACCCTGCTTATCCTTGGATTTGGAATTTCTTTTTTGATCATAGCGATTCTGCAACCATCGTATCATGCGCTGCACAGTAATCCCACCGGAGCTCCACCGGGTCGTAGCGGTGGACCAGCAGAGGCTGGAGCGACTTGTGCTGCAGGAGGCTGTCATTCGCCTTCCAACAACACGGTGGTTAGTACCTTGATCAGCGCAAACCCCTCCTTGGCATCGGGCTATACCCCAGGCGCTACTTATTCGATCACCATAACAGTCAACGGTAGCGGAATCAAAGGATTCCAGTTCAGCCCCCAATCCTCCTCAGGCGCCACTATAGGAACCCTAATTGCCCCTGCAAGCCTTCAGATTTGGCAATCCAAATACATCACCCATCGAAATGCAAGTTCGGGCAATCCTTCCACTTGGACTTTTCAATGGGTCGCTCCTCCCGCTGGTTCAGGGACGGTTGGGTTTTATGCAGCCGGCGTTGGTGGTCGCAATGTCAACTTGTACCGCCAGACCATAAGTATCCCCGAGTTTGCGGCTTCGGTTGCCACAGTCACCACCCAAGCAGCCTCGATGATTACACCGAACTCCGCCACCAGCGGCGGGAATGTGGTTACCGATGGAGGTTCAGCGGTGACCGCTCGCGGTATAGCCTACGGAACAAGCCTTAATCCTACGACTTCGGGGCCTACCACTTCCAACGGATCGGGCACTGGGTCCTTTACTAGCAATCTTACTTTGCTCAGTTCAGCAACTTTGTACCATATTCGAGCCTACGCAACGAATGCTATTGGCACGGCCTATGGTACCGGATTTACATTCACAACCCCAACAGGATCTTCGATTACCTCCATTAATCCGTCGATTAGTTTTCGCTGTTGGCCGGTTCCTAGCTCAGGCACATTAGAAATCGAATGGAGCGCAGGCGGAAGTTCCCCTACCTCTGTTGAAATGGTGTCCTTGAACGGTCAACTTGTTCATCAAATTTCTTCACTGGATATCCTTTCTAATCATTCAGTTACCATTAACCTTTCCTCCCTTGGCCTCGGTTTTGGATCATACGAAGTCAGGCTATTGAATCAAGGTAAAGTGATTGGCCAACAAAGGATTGTGTATAGTCATTGACGAAAAAATCCATTTTGAAAGGCATTTTTCCAGCGTCAAACTTTGGGCAATGAAAGATATTTATACCATCTTTTTACCGGCCCTTAGGAATCGGATCTCTTTGTCGGTCAAATACCGCCAATGACCTCGAGGTAAATCCTTCTTGGTCAAACCCGCATAAGACACACGATCAAGTCTCAGAACTTCGTAACCCAATTTCTCGAATATTCTACGAACAATTCGATTTTTGCCGCTGTGCAAGGAAAGCCCCACTAATTTTTTATCCCTTGGCTCCGGCCAAGCCAACGCATCGACTCGAATAAAGCCGTCTTCCAATTCCATGCCTTCCAATACCTGATTGAAGTCCTTTTGAGTCAACGGCTTGTCCAATTCTACGGCGTAAATTTTGGAGATCTCCGAAGATGGATGGGTTAGCTTTTGTATTAGATCGCCATCGTTGGTCAACAAAAGAAGACCCGTGGTATTGCGATCCAAACGTCCAGCTGGAACAATGCGTTCACTTGTGGCGGCGGTCACCAATTCCATGACGGTTCGACGATTTTCGGGATCATCCAAAGTGGTAATAAAATCTTTAGGTTTGTTTAACAAAACATACACATTTCGACGAACCTCGAGTAATTCGTCGTCATATTTCACTACATCTGTTTTGTCTACTTTAGTTCCAAGAACATTAGCCACAGTTCCGTTGATGGCAATTCGGCCTGCTTCGATAAGTTGGTCCGCTGTCCTCCTGGAACACAATCCTGACAAAGACACAAAACGGTTAAGGCGCATTGGCCACGACAAAGCATCTTTGGGAGCTGCCCCTTCAGAAGCCTTTGCTTTGGCAGGCGGACGAACCTTGGCCTTGCTGGTCTCGGAATTGCTCAATTCCATCTGGCTCTCGCCAAAAGCTTCCTGAAGCATTCGCTCACTGCTGCCCAAATTCCATTCCTTGGCGGCATGCAAATTGGCCTTTCCATCTTCGAGTTGGTCAAGGTCATTGCGAAGGCTCGCGATACGTTCGCCTTTTGATTTTATCTCCCTACTCGACTTCTCCCCAAACGAAGGTCTCATTGGGCGATCCCCGTACGATGGACGGTCCGATGAGAAGGATCGTGTCGGGCGGTCTCCATCGCGCTTGGGACGATCCCCATACGATGGACGATCTGAACGGGCGGGACGGTCCGATGAGAAGGATCGTGTTGGGCTGTCTCCATCGCGCTTGGGACGATCCCCGTACGATGGGCGATCTGAACGGGCGGGACGATCCCCATACGATGGGCGATCTGAACGGGCGGGGCGATCCCCATACGATGGGCGATCTGAATGGGCGGGGCGATCCCCGTACGATGGGCGATCTGAATGGGCGGGGCGATCCCCGTA
>SXGR01665755.1_pt1 | contig 37503 bp, 60 predicted proteins | sample 3174711 | NCBI WGS metagenome assembly SXGR01 (sample SAMN11356860, study PRJNA531348) | freshwater metagenome | isolation source: freshwater sample F1-60 | place: China: Fuxian Lake, Yuxi | collected 2017-12-25
CAGGTTGAGGTTTTATGGAGCAATTCTCAAAGAATTTCCTATCCTTCAATCAATTATTCCGAGATCGGTAGGAAACTATTCACGGTGGAACCACCACCACAAGGTGCTCTTCCATTCTACCTGGATCACATGTGTAAGGATGTGAAGGATTGATTTGTAAAACGAGCGTTTCCCAAGTTAGAATTTAAGGAGAAGTTATGAGAGAAATTGATACCGAGAAGTGGTTGGCTTCCCTGTTCTCAGAACTGATTCGAAGAGGTTTGGATTCACGGGAACATGAACATTATCACGATTCCCCTCTAGGCGATTCTTATGCACCAAACCTGGAGGAACTAAAGGAATCACACCTTGGTTATACCGGTGAGTTTCTAACGGAACTTCTCCAGGAACACCTGGATAGGATCCTCCAGGATTATAGGAAGTTGGAGGAGAAGTAATGCTCAAAAACATCCGAGTTGTTTTAGATCCACCAAGAACCCATGGTGGGGTTGAGAATCCAGATCCGGAAGATTACCTGGATTTTGAAATCCAGTGTACATCCGAATTCCAGTACCATTTCTTCTATGATCTGGTGAAGGATAGGATTGTTATGATTGATAGGTGGGAGGATGTGTGAGGAATATTGTGGAAAGGTATCATGGTGGTTAACCGATGAATTCCGAGGAATGAAAACATCGGAAATTCCACATGTAGATGATTTTCCTTGTTCCAATCCCCGTTGTGAGGTTCGTTTCAAAATGGTACTTGGGATATTCTATGAAGATAATGTGTTTTGCACATCTGATTGTTTGAAGGAATTGAGGGAGAAATGAACGAGAACATAAAGGAAGTTCAGTTATTCAAGGATGATTTCCGGGTTATTCTAATGGCACTTCTCGAATGCCAAACCGCCTGGAGAGGAATGATTGATGAGGGTGAAATTCCTGATGTTCCAGGATTGGATATGGGAAAGGCCCAACACATCCTGGTTAGGTTTTCCGAGGTGAAGGAAAAAATTGAAATGATTCTGGATGGTGAACCTCTAAAGGTGGATGGTGAATCACTTCAAAAAATCATGAATATCATAAAGGAAAATGGAAGATGAGCCCAGAGAATTTTTGTTATTGGTTACGTGGTTATATTGAATTGAATTCTGAAAATAATCCTGGATTATCTCCAGATCAATTGAAAAAGGTTTCTGAACACCTATCCTTGGTTCTTAGAGAGGTTCCAAAAGGAATTGTTACCATGGATCCTGGAAATCCTTTTCCAATCGATCCAAATATCAGGTGTGTTTTAACCTGTTGAGGAGGGAGAATGAAAAGTAGTAGTGTTTCTCCACCTTTTGATCTGAGCAATATTAGGTATTGTTCCACCCACAATTCACATTGGATTCCAGGTGAGGAATTGGTTGAGTTTGGTTGCCCATGGTGTAGGTTGGATTCCTATAAGAAATCGGTTGAGTTTAAACCGGAGGAGGAAAAACCATGAACCCAATCCCTCTATATTCCCCACCTCGATTTCCAAGGTTCTTCCGTTCGAAACCCGGTGAAATTAGTGAAGGTAGGAGTTGGTGTTGTTCCCATGGTGGTTATCTTTACATTGGAAAATCACTACTGAACCTCCTATGGATTTTCACCACCGAATTTCAAAACGATAAACATCTCGTGGGTTAAGTGCAAAGTTCCACGGGGTGATGATATACTAGAATCATGAAGATCCAAGATGTTGTGAAGAAGTTCATGGGCAAGAAGATCACCAAGGAAGGTAACTCAAAATTCTGGGGAACCGATGATCTTCATGAACACTGCCTCCAGGTTCTGAACGGGATGAGCACCGAGGATAAATTCAGGTTCCTCATGGAACATGGTGTTATTGAAGGTGATGAGGATGAGGATGATCCTCACATGGATAAACCCAACACGGAGGATTGAAACCATGAAACCGGAGAAACAACTTCTTCTTCTCTGCCAAAAATTCATCCGGGATAATGAGATAGGTTGTTCCGAAACGGTATACCAATCGGATAGGATCATCCTAAATTCACCGGATTTCATTCGTGAAATTTGTGATGTGATCGGTTACCATCAATTCGAGGAGGATGAAAAGTGAACCCCGAACAGAAATACATCATCAAGTACCTGAGTATGAAATGTGATCCAGTAAAAAACCTGTACTGGTTTAAGGATCTTGGTGAATGGATCACCGATCCAACTCGAGCAACCCAATTCAATAATCCTGAAGGAATCACCGAGGTTGGTAGGTTACTGGTGGAACAAGAATGGGTTACTCGTTTGATTCCCACGGAGGAAATTCAGATGGTAAAACCTGTTTCACCTCCAAGTGAGGATTTCATTCTCGTTGTTGATTGTGATGGAGATCCTCAGGAAGTTTTTAGTGGAAATGTAAACCTTGATCAGGTATTCCAGTTGATCGATAAACTGGATCGTGAATCAGGTTATCATCCTCATTCCGCCTGGAGGAGAAGTGCAGGTGGATTTTTTCAGGTATCCGATAGGATTGGTAAGGATCCAAAGTGAGAAAGAAGAAATTCATTCCCAAGGAATCGGTTAAACTTCCTTCCAATATGATTCATGGAAACTGGATTATGGCGGAAGAGAAGGAAAGGTTGAAGTTGTTGGAGGAACTATATAAGGATCCAGTTGGTTTCCTAAATAACTATTTCACCGATGAACAGGTGAAAATAATCAAAAATGAGTTTATGGATTATTGGAACCAGGACAGGTGTTGTTGATGTTAAACGATTGGAAACCATTTAAAGTAATTCCTGCTTCTCAGCATCTAAATGGAACCGGAGATTGGTATGAAAAGCATTTCTACGTTGTTCTCCAGGTTCATGGATTCCAAACCATTGAACAATTTGAAGGAAACCTGGAGGAATGTGAGAAGGAATGTAATGAATTAAACCAGAGAATCTCTACATCCCTATCTCTACACATTCAAAATCAATCATGAAACCTGAGGAACTTGGGAGGGATACCAGTGGAGGTATTTCCTCCCTTCCAACCATCCATTCCGGGAAGAACCGTGGTTTTAGAAAACCTGAGGTTGGTGGTAATTGGTTGTGTACCGGAGGTTATACCACCGATTCTCTTTGGTGTGAAAAAAATGCACATGGTTCATGGTTGAATTCTATGGAAAAAATTGGATTTAGAACCGGAAAATATGAATTGGATGGGGTGGTTAACCTGTTCATTTGGGTGAAAAATGAAAATAGGTGATCCTTGTGTTATTTGGAATGGTGAATCCCCTATTGGTGATCCATTGAGTTGGTTGTTTGGTATGGTTGTGAAGGTGAAAAAAGATAAGGATATCGGTAAAGAAATGTACCAGTGTGTGTGGAGTGATTTGAGCGGTGAAGATAAAACCTGGTATGATTTCAATGATATCAAGTTGGAAAATGTGGAAGGTAGGTGGTGAACGGTGAACCTCCCCATGATGAAATCAGGTTGGAATTTATTGCTGATCTTTGTTTTCTTTACACCAAACAAAAAGAAAGGATATTGGCCTTGTGCCATATCATGAATTTTTGTTCTAACTTACTTCTTAAGTAAAGAATATTTATACTAGAGATGATCAAGACATTTAAAGTAAAGCATGGTGTAAGCTTTAAAGTTGCACAGTTCGCTTTTGAAAATTGTCTTGTCTCAACAAAAGCCGTCAAACACGCTGGTCTGAAATCAGAGATTGCTAATTAGATCGTTAGAAAATATAGCTTGAAGGGGCCAAAGGACGGCAAAACAGTCAGAGTTGAAGTCCCTAAAGGGTAAAGTCGATGAAGGCAAGACTACCTTCGAACCTTGCGGCCGCGTGTCGTAAGTTATTTAGTGATTGAGTTTAACATGCCCAAGAAACCTAAAAGAGGTGATTTAATGATCACGCATATTGGCGGCGGCGTTGTTAATGTTTACGCTATCTTACAAAATTGTACAATGAATAATAAGAAGGGAGGAATATATCCACAAGAGTTTATTTGTAATCTTCCTGAAGGAACGCTTGGGATACTTATTGATAAGCGAACATTCAATGATCGCGTGCATCCGGATGTATATCAAATATTGCTACCAAAAATTGGTTTAGGTTGGGTGTATAGCGCTTGGCTAAAGGTTGTAAAATAAAACGTGGCGATTGTATTTTAGTATTTCATGAATTTAAGAATACGTTTGATATATTATTAGATATTTGTATTGATTAAAAGTTAATAAAAAACACATTTTCGATTCCGTAGTGTTATGAAGTATTGTGGAATAATGAGTATATTAATGAGCATGATATTGGGAATGTTGAAGCGTGTGAGAATTCATGATGAATAAAGGTTTTAAATATATGAACAAGTATCGTAAGGATATTGAAATTAATCAAAATGTTGTTGATAAAATATTTAAGGATGTTTTATATCACCATGAATTTAAAGATGATATTGTTTGTATACAGCACGTTTTAAAATCCAGATTTAACATATCATTAACTGTACCTGAAACGATATTTTTTTGGGAATGGACATCTAATGCATATTGTGCTTCATGGTTGGTGTTAAGTTCTGATGATAATATTATTGAATCATTTCAAAAATTCGTAAATATGCATAAGTGGTGATATTAAAAATCACCATTACTACATAGCTCTGGGCAATCTAATTTAATGATGTTGAGGTGGTACAAAGATCTGTTAGACGGTGATTAAACATAATTCTCATTCTCAATTTCTCTTATCCACATTTCTTTGACATTTTCCAACGCTATTTATTATTTTTCATTTGTGTATCTAAATAAAAGGTTGGAGATTGTAATCTTCTACTTTTTTGTTGCTTTTCTTTTGAAGAATTTATCCATGCCCATCTCATGACAAGATCCAAAATCCCATGGATCTAGAAGTTTATAGATTCTAAATTCTGATATCATGCAATTTGAGCAAATACAACCTCGTATTGTAAGCTATTCAAATTACAAAATTTTTTAAAATTTATCTATTAAAGGTAATAATTATTTCCATGAAAATTGTTATATCGCAATTAAGAAAAATCATTCGAGAAGAAGTACAAAGGACACTCACCAAAGAAGCCAAGTTCGATGTGGGCGATATAGTAGAGGAAAAAGGAACCGATTCCGGCTGGTGGGAGATTCTAGAATTAATTCCCGATAATAGAACGGGTAAAACCGTTGCTAAATTAAAAATGTTTCAACCTGCTGGTGGTAGATCACCAATTACGCATGTAATAACGGATAAACTTGGTAAAGTTAGGGAATCCGTATCTCACCCGGGTTCATTACCATTAAAAGATGGTGGTGTTGTTAATCGAGATTCCGGAGAGATTCTGGATATGACTGTTGTTCCCTCTCAATATCTCGATCATGTTGAAATAGATGCGAAAGGCTATACCACTCTTTCGAATGATAAGTTTGAGAAACTTCGTGGTGAATTGAAGAGATTATCAATAGGAAAACCAAAGAAACAATGGAAAGCCCCCTTCACCTTCCGACTCAATAAGCTCAATAATGAATCCAGAGATTTTAATGATTACATCCGTGATGTTGATAGGGATATGCCAACCTCATGGGATTCTCCGGATCCACAGGATGTTCACGATGAATTCCTGATGCTCAAGGATGAAAAAGGTGAGGTTCCACTCAAAATGCTAGCGGCCGGCTTAGGGGTAGAATCAAACAAAATTGATTGGAACGGTACTGGTTTACGTGTGATCAATGACGTTGTTACAGAACTCATCGGCGATACCCCTTACAAAGAAAAGATGGGCGAAGCAAAAGGCTCCAAAGTTCCTCAAACAAGAAAACCGAAGCTTGGTGATATCTACAGGAACAAGGCGGGTCATCAAATCTCCGTTGAATTTCTCGAAGGTGGCGATGCCGGGTGGGAGCTTCTGGCTCGAGGAAAACCTAAATCTTTGTATGGAACAGCTGAAGAATTACAAGCAGCTCTAATTGACGGTGGATTTGAATTCGATCGTAATGAAATGACTTATTAAAGAAAAGAAAAATATATGAAACTTACAACAGCACAACTCAAAAAGATTATCACAGAAGAAATCAAAAAGGCCCAATTAACAGAAGATGTTGGTATGAGTACAGGTTCCGCAGAACTTCAAACCATGCTCGATGTGGTTTGTGATGGATTCAAGGCCCAATTCGATCAAAGTGATCCCAGCATGGATGCCAGCGGTGGTAAAGCAGTTTGGGAGAAACAATGCGAAACGGCTTGCGAAGTTCTTGGTGAAAAAATTGAGGAACTCATCATGCAGGTCGAGGAAGATCTTCATCTAGGCCAATTCTATTCTGAAACTGGTATGCCCTTCAGCGGAAAATATAGAGAATGAAATCATGAAGATCGCAGTAGTAAGCAGAACTTAGAAAAATTATCAAAGAAGAAGCAAAAAATGTAACTGCTCTTGCAGAAGTTTCGTCTGATTCTTACGTGAGAGTTCAAGATATCGATAATGGGACACAATATTTTGTTTTTGTGCGGCACGAAAGGTAACCCAGAGTTTACTTTCGTGCATGCAAAATTTCATCAAATATTGATAAAATCATTTTATGAAGTGTGGTGATTTTATTCAATATAGAAATCGTTCTAGATTTTTTGGAGTGATGGTTGGAATTATTTTGTCTAAAAGTCATAATATTGTTCAAGAAGTTAGTGATTATCAATTTTTTAATGTACTTTTAGAGAACGGAAAAATTAAATTGATTTCTGATCACTATCTTGAACGCGTATGTTAAATGTTTGGTGATTTGTTGTTGCCGAACGATTTACCAGATTCAAAAATGATGAATTCGTTTTGTCAAGATATTAAACCTGGTGACCTTGTCATCATTACCAATTTTGTGCCCGAATATAATTCAGAAAGAATCGGGATTGTTCTTGGTTGCTGTATTCCATACAAAAATGATTACAAATATGCTGTTCTTACAGACAAGGGTGAAGAACTTATAGAGGCCGCTTTTCTCTTTAGCCAAGAACCCTGCGTACAAAAATTATAAATAATGAAATAAGATTATAATGATATGTCTGTTAAAAATAATAAAAATACGAAAAAGCGAGTAAAGTCAGTTTCTAAAGAAGAATCAAAAGAGAGTTATTTCATAATTCGATTTAATCATAGTTTGGTTAAAGATATACGTTATGAAACACCGATGTATTGGAATAATTCTGATAACGATTGGGTCAATGATCATTTTAGTGGAACAATATATTCTAAAGAAAATTGTATTTCAAAAATTGGAGAACTTCTTCACGAGTCAAAAATTATATCTGAGCTAGTCGATGTGACAACTTCGTTTAAATCTCCTGTGAAAATTGGAACTATCGTCATTGAAGATAAAAACTTAAAGGGAATTTCTAAAATTGTTGTTCGCGGACCCGAGATTGAAGGAGAAGTTCTTACTCTTGTCTATGCAACAAATACGGCCGGTGCGCAATATGAATATATGAATCTCGATGAGTTTATTGTTGATATTCGTGAATTACGTTTAATGGTTATTTGGGACGGAAAACGAAGTTTTGCGCCATCGAGACGAAGTAACATTGATTATCTTAAATCGATTGATTGCTATAAAAAATAAAAGAATATCATAAATGAAAACGAAAAAAGAAGTAAAACTACCTATCGGCGCTATGGTTAAATTAAATGCCTATAAAATTATTGACGATGCAATTGAACGAGCAATATTATGCGGCATTCAACGGGCACATAAACACGTCGAGCACCCTTCCGAAGATGATTTAGCGCAAGAAATTCATCGATACATCATGAATGAACTTTCTGAAATTCTTAAGTTTGATGATGAAGTCTAAAATTCGTCGTTTATCATACGCTAATAATAACCTAATAATTTATAGTAAATTAATTTACTTTGAGACATGCTCTAAGCGGTTGAAGTCATTCACGAGTCACGCCACAAATTATTTGAGGCATACGCTAATGTAGCCTCTGCGCTTTCTGGAGTATATCCATAATCTTTGCACATAACTTCGACCATTTCACTATATTTTTTCTTTTGATCCTCGTCGCGAGTCTTTGCCTTCGTTACAATTCTTGCCATCGATCGAACTGACGAGATTAAGTATGATTCGATTGCGTTCTTTAGTGGTTCGTACGTAGAATATGAAACTTTTTCTCCGCGACGCATTTTTGCGAACATATATGCTGTCACGTCGGACCTGAATCCATCGCGTGCAGAACCGATGACACCAATTTGTTCTTCTATCGAGGCCATGAAGGCGTCGTCTGGCTTTCTTTCTTCTTTTGTAACTCTATCTTTGAGTCTGGCTCGAGTTGTATATGCTTCTGCGTTATCGAGATAAGATTCAAATAACGTTTGCGCTTGTTCTTCGTACGCCGTAATAAACGCTTTTGCAATTTCGTTTTCAAGTATTCTCAGATATTCTTCCCGAATCGTCTTTTGAAGAAGCTCGAGACAATTTGTTTTAAATTGTTCGTCAATGAGCTGCTCTTTAACCATCTTGGCTAGAGATTCCATTACAGAAACTGGCGTTATTATATTTTCGTCCGACGCCGTTAATGCATTGTCGAGCGCTTTTGTAATAAAACGTGTAGAAATACCATCCATGCCTTCATGTTTTGCTTCTTCTTTTAGGTCTCTGATATCGACCTTACGCACTCTACCCTTTTCTAGTATTTCTTCTCCATTATATACACGCATCTTCGTCAGTAGATCGCACTTCGACGTTTCTCTAAGTCGACTCATTACCGAAAACATCGACGCAATTTTAAGCGTGTGGGGTGCGATGTGAGCCTTAAACTCAGACTTACCCAACATCTTTTCGTAGATTTTAATCTCTTGATCGAGTTCTAGGCAGTATGGTACTGTGATCTTTACGACTCGATCCATGATGGCTTCGTTGGTATGCTCAGATTGAAATCTATTCCACTCAGCTTCATTGCAATGAGCTAGAATGACACCATCGAAGTGCAACATGTCGGACTTACCAGGTGATGGGACTCGTTTTTCCTGGGTCGCAGTGATGATCGTATGAAGGAATTCGATTTCGTTTTTAAATACCTCGACGAGTTCTACGATACCTCGATTTCCAACATTGAATGCACCGTTTAGTGATAGCGATCGTGGATCGTCTTCTGCAAATTTATCAAGTTTTGAAATATCGACAGAACCAATGAGAACAGAGACATCCTGCGAATTCGCGTCCATCGGAGGAACCGACGCGACGCCGCGCCTCGCGCGTTGGGAAAATGTGACTTCTTCGACTTCGAAGTTTTCGTATTTGCCCTCATAATCGTTAAGGAGTTTGTGACGAGCAATCGGCGAAATATCTCCTTCGATCTTCACGTTAAGAGACTTTTCGACAGAAGAACGTAAGGATCGCGGAATAAGTTGCAACGGTTCTCCACGATGGGGGTCGCCTTTGAGGGCGTAATATTTTTTACCCTCTAGCGCTTTCTTGATATGCTCGACAAGAGCAGATTTTCCAGCACCAACGGGACCCATGAGCAATAGAACTTGTCGTGATTCCTCACCTTTATGAGCAGCAGATGACAAGAAGCTCATGACCTTTTCGACGACCGTCTCCATTCCGAAGAATTCATTTTCGAAGTACTTAAATAGTTTAACTTGTTCGCCATCGAAAACTTTAAATTTGCGTGGATCAGAGTCTGGCATCGTATAGGAACCATGCTCGTCGATAGCATCAAATAGACACTTATGAGCAGACTTGACTATAGACGGAGTCTCTTCGACCATCTCTATATAGTCCATCAGAGTGCCAGAAAACTTTTTTGTCTTACTTGATTCTCGCGTGGCTTTGATTTGTTGTAAGAGTTGTTTTTTGATGCTCATAATATTATATGTATCCTTTTCTTTTCGGTATTAATCAATTTCCCACGGTTCTTCTTCTAACATTGTATAAAATTTGACGGGCCCGTTCCACAAATATTTAATATGTTCGACGACTACATTTGCATGTTTTATGTCGAGATCTCGTCCATCATGTTCATGACGTATAACTAACATTCGATCTTTTTTTAACTCGTCGACATAGACGACTGGGATCGATCCCCCCGCAACTTCGGCTATGAGATCTTCTTTGACTTGTTTCCATCCACGTTCGTCTGATACATCATCGACAGAGACTCCACTTTTTTTTGTCGAATAAGAAAACAAATTAAGTTCGATGCAGTCTTCTTCTGTGAGATACTGGCGTAAAAATGAAGCGTCGTAGCAGACCTCGCGAGCAAGGAAACACTCCTCGATGCCATATCGTTCTTTAATCTTTTGGAAAAGGTGGAATCCAAGATGATATGGATTAATGGCTCCTACGTGCGGCCGCACCACCGCGTTGTGCATCTTAATAATGGGAAGGTGTAATTCTCCTGGTAAATCGAGTTCGTGACATAAATTATAATGCCAAAAGCTATTATGATTCATGAATGCAGAGGCCCTGTATTGATGCGTATTGTTAACAGTAAAGTCGTAAACTTCGCCAACGTCATATTCAATTTCAACGACTTTTATTATATCGACTTTATTTTTCAACCACTTCTTATTTTTGCTAGCTTCTTCTAGTCTATTTTGTTTTCTCTTTAGATTAAATCCTATTTCTTTTCTAAAAAGCTCGGCATCAGTTCCACCGATCAATAGTCGATATCCATCTTGATGCGATGGATTATCAGAAATAGAATGACTTAATTTCGAAACTATTCCAAATTTTAATAAGACCTCTTGAATTTGTCTTGCTAAAACTCGCGAAGCAGTCGTGTAAATTATACCACCCGTTTTATCTGCGCATCCGTCTATATCAAAAAGGCCTTTTAGCAATGCTACGACGACGGATTTTGGGGATCTAAGAATAATTTCTGGGATTTTTTTCTTTGAGACGGTATTTCCTGTCTCAAATCCAAACGCTTCAAAAAACCATTTCACAATTAAGTCAGAGCCCAGTCCAACTCTCCATTTGTTTTTTTCTTTGTTAGCAATGGGAAGAATATTAAACAATTCGTGGATTTGTGAACAAAATAAGTTTTTGAGCTCATTATCGTCAGAAACAAATTCAGACTTTAATTCCCTATTGGAACTGGAACTTCTATAGAACCCACCATCACCAATTAACATTCCAACTATATTTGAAGATTTTTCACAAATTATTTTAGGAAATTTGATGAAGTCATTTTTTAAGTGAAGTCCTTTATTGCTTTCAATTGTATCATGCGCCGCCGAAGGCTTTTCTAAAGATGCTCTCATCGGCTTTTCATTTACATATTTTCTAATTTGTCTATATGATACGCCATGAAGTTCGCATATGTCTCCAATTTCCATTCTAAATTGAACAGGATTTTCGACAGCCTGATATTCTATTGCCCACGTTGAATTTCCTTTATTAATTGGAAGCTCATCAAGAAGTTTGATGTCATTTAAATATTTCCACTCTGTTCCTGTCCAGATTCTATGGTTTTTGCTTCCATGAATGATATAGCCCTTGTCTGTTGTAATCTTTATTCTTTCAGCTTGTAGGTTATGATGCCACTCAATTAGATTTTGATATTTCGTACCATCAAATACTTTTCCCGCCTGGCTCTCAACCAACGATTTTGCTGTGACTAGACCATTATTCGTATCGATTAACGTGTCTCCTGTCACACAAGCCCATCCTTCGTTTGCGACTTTTGTTTGAATTTGTGGCCAAAAATATTGACCTTCGTCGCGACAAACATGGACGATGTCTCTTTGCCAGTCTGGGATGTCTGAATTTTCTTCTATAAAGCCTAAAATATCGTAGTCTGGTTCAAGAGGGAATGCGTCAATATTGAAATTTCTATATCGACCGTCCCTATCGTTATTCATTAGTTCGATATATTCTGCCTTTATTTCGCTGTGAGGTCGACGCACTTGACCGTATTTTGTTGTTTGAAATTGAATAGTTTGACACGCGTCGAGCGTTCTCTCTACTTCGTCGATACCGATATGCGGATTTTCGACATAGCCCTGAATTCTTTTTTTTGCCGATCGTAGTCTTTGAATCACTGAGTCTGGTCGCGTCGCTCGAAACATCCTATTGTTTTTGAAAAAATCAGAATGTCCTACACAATGCGCCATAATGAGTATTTGAAGATAGAGCGGATTTTCCTTCATAAGATAAGCCAGGGAAGGATTCGCATTAATAATAAGTTCGTAGGGAAGACCTTCTGCACCGGCATTGTAGCGATGCATAGTCTGCTCATATGCTTTACCAAATGACCAATGAGAATACATGGATGGCATGCCATGATGTACCATTGCGCCGATCATTTCGCGATAGTCTATGACTTCGTAATCAAGTTCGAACCAGTCGAGATTATGTTTCTTCGCTAGCGCAACTATTTTTTCGTCCCATTTCGTTAGATCTTCTAGCTTATATTCCATATTAGTCCTCCGCCGTTTTACCTATGAGACTCATGAATGCCGGCCAGACGTCTTCTTGTTTGTGTATTCTTACTTCCTTTAGTCTATCGCCTTGTATAGGTCGTAACAATTGAAAAAGTTTTCCTGGATCTGCTAGCCAGCTGGTGTCTGGTTCGATTTCGCAATATCCATATAGCTGTGTTATCGACGAAATTTTTCGAGCTTCGTTGAGAAATTTTTCATTATCATCTTGAAAATTATCTCCGTCTGAACATTGAAAAAGATAGATATTCCACAACGACGGATGAAATCTTTTATCAATGATACTATTCGTGAGTTCTAGAGCAGTTGATGCTCGAGTGCCGCCAGTCGATGCTTTTTCGAAAAAATCTTTTTCTTCAACCTCATGCGCTTCGGTGTCGTGAGAGATAAAAATAATATCGACGGTTTCGTACTTGAGACGAATAAATTGGTACAATAGAAAAAAGAACGATCGCGCTAAAAACTTTTTTTCTTGTGACATCGAACCCGATACGTCCATTAAAAAGAAGATGACGGCATTGGTACATGGTTTCTTTTTCATTTTATAGTGACGATATATAAGATCGTCTTCGTGGAAAGAAAATGTCTCGTTTTCTTTAGCTTTTTCAGGATCGAAACCCGCTGCCTTCATACGTTTAACTCTTGCGATCGCCGATTTTTTTCTATCGAGTCGTGGTATGATGCCTTGTGGACGATAGCCTTTTCTCTTTAATTTCTCTGTGTCAATATTACTGAGCTGTCGACGTTGCAATTCTGGTAATTTAAGTTCGGCGAAAAGATATTCTACAAGTTCCTCGCGCGTGATTTCAACATCATAGTATTCTTCCCCCTTATCATCGCCAGCCTTATTTGGTTGTCCTCGGCCCTTAGATCGCGGTTCGCCTATTTTCTGCCCGCGTTTAATATCAGTCCCCGGTGCCGAACCAACCTGTTTTCCATTATCGCCGTATACAAATCTATACTGTTTTATTCCACGAACTGGAATTCTATATTTTTGTTTACCATCTTTGCTGATGATACTTTCGTCTGCAACGATATGATGAATACCTTCCCTGATGGCTTTTTCTATTTTTTGTTTATGACGTCGTCTATCTGACGCCGTACGGTCAGCGACCGTTTTATGTTCGCGAAAAATACTCATGATTTGATTATAAATAATATCTAAATGATATTCGATATATGATTATATAAAAATATTTTTATTATTTTGTTATTCGGTTGCGAGTGCTTAAAGCAAGCTGCACAACAAGTATTTAACACGATTATTTAGTTTCTAGAATAAAAACATTTTTATGTTTGGTATTAAGATTTAAAATAGAATTACTTATGTATAGTTTAATGACGACGATCGCCAATGTACCTAGCAGCATTTCGATGAAATCAGGCGAGTGTACTGAGTTTCAGCTTCATAAATCGCAACAAACAATCTTTAATAATGTTCTTAAAAACATTAGAGATTACTCGGAATATAGGTTGATACGATATGTCGATAAGACTACTGATCAACAACAGAAGCTGATTTTAATTGCGTTGCTTCACGATTATAAAGCTGGTCACGTTGCAGTTGCCTGGAAAAGAGGGCAACCCATCTGGATTAAAGTCACCAAAGGTTAAACATCGTCGACTCGAGCGTCTATAATTTACTACATATGCTAAATGGTGTTCGAGAAAAAAGTAATCTCACGAAAGTAGTCTTTTCTAGCGAAGCCAGAAAAGAGCTTTTTATAGGTTTATGTACTACGGCCGAGGCAGTTATGTGCACTTTAGGACCTAAGGGTAAGACTGTATTAATTCAAAAAGATGACAACGCTCCGATTATTACAAAAGACGGCGTAACAGTAAGTAAATCAATTAATCTAAAGAACCCATTGAGACGAATGGGATCAGAAATAATAAGAGAAGCAGCTAGTCGAACTAATGATGTGGCCGGTGATGGTACAACAACGGCAACCGTATTAACGCATGCAATGGTCAAGTCTGGTCTTAAGTTACTCGAGGCCGGTTATTCGGCACAAGATTTATGCGCTGGAATTGAGTTAGCAACGAAAAATGTTTCTGAACATCTAAAGTCGCATGCGAAGCAACTGACTACGACCGAAGAAATTTCTCAGATTGGTACTATTAGTGCAAATGGTGATAAAAATATTGGAGATTTAATCGCAGATGCCATGAAAAAAGTTGGTAGTGATGGTATTATTACGGTCGAAGATGCCAAGGGCATGTCGACGTCTCTTGAGATTGTCGAAGGTATGCAATTTGATCGTGGTTATCTCTCACCATATTTTGTGACGAATTCCGAAAAGATGAATGTAGCGTTTACAGACACAAGGGTTTTGTTGACAGATAAAAAGATTAGTTCGCTTAAGGAACTTATTCCTATTCTTGAGAAGACGATGCAAAATAGAACGCCGCTTCTTATCATTGCAGATGATGTTGAAGGCGAGGCACTTCAGGGGTTGGTTTTAAATAAATTGAACGCTAACCTACAAGTAGTTGCGATAAGAGCTCCGGGATTTGGTAAGCATAGGGAAGAATTATTATCAGATATTTCAATTTTAACTGGTGCTAAATTAATATCGCCTTCGACGGGCATTAAACTAGAGTCTGTTACATTGCAAGATCTTGGGTGTCTTAAAAAAGTTGAAGTTGATGCAAAATCATCGACGCTCGTCGCGACAGGATCTACCAGGGAACAAGTAGAAAAACAAATCCGTGATTTAAGATTTCAAATGCAGGATATTGCCCTATCGCTTGAAGAAGCCATTAGATTAAAAACCAGAGTAGCCAAATTGGCATCTGGCGTTGCTGTTATTAAAGTTGGCGGTGCAACGGAGTTAGAGATGGTCGAACGAAAATATAGAATCGAGGATGCGTTAAACGCCACTCGTGCGGCGGTCGACGAAGGTATCGTACCGGGTGGTGGTATCGCTTTGTTTAATGCGCTAGAAACTATCTCTGATGATAAAATAATCGATTTGTCGCAGGGCATCAAGGCCGGCGTGAGTGTTGTCCACGATGCATGTTTGGCACCACTTCGAAGAATTGTTCAAAATGCAGGTGATTCTGGTGATGTTGTCATTAACGAGCTAATAAGGCTAAGACAAAATGATTGTAACACTGGATATAACGCCGCAAAAAATACTTACGAGAACTTAATTCAAGAGGGTGTTATTGATCCTGTCAAGGTGACAAAAATAGCGTTGAACAATGCTGCCTCAGTTGCATCGACATTTTTGAATCTTGACGCAGTCGTCGTAGAGGAAGATCAATGATACTAGATCAAGATAATCGTGAACTTGAAGCGTTAGGATTACATTGGTCGTCCTTGTCTGAAAAAGACAAGAATGACATTATAAATGAGCACGCTAACTATATTTCGCTTTCAAGACGCGTTGGCGAAGTTGGCGCGTCATATTCGTCAAACATTATAAGCTTGATGTTATTGTTATTTGCTACTCTTGTGATGTCGTTGTTAGGTATCGATAATCGAATGATAGTGCTAATGATTGTAAGTATACAATTCGTTAAGACATTATTGTCAAAGTTAGTAGAAACTAGCGTAATTAATGCGTCTAAAATCGCCCGCGAAAATTTATTTGAATTTTTAGCAAAAAAAGTTAAAAAGCTAAAGAATGTATAGTTACATATGTGGACCTATATGCTGGTCAACTAGTTGTATTAAGATCGCGATGGAATTTACAATCGACTCGATTAGGTATAGTTTTGGGTCAAAAAGAATCACCCGATTTGACAATTTTGATATTGTGGACTGACGAAAAAACCAATACCGTAAAATTAAAATATCATTTGTCCGATGCGATAATACCAGTTAATGATCAAACAATTGCGAAAATAAAGGAAAGAATTTGCGATATCGAATAGGCGATCTTGTCACAAAAAGAATCGAACAAGATTTTGGCGTGGTGATGAGTGTCAAAAAAGCAAACGCGCAGTCGTTAACGCTATTGAATTATTCTTACCAACACCTGAAGCATTCACCAGACATATATTATGTTTTCTTTTCAAAGACTGGGTATTGCGGTCCTTACTATACATCAGAATTAAAATTAAAACAATCTACCGATGGAGCTACAACTTACAAATTGTGATGATATCGAGCTTGACGAAAATTGCGAGTATATTATACCGGGTTATATGACGCGTCTTGCGCCAGAAGAAATATCGAGAGCAGTCGCTGCCGAGCACATTATTATTGCCACCGGAAGCGATCCCGTCGATGGAAAAATTACTATAATTACCCTAAAGGGTAAAGTAATGATCTTTAACGCGAGAGAATTTTATATACCCGATGGCCCAGCGATACCAGTTAACGGTGGAATCGAAATATTCTTAGAAAATGTTTCGGGTAGGTGGCCAGGAGCAGCGTCTGGATTCTATGTTGATTCAAAGTGGATAATTGAAAAAAGTACCTCAGCATTGGTCGGAGCCACGATCGATATTAAGCGTTAGCATGATGAATTAAAATTTATAAAAATGAATGTTTCTCAATTACACGAATTTAATTTAAAAATAAAGGAGAGAAGGAATTAGACACACATGGTGAAGAATAATAAAAATTATAACAGACAGCATGAGATGGAAGGTCAAGATCGGGACGACAGGATAGAGTTATTTGGGTTAGTCGACGATGCTCTACCCGGTACATGGTTTAGAGTGATCACCGAGAGCAACGTACAGATTCTTGCGACGCTTTCGGGTAAAATGCGCCAGAACAATATTAGAGTATTACCAGGCGATTATGTTACTGTTGAAGTTAGTCCTTACGACACAAGTAGGGGAAGGATTACGCGTAGAAAGTAATCCCTGTGCACATTTAATAATATACGCGAAGCGCTTACAAAGAAGAATGAAGAGAAAAAATAAGAGGAAAAAAGTAATATGTTAGAAAATTGGATAGAAATTCATCCGTGGATGACGTTTATTCTTGGCATAATGAGTCTATTGACGCTAAATACATTTTTTGTGTCGATTGGCGGAGGCTATAGGAAACTTCCGGCAACGGTGCAATCTTGCGTAAAAGACTATGTAAAGGAAGTACATGAAAACGTTAATCTTCCCGAGGGCTGATTTGCGAAGTATATCATACTTATCAATATGAAAATTACGTTGGGCGAATTAAGACGGATCATTGTGTCGATTCTTGCGGAAAGTGGTGGAGGAACGACTTTGCCTAAAATGCCAATGATTCGTAACGCGATGGGCCCCGAATTTGCAGATCGCGAGCAACTAGGAAGAATCAGCGTAAAAGATGCAGATGTAGAAGATGTAATATCGCCACACTTGCAAGAACCAGCGAATGCAGAAGAAGAATGTTGGGGGCCCGTCCCGCCCGGACGACAGAATTTCTAACACGCTACCTGATCCATACACGAAAGATTATCATATCATTCCGACCCCTCAGATTAAATGTTAAAATGAATCGAGTAAAAAACCACTACCCAATATTGGTGATCGTCTGGTGATTCACGAAACGTCCGGATTCGATGCTCATGTAGAAACCATGACTTGGTCTTCAACGGACGCCGATTGGATAATTATAGTCGATTGGGGTAAATATGGAAAGTCGCGCGTGTGCATGCACGACGAAGGTAGCATATGGTATCGTCTATTGAGCCCAAATTAGCTTTTGTCGATATCTAATTTCATCTTTGTTCTAAAGCGCTAATCAATAGCGCATATAGTGCATCTTTGGTATTCGAATATAATGTTGGATCGATATCAACATTTTTTAAATCGACTCTATCGAATTCTTTTGATACGAAGTTTCCTTCGGCATCGACGTATCCTCGCGAAAAATGAATTACGACATGTCTTTGTTGCGGTCTGACGGTAAATTCGTCGATTTGTAATTTGTCTAATACGACTGTTATTGGTGAATTGAGAGAAATGGGCATTTAATTTAAATTCTTTCTTTGTTGCGTATCAGCGTCTAGACGGTAGTCGATGATGATCGATTAATTTTTCCCGTTTCAATTTCTATTGAATCCGATTCTCGTAAACCGTGCTTTAAATAAAGCCGTAAAATTTTATTTTCGCAATCGAGTTCTAGATTTTTTAAACTCACGCGAGCCGATTGTAGAGTTTTTTGTGCGTCCTTCACGATGGCAAGATCTTCATCTGAAATTTTTTCTTGATTCATAGATATTATGTAAATATAAAACAATTAATTATGATGTTTATAGCGTTTAATATCATTTTGACGCATTTTAGACTAATCCGTAGGCCTGCAACGCGTCCAATATTTCATTAAACTTTAGACCTATTTGATGAAAATTATTTCGAATTGTTGCTGCGTCATTTGCATAAGTCGACAAATCGGTAAAGTTTGTCAATGTGTTTGTGGATCCACCAGTGGTTACGTTATTTGTAATATCTGCGACTGCGTCCTTTGTACTTGGCGTCGCACCAAAAAACCCCAAACATGAACCAGCACCACCTATGTTGTTATTGCTTCCTCCCAGGGTAACATTGCCGGTAAATGTTGTTCCGCTGACTGTCGCGATGAGAGAGTCATCAATTGCTAATGTTATTAATCCACCCGCGCCACCATCGGTAAATAATAATCCCATTCCCGCAGTTAAAGCTCTTTCATTTGTTAGTGTTGAATCATTTCCAATCGTAATATAAGTCGAGTTAACTGGCGCTATTTCATCGATGTGCGCGAGTTGACGAGCGCTACCACTTATATATGCAGTCGGTCGACCTGATGATGTATTCATGCCAAATAAACCCGCCGAGGTGGGCATCGAGGTTGTGTTAAATCTAAATAATACACCGGGTGCAGATCCACTAACGTTTATGACACCCGTATTATACCAACTAAGACTCGAGTCGTAGGGTAATGATAATGATGGCTGAAATCCCAATGATCTACTCGGTGGAAGAATAACATCGTTATTCATTTCGAGCGTCGTTGTCGATCCACCTGGAGTAAATCGAAATACTTGTGAATTTGCCTGTATCAATTCGATATAGTTTGCAACCCCGATTCGCAATCCAACGTTGGCATGTAAGTTTCTTGCTGGCGTAGTCACACCAGCGCCAAAATAATTTAGAGAATCGTTAAATGTTAAATTAGAATTTTGTATTATTTTTCCACTGTCAGTAGTCGAAGCGTATAATACACCACCACCAATGCTAAGGTTTGATATGGCTAAGCTCCCAGTAACTCCTAAATTCGATTTAGAAACTAGCGTTCCGCTGACGACAGTATCGCCACCGAAAACAGCCCTTTGTAAATTCGATCCAGAGACGAAAAATGAGATATCACTTCCCGGAAGCGATGGAAATTCAGATGTATTGGCAATAATAACACTACCCGTTATACCAATCCTAGCGTTATTGTTACTTGATCCGGATATGTTTGACGTTATTAATGCCATATTTGTTTTTTATCTCCCCTCGCGTCGAATTAAAATTTTAAAACGGGATCCTCGTCTAATTCTGGTACGGCTTCGAGAAGAAACTTGTAGCGTTTACCAGACCTATTGAAACGAATCGATAGAAAGTCTTTTTCTTCTATAATCGTATAATCGCCACGATCGTTTTTAAGATGTAAGTCGGCAGTGTACACATTGGCCCATCGATTTGTTAGTGAACCAAGATTATATGTGCTATCGATAGATGGTAATACATCAGAATTTACTTGAGCGATGAATGTGACAGTGTCAGACGTCGCGTTGCCAAATGCAGTAGAGCCAGAAACACCAAGATCGTTATTGATAAAAACACCACCAATCGCCGTTAAATTACCTCCAATCAGCGCACCATTTGTCACTGAAAGACCAGCGCTTCCTGTAACGCTCAGATTATTAACTGTATTACTAGTTCCCGGTGCCACAAGATTATTATTAATACTCGTCGTACCCGAGCCACCGCCGATTGATATCGATGTTGCCGATGAACCAATCGTTAACGCCACGGCCGTCGCAGCAAAAATAGTCGCAGTGGACGACGTCGTAGTTATATCGCCACCATTGATTGCGACATTGCCAGCAAATACTCCATCGCCTGTACCGCCCGTGGTCGTAACAGTTAACGAACCGTTAAGTAGTGTATTACCAAATATCGCCGTGCTTGAACCACTCACGGCCCCCGTCGCGGCGACGATCGTAAATTTGTCAGTATTAACGTTAAAATTTCCTGCGACGTCAACGATATCGTTGACCGTAAGTAATCCCCAGCATGTTAATGTTCCTTCAACATTAGTATGTCCATCAAGTCCAGTATTTGGATTAACGGTAAATTTACTAACGTTGGAGCTGTTTTTTATATCAAACGATCCAGTTAGCAAAAGTTGATTACTAACGGTATCAAAATTAAAATTTGTCGACGAACCAAACGAACCCGCGTTATTAAATTGAATTTGTTTATCACTGCCGGCAGGTGTTCCACCGCTGGCAGTCGAGGAAATCGTAATCTGACCTATTGATGCGCCAACTGATGCCGTGGTGATTGTGATGTTGCTGCCGGCGTTGAGGTAAGAAAATCCAGAAGAAAGTCTAGTTAGCGACCCAGTAATATTACTAACGGTAAGAGTGTTAGAATTTTTATCAAAGATAAAATTTGAATCTCCTCCAAATGTGCTATTATCGTTAAACTGCACAGCGCCACTTGTACCGCCGACGGCAATAGGCGATCCAACCAACGGTCCTGCTTCATAAACAAAACTGGCACCAACTTGCTTTATTCTGATGGTCATGAAAATTTAAATTCGACTTGGATACACTTATAATATATCACGTTTCTCGCAAACGAATACCAAAAATCTAAAAGTTTTAGCGTTACAATACATATTAATATGTCTAGACGTTGTGGTTTGACTTCGTTCGTTAGCTGGCGTACATTTTTAGTTGGACTAGTTTTGGGCTATGTTATAGCTTGGAAAGTGCATTGGGCGATGCAAATTTGGAGTTTTGATAAAGGCTGGGTTGATCAACGCATTCCATTTGTGACGCCGAATTTTGGTCATCATGATTGACAAGAAGGGAAATCACGACCGTGTCAGAATCCGATAACGCAGCACAATTTGATTACGCAATTCTTGTAGCGGAGAATCTTGTTAGGTCCGCCGACGACATCAATAGAATCATGATTGAGGCAGTCGACGCCGGCATCGAGTCCGGACGAAGCATCGGCGTACTTGAAGCCTACAATGTCTTGATCGCCGCCGATCAACCCCTTGCAGCAAAACTTTTGTTGCAACTTATTGATGAAGAATTCGAAACTCGTAAGACAATAGCAGATGCCTAAAATGTTAAGTTAAAGGCTTGTCGAAATAACTCATTTTCGTCGACGTCGATTCTAACTAATCTACCAAACTGATCGATCAATCTAAATGCCCAAGAAGGTTTATCTACGTCGTCCGCTCGCCACACACCAACTACGGTTGAGATCTGTAGTTCTTTTCCTTCTGTCGGGTTAAGGTTAAGGATTAATCGATCTCCTGGCGCGATTGAACACCACAGTAGAAACATGTCGCGTTGATAAGTTATTTCATTTTCGTATACAAAAAATCCCCAAGCCTCGAGTTCATCAGACCACACTCGTTTTTTTTTCGAAGGGTCTTTTCGTAATTGTTCGATTGCAATTGGTCTCAACACATCCATCCCTGTAGATTCCAAAGACCATCGACCCATATTACTACAAATATATTGCGATCGATACTATTATCATGCGGTTGATAGTTTGTATAGCGAAAGTCGACCTATCGTTAAACCTTGTGATGGGGATACTTGGATCGATATCAAGTTGGCTCGGGGTACTGCTACGTATATGCCAGAAATGTGTTGTTGTCGTATTGACCCGTTATCACATTGTGTGGCATCGCTGGTAATCTGCACGATAAATTGTTGTCCACACGTCGAATTTCTATTGTCTGCGAATATTCGACATTGAAAAGTCAGTCTTTCGCCTCGCTCGATTGACGACTTGTAAGGCATTTGAGGTTTAAGTGATGACCCGCTTTTTACCGTCGACGAATTCGATGAGTTCGTAATATACGTGCACTTCATCGCTTCGCCACTATTTGAATTGGGATAGATTTCTATTGTTGCGTCAGAGGTTACCGTGATATCGCCTTTTAGCAAGTAAATCTTATCGACATTTCCATCGATATTTAAAAATGTCTGTGCGCTAGCGCTAGTTAGCGTTCTTGATTCGATTAACGTTAATGAGCCAACACTTATGATGCCAGGAGTCGAGGATCAGACGAGCCCGTCATTAAATTGATATTCGAACCCGCGACTAGATAAGAAGTACCATTCATTAATTGAGTAATCCACCGCTACGATTAAAAAGAACAAACGTAGTTCTCGAATTTCTCGTGCAAAATATTGATATTAAACGATATTATGACATATCGTGTCGTACAATCCTGAAAGTCCATTTTGCCAATGGACGCGCAACGTCATCGATGAATTTAAGGAACTCTCTAACGAAGAAATTCAACATCAACTCGAAATAAGATCCAATAAGTTTGCCGTTCTTATGGTTCATATTACTGGTGATTTTAACATTGGCACCGTCCTCAGGTCGGCAAACTTCCATGGCGCTAGCGAGTTCTTTTATTTCGGACAAAAAAGATTCGATAGACGAGGGTGCGTGGGAGTACACAACTATACTCGCATGCGATATCTAGAGGGTATGCAGAATATTCTGCAGTTAAAAGACAAATATACTTTCGTTGGATTAGAAAACAATATTTCTGATACAATCTCGATTCACCAATTCGACTGGAACGTACCGAAGCCACCTTGCATCGTGGTGGGAGAAGAGCGTAATGGTATCACAGATGATATTATATTGATGTGTGATGTGCTCATCGAGATTCCAAACTTTGGTTCCGTAAGAAGTATGAATGTGGGTGCCGCGGCTACCATTGCAATGCACGACTATGTTTCAAAGAAAACGCTGCGTCAAAATGTAAATTCGAATCGATAAAATATCAAACTCAATTTGTACAAAATAAAAAAGGGATACTCTGATTATTCAATTGGGGTTTGTTCAAAGCACATAAAAAGTGTGAACAGCGTTGTTGTTTTCAGAGTTCCCATATATTATATAATAGCAACAAACATAAATTTAAAAAATTTAAATTTTGCGCGTATCCGGGGGTCATGGGCGCGACTCAAATCAGACGAAATCAAATATTTGATACCATAGTAGCATCGGACGTCGACGACGTTACAAAAAAAGAATTCACGAAAGTCAGAATTACTATTGATGACCCTTTTCCCCGACTTTCTCTCTTCAAAGATTTTAGCCGGCGATAATATAATAATTAACACTATTGGTGGGTCGCAAAATGGTATCCCAGTTCAATATCTAATTATTTCCGGATCTACAAAATTTAATCGTGGATTGAGCGATTCACTTATGTGTACAGCGACATATATCGTTCCCCACGGTCGGCCAATATGGTAACGACCACACCGTCTGGATCGTTTGCTGCTATCCATCTTTCGGCCGCGAGAAGATTTGCGCCTGAACTAATTCCAACCAATAAGCCCGTTTCTTTCGCAAATGTCATAGCACGATCCTTGGCTTCGTCCGTCTTTATGACGATCGTTTCGTCCATATCTTCTTGTTTCGCCAAGAAGTCTTTACCGTCCGAAATTCCCTGGATTCCATGAGGAGATTCTGCTGGAATCACCATGCACACCTTCGTTGGGCCACCATTATTCTTGGTGAAAGTATTTCCACTTCTGACGTATCGACGCACGCCTTCGATAGTACCGCCTGTACCAGATCCATGCACGAATGCCGACCATTTTAGATTCATCACCCATAGTTTTAGCGAAATTTCGGACGCGGTGATAGCCCGATGACACTCGACGTTGTCTGGATTACTGAATTGCATCGGTGACCACGAATTGGGATTGGTTGCAAGAAATTCGTCTCGCATGTGGATAGCCGCAGTGAAGTCATCGGCTGGAGCCTCTACGATCTCTGCGCCGTAGATTTTCATCATTTGTTTTCGTTCGTTCGACATGTTCGTCGGTATAAAAATGACGCACCGTGATCCGATGCTAGCCGCCACTGCCGCTAGTGCGATCCCGGAATTTCCACTCGTTGCCTCACATACTATGGTATTTCCTGGAGATATTAGTCCACTCCTGGTTGCCTTGGCAACGACGTAGGATATCATTCGATCCTTTACAGATCCCGTTGGATTAAATGTCTCAAGTTTTGCGTACAGTTTGTTGGAAATTCTAATCAATGGCGTATTACCACATGCTCTATCAAATTCGAATCCTTGCGCACTATCGATTGACATAGAAGATATATAACCTTGTAGCTACCACTATACTTTCTTTTCAGGGTACCTTTCAACCGACAGTGAATAATATGGCATCAGTACCACGCCCATTCGACCAGCGACTTGATACCTCGGACCAGAATTTCCTCGTTCTGGGGGTATTTCTTTTAGGACCACGACGAGCTCGTTATGCCACTCTGGCGATCCCGTCGGCAACACACGCGCCAGACAACCAATCTCTATACCCCAACGCGTCGAGCTCGTCGAAGAATCTGACGGCAGCCGGGCCCAGTCGGGTACCATAAAGGCACTCGCGTCGAGGCTGCCGCTGGGTATAATTGAATACCCCATATTCATACATATGGTTTATCGCGAAAGAATATTCAAATATTTGTTAATGATTTACCACGTTAATTCGATGCCGACCACTCCACCAATAGGGACGATAGGCAAAGGCGTATCATTTAATAATATTTCGGCGCGGGCGTCGATATTGTCACCGGTGAGAGGAGCAGTTATGACGATGGCAGAACCCTTAATATCTAAATCGATCCTGCGCGAATATATGGAGACCGTGCAACCCTCGACGAAGGGCAAAATTAATACGATTATAGCAACGATAATTTTTCTTTGGTGAAAATATCTAATCGCCGTCGACACGATGCATAACTAGCTACATAATCGAAAATGAAAAAAGAAAGATCACCGTCGATTTCCTAATATGAAATATCTCTTTTCAAAAGAGCACTTATTTCAACACTTTGATATAATACTTGCACAACCAGCCGACGTCTTGTGGACTGAGGATTTTTGCGTACGACATACTATACTTTTTCCTGGATTCATCTTTCTCACGCTCAAGACTACACCGACATTCCCAAATTCGAAGCGCACGGTCGACACAATCATCATCTTATTTTTATCCCATGGACTTAAGTCGCCACCATGCGTGGTGAGTGGCCAAACCCCTAGTTCATTGTCGTCATCGCCATATATCTCTTTTTTAATATGAACGAGCTGCCTGGTTTTATCTTTGTTTGAAGACCAAGATCAGCCATAAAATTTTTCATCCCAAATAGTGTCTTTAATCGATCTTGAGTTTTACGCTCGATCGTGAAAGAACGCCAGCGCTAAAAAACGACTCGAGGCTTTGAAGACGGTGAAAGAGGTAGAGAATCATGTATTTCACCGTCCATTGCAGAAATCCAATCGACGTACGTCCATCCAATGGTACCGGCGACCAGCACGACGACCCTCACAAAGGCGTCTGGACCATCGATGACGTCGAGCACGACCCCGGGCCCGGACCATGGTATTTCGATAGAACTTTGACCCCTATCGTCGTACGGGAGCGGGAACAAATAAAAACATCCCTTGATGACGATGGGCATCACGAGATCGCCGCGCTGAAAATGAGACAGCGCCGAGACGTCGCCGTCGGGAAGAACGGCAGACGACTTACAGGCACGGATAGGATGTTTCTTATAAGGCACCGAGACGCGACGTCCTAGAATATACATATGTGCATTTTCTTTTTTAATATCACGATTGATATTGTTCGTCGACGAAAAAACTCGAGTTCTAAGAGCCGCACCGGCGGGAGACAAAAATATAAAATGCTTCTCGTAAAAGGAATGACGCATCACGTGCGCATGTACCCCGAAGAGAAATAGAAAGTAGAAGCTACAAGCCAGAGAAAGTATACCACACAAAGTCGACTGTATAGATTCGAGGAACGTAGAGATAGAGAAGCAGAGAGACAGCGTCCGTTCTTCCGGTCGACCGGCGTTAAACTTCTGTACTGGTGAGCCCCTCTGCGCGAAATTTCCTCTCGTACGTACCAGGATGCCCCATTTTGTCCCACAGTTGACCATTTCGTACCACACGAATATCACCGTGACGTTGACTCCGTCACGGTATACGTTGAAATGTGGCGTCATGACTCACGAGCTGTGGCTGGGCGGCCACATGCTGCAGCATCGCTAAGCGACGAGCGAATCTAGAAAAAGCTGTGCCACGAGTCAGGAGCTATTCAGGGACGATGGGAGCGTATACGATAGCTTAATATTTTTGTGTATTTTTAATTTCGAATTCGCGTGGATTCGCGCGCAAACTCTTTCGTCGACGCGCTATATTGGACTATCAACCGCGACAACAACGATCGAAATTCGTTAACGATATCATACGACGACGTAGATTTACGCATGACCAAAAATATCATCGCAAAATCAATTTCGACCGCGTCATCAAGGAGCCGCCGCCGCGAACTATCCTGAAAAACGCGCAACAGCACAGGCGCCTGAGCGCGCTAGCTCCCTCGTGGCCGCTCAAATATTTGCGAGAAGTGGCCGACGATACTTCACACCCACGCTCGGCGGCCGCCGAAATAACATACGGTCCCGGTCACGAGGCTCTTCAACTCATATAGTCAAAACTCAAGAAGTGAAGCACCTAGCCTAGAATAATCGTTTAAAATTTGGGTCGTTGTTCACCGCGGCCCATTTTTTATTTATCTCCTCCTGCGCCCTGAGTGGCGGTCGAGACTCGGTTCTCCGGCGGAGACGACCGCGCTACGCGGCATGCGGCTTCACTCCTCCACACGTACCACAAAAATAGGCCGACGTGCGCCTGATATTAGAGTATTATAGCGCTCTAAGAGTACAGAATACAGAGCACTAAGAACGTGTACATTTTTCTTTCATATATCGTCGCATGTATAGGGGCTCATTTGAGCCCTCGCACTTTTCTGTATAGAAATACATGGGCTTAGGATTTTTAAAAAATGCTAAGTTGTATTTGTCGCGACATTTTAGAGTTCATCGATGAATTCAAATACAACATCGCATCACAACGGAATCAGGTCGTAGAGCGATTCCCAAATCAATCGACCCTGTGGTGATAGTAGCAATGCACGGCGCCCTCGCGCCACTGCCAGATCCTCGACCTCGACGACCAGATAGATACTACCACCCTTCTTACGGCGGCCAGGTAATACTTCTTCGACCGCTAGCTCGACCAGGGTACCCCTGACGATCACGTCGTACGATCGTCTCTGACGCCTCCATCCGTCGGCGACGAACAGGGCACGATGTTTTGCAGTGGCTCACGAAAGATTGCACCATCGGGAGACATCAACGTGACTTGGTGTTTACCGCGCGTCTCCTTTACGCAGACGACCATGCAAGGATCCACCCATTCGCCGGCGACCCTATGGCCATCAAAGCTCGTGTATTCCGTCAAGACCCTGACCATAGTACCTTCCAGTCGCATGCTCATCGCCAGGCTCCAGACTTATGTGGATTGGGATCGATCGTGATCGTAATATCGTTGCTCTCGAACATAAGCTTACAACTCGGGCCCAAGACCCACCCGCGCTTGATTCGCGAAGGACCAGGTGCACTGCACTCGCCGTCGGTGAGAACCAACATACCGTCCCAACGACCTCGATTTTTTGGGTCATTGGCGAATTGGGTAGGAGCGTTAAAGTCCGTCCCGCCCACACGAGTGCGCTGCATGATGGGGTCGCTGCCGCGGCGCCATTCAACGAGGTCTGCTTCGACGACGACGGTATCGAATGGTAGGATCGATATTGAGGTGTGCTTCGTTAACGAAGTTAGTTCGCCGAAAAACAACGACAGCATCTCGTTGGATACGGAACCCGACTGGTCGATGGCAACGAGCAGTTTGGCCATATACCCGCGCTTGGTACCCGGGTGCACGTAAGGATAGCGCTTGTTGATCCGTTTCATCGAGGTCGTCTTGCTGCCACGCTGGAGGCTGCCGACGAAGTTGCGAAGAACCGTACGCCAGTCGACGATTCGAGAGACCGACTTACGGATTTCTTCACGGAGCTCGGCGGAGATGCTGCCCCATCCGTTGGACTGTGAGTCGGCCAGCTTGGCGGCCTTATCGACCATGCTGGAGATTTGACCCTTGACTTTTTCTCGAAGATCTTCTGGGATGGCCTCCCATCCGGAATGATCGTCCATCGTGTCGATCCACGCGTCGCCGGAACAACAGGTGCAGTCGTCTAGATCTTGGTCCCGCGCGGGGGAGTGATCGCCATGGTCGCTGCCATCGGCCGTCGACGGCTGCTGTTCGGTGCCCTTCTTTTTACTTTTCTTTTTTGCCGCGTTGTTACTGGTGGCGGAATTATTTGAATTGTTTGGCGCGTCCTCTGATTGACATTGGTGATCGCTCTTGTCATCCTGGCTGTCATTGCCGTGGACGGGGCATTTCTGTCGTTGTTGCTTTTGTACATCTTCGGCCTTTTCCTTGAGGCGGTCGAAGTACCATTCTGACGCCTCATTGGTCGGAAACGATTCGATGAGCTCGGCCAACGGCATCGCGGCTTTTTCTTCTTTGGTGAAGGCGCGTCCTTCGGGAGTCACGGGAAATCGACCAGGCACAAGCGCACCGGTGGGTAGGGCATATGGCTTGCCCATACGCATGCTGGGGTCGAGGATGATCGAGTTAATCGCGAGGTCGGTGGCGATGTTCCACATCCTCATCGGTTTCTTGAGCCTCGTCGAGATGTGCTGGAAGATCAGGTGATAGTATTCGTGTACGAGGACGCCACGGATTTCTTCGTCGTTCAAGCTAGCAAAGAAATCCGGATTCCAATACAGGGTGACGTCGTCGTACCTCGTGTCGTACGATACGCCGGCCGTGGGGATGTCTTTCGACGGCACCTTGCGAATGTAACGCGACAGTTCCGCGAAGAACGGCGTGTCATGTAGGAACGAAATGACGTGACGATCCAGGTTAAAGTCTGTTTCGCAACTGCTGAACATGGTCTTATAATACCTCGTCCGGGCGTGACTTTGCACGCGATGTTTAAATTATCGATTCTGTTGATCGTCTTCGTTATGTGCCATGATGGCGGCCAAGGAGGCCAACCCGTCGGTGAGGATTCGCGTGACGGCCCAGCACACCACAACGAGTACGACGCTAACGCTACCAGAGTTTTCGCGGACGAGACCCCAGACGAAGACGGAGACTAGTATCGCTGCGAAGGCGACGTTAAAGTAATGATGGTGCATGAATTGTTTCATTGTGTTTTATTCTACGTCTTTCTGCGTGTCTCGATCTGATGGTACTGACGATGGTGGATAGATCGTATCGAGCTCGTCGGCTAGCGTCTCGAGTTCGTACGCTAGTCTGTCCGCCTCGTCGATTTCGTTGCGCGCTTCGCCAACAGTCATACGCATATAGAGTTGGTCTTCGATTGCTGTGGCATACTTACGGAGATAATCGGCAGCCAGGCGAAGGTCTTCATACGCAAGATCTCGTGATGATAAGCTCATCGGGCGCCTCGCTTTGTAACTTTAACCTTCGTCATTGTCTTGCCCGCTCTAGCTTCTTTGCCGCACGCTTCTGAAGCTTTGCCTTCTTTTCGGCCTTAACGACGTCCTTGGCACGATTCTTGGTACCGGCGGGCCGGCCACGCTTCTTTTTGACGGCGATGCCATTGTCGTCGAGCTCGACAGGTTTCGCCGCTGGCACGAGGGCAGGGTTCTTTCGTGGCCGCCCGCGCTTACGCTTACCGATTGCAAAGCCCTTTGGATCTGGCAGCTTGAAACGATACCCCCGTGCCGGACCGGTAATGTAGTTCGACGTCGACGTCTGTGCAAAAGCTTCGTCGGTATTCATGAGAATGAGCTCGCCCGTGACGTCGTTGATCCTCTGGATACGGTACGTCTTCGTGTCCAACCACGGTCGACCTACGAGCACCGACGCTACACGTTCGACGATGATTCGATCGCCAACGTCGGCTAGCATGATCGGGTCGCCATTTGTCCTGTGGCCGATCGCATCCCTAAGGTGATCGATCGGTGGCTTAGAGTCGACGCGAATGGCTTCGACTACATCACGATTAATAAAATCATTGATATCGCCACTTTCGGTATCGTCGTTCGTCATCATATGGACCATCATATCATGTCACGGATGAACTTTGCATGAGCGCGATCGATTTAATCGTCAAATATTCGATCACAAAATTGTCAGGCTTTTATCGCCACTTACCCACTTAATGTAGCTACGTAGACAATCGAGTCTAACCTTGTCATACGATTGTCTTTCCATGCCGAGCTCGAGGCGCTCTGCCAAATGCCACCCTCGTCGCCAGGCTTCCATTTCCTCGTCTAGACATGTTATTCGGTGATGAAATGTATTGTTGATCTTGGGATTTTCCATGACCGGGTACCCCATGCTAAATCGAGTTCCTCGCTCGTTGTGACCGATGAGGTGGTGGCCACACTCGTGAAGGAGCATACACAGCTGTCTTGCCGGCCGAGCTCGACATGTCAATTCAATCATCTTGTCGCCTATCGCGTATAGGCCGTTCTTGATCTTGCTGTCAAATTTTACCTTGACATTTTTTGTGGCACACCAATCGACGACTTTCTCGATTCGATTAATGTGTTCTATGTCATGACACCACTGTGCCACGATAGTTACTTTTTGTGCGTGGGTCTTACATCTCGGTAGGGCTCGTCTAAGCCGTATACTCGCCCGTGATCGCCAACGTTGGCTGTCGAATTCGATCATAGTTTCTTTCCATTTTTGTCACTTTTTTGCCTTTTTCACCGGCGCGGTCGGATTCGTTCCCACCCCCGCGACTCCCGCCTCAACGCCGAAGACGGCAAGGATACCTTCGACGCACCACTTATGAACCGACTTAGCTAGCTCAAGCTTTTCGATACCACCAGCCGTCAACTTGCTCCAAGCAGAGACGCGAAGCTCTGCCGGCAGGTGATTCATAAAATCCTGAAGATTTTTGCCCTGGGTATCGTCCAGCGTCGTCAGGTTCGACGTGACGTATGTAGCTACCTTTTCGATGGCAATGTTGAGCTTCTCTTGGCCCAAACGGTCGAGCTTTTTCTTGACACTTTTGAAATCGTTAATGATTTCCTGTCCCGTGACCTGGGCGTCAATGGTCTTCACGTAACCATGAAACGCGATGGTAGCCTCGGTACCGATGTATCCGAGACACAGCGAATAGAATACCGGGTTGTCGGGTTCTTCTATCACGTTAGCCTTGCACAGGGTGTTGCTGAGACGCTCCCAGCTCCGGCGCGATGGGCTCACAACACTCGGGTCGCCACTCTTGGGTGGATCGAGCCATTTTTCATTCCCGCCGACGAACGTCACCACGTGTTCGTGGATGCGATTCGAATCCTTTGCCCACGTCATCCAGTCTTCGGTGTCGGGCGAAAGATCGGCCGTCCAGAAACGATCGAGAAGCGCTGGATCCATTTCGTTGACGGTATACGAACCACCCGTGTTGATCGCAGCATACACACGCGTCTCGGGGTGGAGGTGCCATCCGTTCAGTTCACGATCGAGCACGATTTGAAACGCTGCCTGCATAACTTCTAGCGTAGCACGATTGAGTTCGTCGAGAAAAAGGCAGACACCCACGTTGCATGCACGCTTGTACCAATCCGGTGGATTGAATCGAGTCGTCTCACCGTCCGTCGACGGAAGACCAATCATGTCGCCCTCCGACATTTGGGAAAGTCTTCGATCGATCACCTCGAGACCAAAGCCCTTCGCCAACTGCCGTACGACCTGGCTCTTGCCGATGCCGTGTGCACCGCGGAGAAGAACAGAGGTATCGACGGGAAGGAGGGGGGCGACCTTGAGAAGCGTACGTACCAGCGTTGTAGTCATGATACTTATATTTTCTTTGATTTCGAGAGATTAGTAGCGATGTCGTAAATTTAGCTATTGAGCAGCAATTTTGCGGCGTGATAGATCAAGAATACGTCGTCGTCGCTGCATCCCGCTTCGACGAGATCTGCGACGATTTGGTCGTTGGTGCGATTATGGCGGATCGCCCAGGAAGTCCTAACGATTAAATTCTCAATATCGTCGTTACACATTGTAATCGACTATCGACTTTCTAATCATATCCTAATGTAGTATCACTTTGCACAAAAAATTATTTTTTTCGCTGGTGTCCTAGGACGGCGTCCAGCCCAGGCTATTTTGGGCAACTTTTAGTGAATGTGCAGTTTTTTGTAGCTCTTCAAGTGTGACGGGATCGGGTCGATATAGCGTGATTATTTCGTCGATGATATACATGGCACCCTGAAGACGATTATACGTCGCGATACGTTGGTCGTGCGTCATGGAACGAGTTCCTTATTGAGATTAATTTGAAGTGTCTTGTATGCCATGCGCCAGTTGCGCTCCGCAGCCGATACCAAGAGCTTACCACCTAGACGAACAGTTGTCAAAAAAAGTGGATATTTCTCGCCTTTTTTAGATGCCCGCATCCTGTGACCAGATACATCCACGCGACGATTCGGATACATGGACTCAACGAATTGTTTGATACGTTGCTTCGGTGAAGGAACAGTATTTTTATAGTTATTCATGATTGATTCTGTTCGAGATTTTTATTGTTGACGACCGGATCGATGGTGCTAAGGTCAGACAAGAAATAACGACAACAATTGATGATGAATGAATGTCGTAGCGTTCGGCGACCGCAAGCTTCTTCGATCCTAGCTTGGCCAGCGTATATGGCTATAGCACCATGGGGCACAGCGATCGCGTGACCAAATATCGTACGAAAAAGCTGTGGATACAATTTGGACGTTTGTGGTTCATGTTTTTTTTGCTTGTCATCGACAACGCATAGATCTGTGTTGACGACGAAAAGTCCGCCCGGATAAAGATTGCTTTCGCACAAATCAATATATTCGGCCGTACTTTGACGTATCGACTCGCCCCAGCGGCCTGCAGACATACGCCTAACGATTGGACCCGCGCGTTGCCTGCCCCACTTGGAGCGTTTTTTGGGGGGCGGCATTAAATTAATTTACCACATTTTCTGGTAAATTTGCACAAGAAAATAAAAATAGTTCGAACTTACGATCACTTATAATAGTTTTTTTCGATCACCGTCAAAGTGGCGGGATCTACGAACTCAACCTGCTGAGGGCTACAGACCTTTGAAATTCGCGCCTGGGTAACATTCTGTACATGATTATATATCATATCGGTGATCATCCATGATCCTGGCTCTTCGACCTCGTCACGAGTAACAAAATCTCCAACGACCACGCGTTTTTTGGTTATACTTTCGCTCATTCTTTTTCTTTCATTTGGTTGATACAGTAACAGTATCTTAATACGTTAAGACAAGAGTTTACACGACTCTTGCTATTCCCTTTAGTCACTCGGATTCGGATATCGTTCCACTGGAGCCGGGAGTGAGATTCGAACTCACGATGAGGTTTTAGCCTACTGGTTTACAAAACCAGTCCTATCGACCGCTAAGGAACCCCGGCATAAATTTTAAGTTATCAAACTCTTAGATTTTTCTTTATAAAATTGCGTTCTACGCGACCCACAAAAACATTCATTCGCATAAAAATTCTGCGTTAGTATTTGCACTAAAATGGCAAAGTCTTTTTACGGTGGCAACGGCGAGGATACATCGGATGTACGCATATATTCTTGATACGTACATCCGTCGATATATTGATATTTGCCTTCGACGACCTTGACGCACGATTTTTTGGTGCGCCTGGGAGGTGCAGCCGGCCAGTCCCAAACTCCTGCGCAACCTGTTAGCGCTGGTACGAGAAAAAAGATCCATTGCATACGCATATTTAAAATATAATCTGACGCTAGGTCGATGTATCGGTTGGGGTGGAAGGATTCGAACCTACATAAAACAGATTCAAAGTCTGGTGTATTGCCATTATACTACACCCCAGCGGAAGCGGTAGGATTTGAACCTACGGTACCCGTTAAGATACACAACATTTCCAATGTTGCTGTTTAAGCCGCTCACACACGCTTCCTTAACTATAATAAATAGTTGGAGCGGGGTACCGGTACCGAGCCGGTCTGTCTGGAATGGAAACCCAGTGCACATCCATCTATACCAACCCCGCACAAATTATTCATTTTCTTTCTGAGCTTTTTTCTTAGCGTGAGCTCTTTTTAGAGCTTCAGAAATTTTCTTCTTAGTTTCTTCAGATATTATTGAATTTCTAATTTTGAGAAAGATTTCTCTTTTTCTTTATTCTTCTATTGCTTTTTTAAGCAAAGAACCAGAACCCACCATCTAGATCTTTTGCCCTATGAACCCCGATGTATACTTTACCATCTAATAAGTTTTTAATCTAAATTAATTATAACGAATAGTATTATTCTACTCTACCAACTGAGCTAAACCCGCAAAGCTTGTTGTCAACTATTATATTGTAATTCAAATATCTGGATTGTATCCAGGTATTCCACGATTGCGCATCCGGTAGGATTCGAACCTACGTGAATCCAGCTAACCTTTCACCTGTTTAGAAGACAGAGGGTATACGGATGCATTGTACCGAAAGCGAAGTTTGAAACCACTACATGTATAGTAGTGTTATATTGATAATTCATTTTTTAAAAAATTATGTTGGTACCCGTGGCGGGATTCGAACCCACACTGTAGAGATTTTAAATCTCCTGCCTCCTGCCTTTGGGCTACACGGGCATAAGACGGGGGAATATTATGAGGCCCTCCCCCTAGATGGGTATGCTCTTACGTCGAGGTCAAGCGAGTGCCTTGCCGCGGCCACGAAGCTTCACTGGAAGTACTTCTGCGTAAAAAGCTGAGAAATTATCTGGTCGACGATGGTTGATATTTCCTGCGCATGAGCCGGCCGTCTTTGCATCGTAGAAGATTTCTGCATCGCCAAGAGCTCCCCAAACGCCCTTTACACGGCCGCTGTAAACCTTGCGATTAAGAAATCGACGACTGTTGCTGTCTCGAACGATATACGCAGTATACATCTTACCTAGAGCACGCTTCACATTTCTATTCATGTTTTTATTTTGTTTTCTTTGTTGATTGGTTATTGTAACGCTAACTGTTGATTGAATGATTATGCCTCAGCCGTCGGTGCCAGTGGCTTGATTCATTGCGAACACCTCGACGTCCGACGTAAAGAGATAGACGGGCTTCTTGATTCCAGGCACGGCGACAAAGCATCGAATACGCTGCGCGTGGTCGATCGTACCACACATGCCGACGTACTTCGTTGGGCCACTAATGATTCGTACGCACTGTCCAACCTCGAGCTTCTGGTTCAAAGCGCGCTCGGTGGCCTTGACGCGATTGAAGTGCTGCAGCTGCAATGCGATTGCAGTGATCTGCTCGGCACTGAAATTCGTCGTGGCTTCGTTGAAGAAACGCTCCGCAGCTTCGGTCATCTTTGGGAGACAGCTTGCCGCCCGCTCGATCTTCTTCATGTGTGGCTTCTTGGCGTCGGACTGTACCGTCGCCTTCGCAGCTCGCCGCGCCGCACGTTGACTCTCGCGCTCGAGCTTCTTGGTCGCACGCTCAGCGTCCTTAGCTGCTCGGGCGACCGTCTTCTCGTTTGGGGTCTTGGTCGACGAAATCTTAACCTTCGTGGCATCCTCACCACTTTTCGCCTCCTTACGAGCGCGAGCTGCAGCCAAAGCCTTATCGATGGCCGTGTATTGCTTGTTGGGGTTACTTGCCTGAATTTCCATAGTGTCCATGTTGCTTTTGGTATCTTTCTTTTTTGTGGTGTGCGACTCTAACGTCGCGTTTGTTGTAGTTAGACTATAAACTGATCGTAATCAAATTTGCATCGATAGATAAAAGTATTTTCGCCAGTAAATCGACACGCGTTAATCGTCAAGGTCCCACATCTTTGATGCGGTCTGGATCTGCTCAACCGCGGCATCAATCAGGTCGGCTTCCTCATCGCGCTCCTGTATTCGAAGAAAATATTTGATGTTCTCGAGGCCCTTGAGCGCGTCGGCGTACATATTTGACATATCCAATATAAGACTTTTTCTTGATTTATTCATGCATCATCTCGTGATCGATATCAACCAGCTCGTCGCATATTAGCGACGCCGACCTTCGCAACCTTCAAAACGTACGTTTTACGAAAGTTACGTGAATCGTTGACGTCGACAACATAATCGCCTTCAGGAATCATCGTCGAAATTTCGATATCTCGCTTTTCGCTGCCAAGACGCATTGCGTTACAGTTTGCAACGACAGTTTTTCGTGCGGCCGCGTTGATTTCTTGCTCGAGTTGTTTCGCCTTCGCTGCAGCGATGGTAGCAGCGGTACATGCTAGCCGCGTAACTTTCTGATGCTCGGCCTGAATTTCGGCAGCCAGGAGGGCAACGTCCTGATAAAGCTTGAGACGCGCCATGACCGTCGCTGGGTCACTTGAACCGAGACACGGAAAGCTGATGGTACACGACAGCGAGTATTCTTTCCACTCATTACCTTCCTGATCAATATCAGGATGGTTATTCACTGCGCGAGTCAGGACATCGAGCGAACAGTCGGTACCCGCCTTACGAAACGTCACCGACAAAAAGTTCATCGGGCTGACATTGGCTGAGCCTTGAGCAGCGAGTGTAAGATCGGTCAGACGGTGGGCATCGTTGGGATAACCCACGAACTGAATTAATCCGCTGTCAAGGATCCGCCGAGCGATATCGCTGTGCGTGGCGTTGAAGTTATCGCTTCTTTGATTGTCCCTACGCATAAATCTATATTATCATACTATCGTACGATATTGCACAAAGAAATGCTAGTGAAAGTACTTTCATTTATACTCAGGATGTAATATTATTTTTTGATAACGATCATGCAAAGTCGTGCATGAATAGGATATATTAAAACCATGGAATACAGGAACATCCGGGTCGGTCAGAAGCTCCTCCTCCGCGGGCAGCTCCACGGCGCCTATGAAGCCGAGGTGGTGCAGGTCGATCCCAGCCGCATTACCCACGCTGGATACCGGCAACCGG
>SXGR01257162.1_pt1 | contig 37463 bp, 37 predicted proteins | sample 3174711 | NCBI WGS metagenome assembly SXGR01 (sample SAMN11356860, study PRJNA531348) | freshwater metagenome | isolation source: freshwater sample F1-60 | place: China: Fuxian Lake, Yuxi | collected 2017-12-25
AGGTGAAGTTCCTGTCGGCCTCGGCGCGAATCATCTGCTGCGACTGGATACGTTCGTCCGTGCTGTTCCAGACATCCACGTTGGCGAGTTCGTCGGTGCTTTAGGCTTCACGGCCAAGATCGTGCCGATTCACACCTTCTTGTTGCAGCTTGCGCTCCACCAGAATCTGCGTGGCGATACCGGCGTGGTCTGTCCCCATCTGCCACAACGTACGTTTGCCCTTCATGCGCTGATAACGAATCAACGTGTCCATCAACGTCTGATTAAACGCATGTCCCATGTGCAAACTGCCCGTCACATTTGGAGGCGGAATGACGATGCAGTATCCGGGACCATTGCCCTGTGGAGAGAACGCGCCCGAGTTTTCCCACTGGGCATAAAGCGCCTGTTCGATGGCCTTCGGATTAAAACTACCTTCCATACTCAATGCCCGAAATTGAACGTCAGCGATTGGAGACAGCTCAGAGGCTATTTTCCCAATCGTCGAGTTCGTGGTGAAAGAGGGGGTTACCGCGATGCCGGTAATGTTTATAACGCTCGCGTCCCGTGTCGCGATTGTAGCTGACGATGATTTCCGCGATGCGATCAAAGCGGCCATAAAAATCAGGTACGTCATCGCCGAGATTGATCATCAGACCTTCACACTCCTTGGGTGGATCGGTATGGATCATCACGGAGTTCGCCCGTTGGGGCGTGTTGCCAATAGCATGCGGAATAAACCGGTGTTGTGGCCACGACCAAAGGTACTCATCGGCCAGTGCGGAATCATCCTGATTGGCGGTTCGCAAATACACAGGCGTGCCCGCTTCTACAGCCTTGGCGGTCAACGCGCAGGCGAAACGAAACAGAGCTTCACGGTCCACGTCCTTGAGAACGTAGAAATCGATCCGTGTCATGCCCGACCTGATGCACTCACGAGATAACGGAACAACGCTGGAACTGGTCGACCACTGGAACCCTTGCGGGGACCGGAATAAAACGCTGTGCCGGCGATATCGAGGTGTGCCCACTTGAGGTCTTCGGCGAATCGCTGCAGGAAACACGCGGCGACCACACTGCCAGCTTCGCGGCCACCGATGTTCGCCATGTCGGCGAAGTTGCTCTTGAGCTGCGATTGATAGTCTTCCCATACCGGCAACCGCCAGGCGCGATCTCCACTCCATTCGCCGGAGGCGAGCAACGCATTAGCCAGATCATCGTCGTTGCTGAAAAGACCACTCGCATGAGCACCGAGGGCGATGATGCAGGCGCCAGTTAACGTGGCTACATCGATCACTGCACGTGGCTTGAAACGTCGCGAGTAGGTGATGGCATCACACAAGACCAGGCGACCCTCCGCATCGGTGTTAAGAATTTCGATGGTTTTACCGGACATGCTGCGCACGATGTCACCGGGCCGTGTGGCCTTGCCACTCGGCATGTTCTCGGCAGCGGCAACGATGGTGACGAGATTCAGCGGCAGTTTGGCTTCCGCGGCAGCGCGTGTTGCGCCCAGCACGGATGCGGCTCCACACATGTCGAACTTCATTTCATCCATGGCGGGTCCGGGCTTAAGGCTGATACCACCGGTGTCGAAGGTGATGCCTTTACCGATGAGTGCGACTGGCGCGTCGCCACGTTTGCCGCCCTTGTACTGCACGATGATCATCTTGCCGGGTGAATCGCTGCCTTGTGACACGGACAGAAACGACCCCATGCCCAGTTCACGCATCTTCTTTTCGTCGAGCGCGGAAACCGTCACCTTGCCGAGTTTGCCGAGTTTGCGGGCTTCGGCCAGCAGCCAGGTGGGATTACACACGTTGGGCGGTTCGTTACCGAGGTCTCGCGCGAAGTCGAGACCGGAATGCAGTGCATTGCCCTCTTGCACCGCGCGGCTGCAACTGTCTCTGGAACGGTCGTCACAGAGCACCGTGAGACGCTTGAGTGCTTGAACGGGAGCTGGAGTCGACTTGTGGCGGTGATAGATGTAGGTCGAAAGGCTGATAGCGGTGAGTGTGTTACTCACCCGCCAATAGACATCCCCTCCATGCACTTTGGCTTGATGCAGTGTCCAAACAGCCGATTCGGCCTTGGTGCTTGCGAGTGCGGCAGCCGTTGCTTGAATGGCCTTGCGGTACTGCGAAGTATTCATGCTTTCGTCGCAGCCGCCGGCGATGAGCAGTTGATCAACACTCCCTTCAGGCAGAGACACGACTAGCGTATCTCCGGCCTGGTCTTTGAAGCCACGCGTTGCAGCTTGCAGCATCGCTTTAGCGGCTGCGCCCGTAATGGTCTGTCTAGCCGTGGCGAGGCTGCACACCAGAAGCGGTGTTGTGACCTGTGAGGCCTGACCGGGTGATACCAAATACTTCATAATGCGTGACGTCGGCTGCCGAAGAAGGCCAAAGTTTAACAGGCAGGGGCGAAACTATCGCGCCGGGTCGCCTCGCATCGATGCAGTCCGAGCGTGCCAAGCCTCTCACCATGTCGAAATGGAGTTGTCGATCCTTGGGTGTTGCTGCCCGTTACATCACACGTGAACTGTTGGCCGTACTGGTGGTGACCACGCTGGTGCTGTTGTTGATCGGTGCAGGTGGGCGATTCATTGGATATCTGCAGGATGCGGTCGCGGGTAAATACGCGGCCGATACACTCCTGACCATCATTCAGCTTCGTTTGCCCGAATTCCTGCAGCTGATCGTCCCGTTTTCGCTTTATCTGGCGGTGCTTCTAACGTTGTCCCGTTTACATGCCGAAAGCGAGATGGTGGTTCTGCAAACCGGGGGGCTGAGCGCCTTGAGGCTATTGACCTGGATTGCGTGGCCGGCGCTGATGTTGTGTGCACTGGTGGGTTGGCTTTCCCTCGACGTGTCACCTCGGTCCAACCTTAGGCTCGGTGAGTTCTTTATGGAGCAACGGGCGCGCCAGGATTTCCAGAACGTGAACCCTGGCGTGTTTAACACCAACTCCCGCGAAACCCGAGTGCTCTACGCGGAATCGGTTTCCGAAGACCGCGAGCGCCTCGGCACGGTTTTCATCTGGGAGCGCCTCGCCGATGGTCGAGAGGCAACGACGTGGGCGGAAACAGGTCGTCAGCGGTTTGACCCAGATACGGGCTCTCAATTCCTGGTCCTCGACAAGGGGCGCCGTTATGAAGGAACGCCGGGAAACCCCGAGTATCGAGTGATCGAGTTCAACACGCTTGGACAACGCATCTCTATCGACGCGAGTGGCAGCAATCGTGTGGGTATCACCGGCATCTTGACGAATGACCTACCCAAGAAGGGCAAGGGCGCAGCGGAGTTTCATTGGCGACTGGCGATGCCGGTCTTTACGTTGGTTGCGGCACTTATCGCGGTGGCCATGGCCAAGGTTCGGCCGCGCGCGAGCCGGTTTTCGCGTGTCTTGCCAGGTTTGCTGCTGCTGCTTGTCTATTACCTCGCGATTATGGGTAATCATCATTTGTTGGAAGAGGAACTGATTCCGGCCGAAACAGGGATGTGGGGTGTGCACGGGCTCATGATGCTGCTTCTGCTGTTGTTGTTGCGCCGCATCGCGAGGCCAGTGTCTTGATGTTCATGCTTCCACGTATTCTCGACTGGCACATCTTTCGTCACACCACCAGCGCGACACTGGTGGTAATTCTCGCGTTCGTGGTGCTCGTGAGCGTGTTTGCGCTCATCGATGAGCTGCGTGGCAACTACACATTGATACAGGCTGCCACCTATGTAGCGCTGACAACACCAAGAAGGGTCTACGAACTGCTGCCATTTGCGGCGTTCCTCGGAACGTTGTTGGCGCTTGGAAATCTCGCGAGTCATGGCGAACTCATGGTGATGCGCGTCTCCGGCGTATCTGTGAGACGACTCCTCGTGAGCCTCCTCCTCCCACTGATGTTTGTGATGGGTGTTGGCTATGTGATTGGCGAGGTTTATGGGCCACGCCTTGAAGAGCAAGCCGAGATCTACAAGACCAAAACCCGTTATTCAAGTGAAGCCATTCGCATTCAAGGAGGCTACTGGTATCGCGAAGGCGGGCTCTATATGAGTGTCTCAGCCATGACGGAGGAGGGAGAACTGCTCGACATCCGCCAGTTTTGGCAGGACGAGAAAGGTCTGCTGGTACGGACGCTGCATGCGAAGAGTGCCGAATATGTGGAAGGTGGGGAACCGTATTGGATTCTCAAGGACATCACGGAGACGCTGCTTGAGCCCGAACGCACCCACGTCGCCACCCACGAGACAGAGCGCTGGGAAGGCAAGGTGGATCCGAAAATGCTCTCCGTGCGTGTGCTTGTTGCAGCACCCAAACTCTCGGTCGCAGCTCTTAAGGATCAGATTAACTATATGCAGCGTGAAGGGCTGAACTCGCGGTCCTACGAAGTCGCATATTACACCAAGCTGCTGCTACCAATCACGATTCTCGGTTTCAACTTTCTGGCGATGGTCTTTGTACTCGGTCCGATGCGACAAGTGGGTCTTGGCTCGCGGCTGACAGTCGGTGTGCTCACCGGGCTGGTATTCAAGTATCTTCAAGATCTTTTCGCGCCGATGAGTGAGGTTTATGACCTTGATCCCCTCGTGGCGGTAATGATTCCGATCGGGTTGTGTTGGGTACTTGGGTTTTGGGGTGCGAAACGATACGTGTAAACACAGGGCAGCGACGCAGTGCTGTTGTCAGAAAGTGGCTTTTTCAGCCCTCTTTTTTGGGCTGTTTGGGCTGTTTGGCCTGCTTGGGCTCAACCACGACATGGCTGTCACTCATGATATCGCCCCACGAGCGGCGATCCGGATCGACCAGAATCCAGAAATAACCCAGGCCAAGGCAGATGCCAGAGAGGCATGCCCCGGCAAAACGCGTGGTGATTTGGGTGAGCGTTAACGGCGCACCGTTGTTGGACACCACCCGCATTCGCCACGCCATCATGCCGACAGTTTGACCATCTTCACGCCAGAACCACGCAAAGAAGAAAAACGTTTCCAGGAAAAGCAGCGCCTGAATGCCGTAACCGGTTACTGCATTGCCGTTGTTGAGCGCGACCAAAACGAAGAGCGTGATCATCCACAGTGCGATGAGGATCATCGCGTCGTAAACCATGCCGCCGAAACGGCGCAATAGTCCAGCTCGCGAAAGCATTTCAGCGGTGAGTTCAGCAGAAGACATGGGCGTGAGTGCGATCCTCGCGGACCGCACTCCGATGAGCTGTTATAGCCGTTCGATGATCGTGCCCGTGCCGAGACCACCACCACAACACATCGCGATGAGGCCGTATCGACCCTCACTACGCTCGAGTTCGTGCAAGGCGGTCGTAATGAGGCGTGCACCTGTGGAACCGGTGGGATGCCCCAGCGCAATCGCGCCACCATTGGGATTAACACGAGCAGGATCCGGATTCAGTTCTTTCTGCCACGCGAGCACGACAGAAGCGAAGGCTTCGTTCACTTCGAAGACATCGATGTCGTCGATGGATAGGCCTGTCTGCTTCAGCACTTTGCGGGTCGCAGGGATCGGACCTTTCAACATCGTCACGGGGTCTACGCCCACGAGGGTCGATGCAACGATGCGTGCACGTGGTTTGAGACCGAGTTCCTCCACAGCCTTTTTGCTGGCGAGAATCACCACCGCGGCACCATCAGACACCTGGGAGGACGAACCTGCGGTGTGAATGTTCTGGCCGGGAACAGGTTGCAAACCTTCGAGCGATTCAAGAGTAGAAGCACGTGGGCCTTCATCACGAGATACCACACGGGTTTGACCTGTGGGCTGACCTTTGTCATCGAGCACAGGGGCTTCGATGGGCACGATCTCACGTTCGAACCGATTTTCTTCCCAGGCACGAATGGCGTTGGTCTGGCTCTTGAGTCCAAACGCATCCGCGTCGCGGCGAGCGATCTGATATTCCTCTGCAATCATCGCTGCGCCCATGAACTGGGACGTGGGTTGATAGTGCGACATGTAGGACTCACCCATGGGTACGCCGTCCTTCATGTTCGAACCCAGTGGAACACGGGTCATCATCTCAACGCCACAGCACATGACGATGTCTTCCATGCCGGAAGCCACCATGGCCGCACCCATGGAGGTTGCTTGTTGCGATGAACCGCACTGCGAATCCACTGTTGTCGCGGCGACTTCAAGAGGCAGACCCATGGAAAGCCAAGCGATCCGCGCGATGTTGAAAGACTGCTCGCCGATTTGGGAGACGCAGCCACCAATGACCTGGCCAACGCGATCTGCCGGTACGCCGCCCCGATCAAGTGCGGCAACCTGGACTTTGCCGAGCAGATCAGCAGGTTTGAGCCCCGCGAGGCCTTTGCCGCGTTTGCCGATAGGGCTGCGAACGGCGGATACGATGTAGACGTCTTGCATGGTTTGGATACCTCGAGGCTGGATGGATCTGAAGGTGATTACTGAAGCTTGAAACGCAGACCCGCCATGATGGAGTTCGAGTTCTGCCGATTGATTTCGCGAGTTTCGCCGGTTGGCGACTTGAGTTCAAAGCCTGTTGTGCGCCAATAACGGTAGTCCGCGGTGCAGCTGAGGCGCGGTGTGATCGCGATTTCAACGCCGAGGATCGCGAGCACAGTGAAGGCTGTGGCGTCGTCATCAACATATTCGTAACGATCTTCGACGGTGCCGCAAACGAACTGACGACAGAAGGTTCGTGCTGTCACGTCGTAGGCGCCTCGTGCCATACCCGTACCAACGCCGATATAGGGCCGGATCGCGGACTCGGGCGCGAAGTGGCGGATCGCGTTAACGGTCACCGTCGTCATATCAAGATCACCTGAGGCTTCGTCTTCGCCGATACCACCGCTGAGTTCGAGCACTTCTATCGTGTTGTTCTGATGGCCAGCAGCGAGTTCGAAGTTCCAGCGATCGTTGAGGGCATAACCAAGGGCGACGGCGCCGATAGGCCCAAAATGGAACGCATCGAGGATGTTCTCTGTTCCTTTGACGTCTGAATCTTCTGCAAATGCACCGCCTGCGTAGGCAGCGACGTACCATCCTGACGTGTGCGAAGCGCGGGGTCGTTCACCACGAAATGGACCACGATCTGCAGCGTGGTAGCGCACGTGAAACCACGCCGAATGAACGTCCATCTGGGTATCGAGATCTGCACCGGAGAGTTCTTCAAACTTGAGCGACGGCGCACTCCAGTAACGATAGTCGAGGGCGATGTCGAACCGCCGTGTCACCGGCACGGTGAAACCAGCGATGAACTGCAAGGCGAGTGATGTGTCGTCATCATCGAAACGGTCTTCACGTGGAATGAAGATTGGGTCTTCATCAATGTGGGGCCTTGAAAAATGCAGGTGAACCTTGGTCCAGCCGAGACCCGCGCCGACATAGGGGCGAAGTGCTTCGCCGATGCGAAAGTCCCACAGCACGTTGAACATCAGGCTGGTGGAGCGAAACTCGTCCAGTTCGTCAGAGTCAGACTCGATACGGGCGGAGGACGAATAGAGGATCTGCGGCGCGTTGTGATGAACGACTCGTTCCAGTTCAAACCGCCAGTTGTTCTCGGTTTGCACGCCAAAGGCGATGGCAGGCTGGAAGACGCCCGCATCAAAACTCATTTCAGCGTTGGAAGAATCGAGTTGAATGGCCTCGGCGTTGTCCCAGCCGACACCGGCGCTCAAATAGAGCCACTTCGGTACATCCGCGATGGTTTGCTGCGAAGGAAGAGCAGCGGTCAAAAATAGGAGGAGAAATGTGGTCTTCAGGGTTGAATGCGAAATGATGCGTGTCTCCGTGTCGTCTCTCGCCGCGTTAATAATCACCGCTCGATCCGTTATCTGTTTTGGCGCGGGCTCACGGGCGGGCAGTGTACAACTCAGCGCCGGAGCATGCTCGGAGTCGATGACCTTTGTGGAATGGGTGGGTTTCATGCTTGCGGGCGCCAAGGCTCGAACGGCAGAATGCGCACCCCCGATGTTTGTCGGTGGATTCCGATAAGGCTGAGTGGCGAAACAGGTAGACGCGCCAGACTCAAAATCTGGTGGTGGTGACACCGTGCCGGTTCGATTCCGGCCTCAGCTACCAAATATTGTTCCGTGTTCGTTCTTTTACGTTGGTCGGTCAAGCCAATGCATCGTCAGGACTTTCAGTACACGCTTCCCGAAGCGCTCATTGCCCGTTATCCGCTGCCCGAACGCAGTGCCAGTCGGCTGCTTCGGCTGCATAGTGACGGTGCGCTGGTGCACGGCAATTTTCGCGATCTGCCGGAACTGCTGCATCCCGGTGACGTACTCGTGGTGAATGACACCGCAGTCATTCGTGCACGACTGCGCGGGGTTAAAGACAGCGGTGGTGCGGTCGAAATCCTGGTCGAGCGTATCGTTAGTACTCACGAGGCGCTTTGCCAAACACGTTCCTCCAAGCCGTTGAAACCCGGTCGACGCGTCCTACTCCTGGGTGGTGGAGGTCTGGAGATGGTAGGGCGTGAAGGCGAGTTTTTTCGCTTAGGTTTTGACTCACCCGTGCTCGACGTTCTCGACCGTTGTGGGGAGATCCCGCTGCCTCCTTATATGGAGCGGTCGCCTGAGGCGTCCGATGATCAACGATATCAGACGGTGTTCGCGCAGACCCCGGGAGCGGTCGCAGCACCGACAGCAGGTCTGCACTTTGATGAGCCTCTGCTGAAAGCGGTTGAAGCGCGGGGTGTGCAGACCGCGCGGGTCACTCTGCATGTCGGCGCTGGCACCTTTCAGCCCGTCCGGGTGGACGACATTCAACAACATCACATGCATGCCGAGTGGTACGCGGTAAACGAAATTACCGCGGCGATGATCAATGATGCCCGCGCTGCCGGAGGCCGTGTGATTGCTGTCGGCACCACTGTCGTCCGCACGCTGGAATCGGCTACCACGGAAGACGGTCGTTTGCAGGCAGGCAGTGGTGATACCCGGCTCTTCATCACGCCGGGTTACCGGTTTCGTGGTGTGGACGCACTGGTCACCAACTTTCACCTTCCGGAGACGACGCTGCTCATGCTGGTGTGTGCCTTTGGTGGTCAGGCGCGTGTGCTCGCGGCATATGACCAAGCGGTCGTTGAGCGATACCGCTTCTTCAGTTATGGCGATGCGATGTTCCTGGAGCGACCCGCGGAGGCGAGACGTGTTTGAGTCTTTGACACAGGATGGCACCGCGCGACGGGGTCGATTGCATCTTCCCCATGGCACGGTCGAAACGCCGGTTTTTATGCCGTGTGGGACCTACGGCACGGTGAAGGGGATGACACCCGACAGCCTGAAGGATGTTGGCACGCAGATTCTGCTCGGCAACACGTTTCACCTCATGCTGCGTCCTGGTGCTGAGCGCATGCGTGATCTCGGTGGGCTGCACAAGTTTATGAACTGGTCCAGTCCGATCCTCACGGACAGTGGTGGCTTTCAGGTCTGGAGCCTCGGCGAGCTTCGCAAGATCACGGAAGCTGGCGTGACGTTCAAGTCACCGATCAATGGCGATACGGTGGTGCTCACGCCGGAACGCTCTATCGAGGTGCAAGCGTGTCTGGGATCCGACATCGTCATGGTTTTTGATGAGTGCACGCCTTATCCAGCGACGTTGGAACAGGCACGCGCTTCCATGGAGCTGTCGCAACGTTGGGCGGTACGTTGCCGTGGGGCCTTTGATGCCGCGCCAGGAAATAAACTGTTCGGCATCGTGCAAGGTGGTATGTATCCGCAACTGCGCCTGGAGCACCTCGAACAACTGACTGCCACAGGATTCGACGGGTATGCCATCGGTGGTCTGTCGGTCGGTGAAGACAAGGACGAGATGGACCATGTCCTTGTGTCGTTGCTGCCGCATATGCCTGTGGATCGGCCCCGCTATCTGATGGGTGTCGGTACACCGCAGGACCTGGTTCGTGGTGTGGAACTCGGTGTCGACATGTTCGATTGCGTCATGCCGACACGCAATGCGCGCAACGGTTTTGCCTTTACGAGTGGTGGTGTGGTCAAGATCCGTAACGCGAAGCACCGTGATACGGACGCGCCACTGGACCCTGAATGTGGCTGCCCAACCTGCACAGGCTACTCCCGTGCCTACCTGCATCACCTCGACAAGTGTGGGGAAATGCTGGGTGCAATCCTCATGACAACCCACAACCTCTCCTACTACCACGGCCTCATGGCTCGTTTGCGCGCCTCCATTGAAACGGGTACATTTCGCCGCCTTCGAGACAGCCTGCTTACCGCCTGGAACGCCACGCATGAACCTCTCTGAACTACCTGTTTATATGGCTGCGGCCGCACCGGCCGCTCAAGAACCGGCGTGGATGCCGTTTGTGATGATGGGCGGCATCATTGTGCTGTTCTATTTCATGCTGATTCGTCCGCAAAACAAACGCCGTAAGGAACACCTGAGTTTGCTGGGTGGTCTGCAGAAAGGTGATGAAGTCGTGACAGCCGGCGGCATCGTCGGTGTGGTTAATAAAGTAGAAGACGACTTCATTAAGGTGCAGGTTGCACCGAATATGGAGATGCGCATCCAGAAGTCCGCCGTTGGGGCGACGCTGCCGAAAGGCACCATCAAGACGCTTGACGCGGCCTGATCAGGTCGCGCTCAGCGGATATCAGGGCGGTACAAAAGACGGTGGCTAAAGAACGCCCAAAAGGACAACTGGTGGGTGAAAGCCTGATCCTGCCGGGAAAGGGTCGGCAGCGACCACCCAACAGTGGGGCTGCGTGGCGTTACATCGTCGTCATCCTTGTCATGCTGATTGGCTCCCTCTATGCGGCGCCAAACCTCTTCCTGCCTGATCCTGCGATTCGTATCAAAGGGCAATCCGCAGAGCAGGTCGTCGATCAATCCGTTCTAGACCAAGTACGAGCTGCTCTTGAAAAAGACGGGGTGAAGGTCATTGGCACAGAGATGGTGAATGACACCGGTCTCGTGCGACTCGAAGATCCGAACCACCAGCAGAAAGCACGCAACGCTGCCCAGGGTGTTCTCAATTCCGACGACCAGAACTTTATCGTTGCGCTTGATCAAGCGTCCACGGTGCCCGGTTGGCTCGAAGGTATTGGCGGCCAGCGTATGTCCCTCGGTCTCGACCTGTCCGGCGGGGTGCACTTTCTGCTGCAGGTCGATATGGAGCAGTTCGTTAATCTGCGGCTGAAGGCCCAGGCTGAAGGATACCGGGATCTTCTGGTGGATAAGCGCGTGCGTTATGTCGCCGGTGACTGGATCAACGGACGTGAAATCGAAATTCCGTTTGCCACGGAAGAGGCGCGTGCGTCTGGTCTCAAGATCATTGAAGAAAATAATGATGGCTTTGAGATCTTTGAAACGTCAGTGAATGGCAATCCAGGGCTCCGTCTGCGTTTTACCGAAGCCAAGATCACAGAATTGCAGACTTTTGCCGTCGAGCAGAACCTGACGAGCCTTCGGAACCGAGTGAACGAGCTGGGTGTTGCTGAACCTCAGGTTCAAAGGCTTGGCCGAGAGCGAATCGTGCTTGATTTGCCAGGCATGCAGGATCCGACTGAAGCGAAGAAGATCATCAACAAGTTCGCTAACTTGGAGTTCCGCCTCGCGGCATTGCCAAACGATCGACCTTCGCAAGTCGAGAGCTTCACGTACGAAGAACGCGATGTCTCCGTGCAGCTGCGTAACATCGTTACTGGCGACGATGTGATCAATGCGACGCAAGACTACGACCCCGAAACGGGTCAACCTCAGGTTTCGCTTACGCTCGATGCCGATGGTGGGGAGAAGATGCACGACGTGACGAAAGATCACATCGGCGACAGTATGGCGATCATCTTCATCGAGCAGAAACCTCGAGAACGAAAAATCAAACAACCGGATGGAACCGAAAAGGTTGAGTATTTCAGCAATACGGAACGAAAGCTGATCAATGTAGCAACGGTACAGGCCGCCCTGGGGTTCCGTTTTCGTATCACCGGTCTCGAATTCCAAGAGGCGCGAGAACTTGCGCTCCTGCTGCGTGCCGGTTCGCTTGCAGCGCCCATGTACATCGTCGAAGAACGCACCATCGGTGCGAGCCTGGGCGAAGAGAACATTGATCGTGGTATCAACTCCATGATCATCGGCCTCTTGCTCACCGCGGTGTATATGGCGGTGACTTTCAAGGGTTTCGGCATGGTGGCGAATGTCGCTTTGGTGTCGAACATCATTCTGATGGCTGCGATCATGTCGATGCTGGGTGCCACACTCACCATGCCGGGTATTGCCGGGATGGTGCTCACCATCGGTATGGCCGTTGACGCCAACGTGCTCATTAATACCCGTATTCGTGAAGAGCTCAAAATCAGGCCACCCCAACAGGCCATTCAAGCCGGCTTTGACCGGGCCTTCCTGACCATTCTCGACTCCAACATCACAACCTTCTTTGTTGGCATCATCCTGTTCTCGATCGGTAGTGGTCCGGTGAAAGGCTTCGCGGTGGTGTTGTGTGTCGGTATTGTTACCTCGGTCTTCACCGCCGTACTGGTTGCCCAAGCACTGACGAACTTCTTCTACGGCGGGCGTGATTTGACGAAGGTGCGCATATGACAGCCGTGCATCCGGACATCCGCTTGCCGTTCATGTCGCTGCGGCGCGTGATGTTGACCATTTCCGGCACACTGGTGCTGATTTCAATCCTGTCACTCGCCTTCAAGGGCCTTAACTTCGGCCTCGACTTCACCGGCGGAACACTCGTTGAGGTGAGTTTTGACAAAGCCATTGACCCGGAGACCGTGCGGGTTCGACTTGCGGCGACGGGTTATGAAGAAGCGGTGGTGCAACACTTCGGCACGGATCGTGAACTCGCCATTCGTGTGCCAACCGATGGGTCTGCAGATCAAAGCAAGATTGGTGATGCGGTTTATAAGGTCATCAAGGAAAACCATGCGGACGCGGAGCTCAAACAGTCGAGTTTCGTGGGTGCTGCGGTAGGAGATGAGCTGGCTGAAGACGGTGGTCTCGCACTGCTCGCTTCGTTGGTCGTGATCCTCGTCTACGTCATGTTCCGGTTTACTCGCCAATTCGCCGTTGGCGCCGTTGCAGCACTGTTCCACGACGTCATCATCGTGCTCGGCTGTTTTTCGGTCTTCGGCTGGACGTTCGATCTGCCGACACTCGCGGCAGTGCTCGCGGTGATCGGTTATTCCATCAACGATACGATCGTTATTGCCGACCGGATTCGTGAAAACATCATTGGCCTTCGGCGCATGGAGATCGTTGATGTGATCGATGTCTCCACTAATCAGACGCTTGACCGGACATTGATGACTTCCGGCACGACGTTGATCTCGGTGCTCGCGCTGCTGTTCTTTGGTGGCGATATGGTGCGAGGATTTTCCGTCGCACTCACTATCGGCATCGTCGTCGGTACCTACTCATCGATTTATGTCGCAGCCGCTATCGCACTGCTACTGAAGGTGAATCGGGAAGACCTGCTTCCTGTCGAAAAAGAAGAACAAGACCTCGAAGAAGAACGCCCATAGGCGCAGCGGATCAGACGATTTCAGCTACCAGGTGTGGACGCACGGCCTGAATCAGCGATCGAAACGCCTTTGGGTTCGACGCGATGATGTTGCCGGTGCGAAAGAAGCTGTCGCCGCCACGCCAATCACCGACAAATCCACCTGCTTCGCGAACCAGCAACGTGCCGCCAGCAATGTCCCAAGGTGAAAGGCCGAGTTCAAAGAACCCATCGACACGACCACTCGCTACATAGGCGAGATCAAGCGCGGCGGAACCCAGGCACCGGACACCACGACACTGTGCGGTCAGGTCTTTGAGGGTGTTGAAGTAGGGATCGAGGTGCGTGCCGATGGTCGCTGGCGGAATTCCTGTGCTGAGCACCAGCTCATCGAGCTTGATGCGGTTGCTGACACGGATGCGACGCCCGTTGAGTTGAGCGCCCGCACCACGTGAAGCCGTGAATTCCTCATTGCGCAAAGGATCGTAGACGACGGCGTGTTCGAATTGATTACCACGCAAAATGCCAATGGACACACAGAAGTGGGGAATGCCCTGCAGGTAGTTGAGTGTGCCGTCGAGTGGATCGATGACCCAGGTGTATTGGCCCTGGTGACCTGCCGAGGCCTCGTTGGCGATGGCGATCTGACCCCCTTCTTCGCCGAGAATGCCGTGATCTGGATAGGCTTTGCGGATGACGTCGACGATGGCGGCTTCGGCTTCCCGGTCGACATTGCTGACGAAGTCGTTACGGCTCTTCTCTTCGATATCGAGGCTCGGCATCCGATCCATGTACTGGACGATGATCTGGCCGGCTTTGCGGGCGGCGCGCTGAGCCATTGTCATGTGGGGATGCATGTTGCAGTGTCTTTTTTGATGGAGGGGGGAGGAAGGGGCGCTATGGTAATGGACAGTCACCGCTGGCAGAAGCGAAAGGCTGGATTGGGATGTTAGGAAGGGAGAGAGGTTGATGCTTGATCGGATGCGAATCGTGCTCGTCGAAACGAGTCACCCCGGCAATATTGGTGCTGCGGCGAGGGCCATGAAAACGATGAGTCTCACCGATCTGGTTCTGGTGCGACCTAAGCGATTCCCTGATCCTCAGTCGTTTTGGCGGGCTGCAGGAGGTACCGATGTGCTTGAAGGTGCTCGCGTCGTCGAAACGCTGGAAGAAGCGATCAATGACTGTCATTGGGTGGTGGCCACCAGCGCGCGTTTACGGCGGATTCCATGGCCCGTACTTACTCCCCAGGCGTTTGCTGATGCTGCACGCGCACGTGAAGGGCAAAAGATCGCGGTGTTGTTTGGCCGAGAAGACAAAGGGCTCAACAACGACGAGCTGCAAGCTTGCCACTGTCACGTTGAGATTCCTGGCAATCCGGAATATCCCGTGCTCAATCTCGCGATGGCGGTGCAAGTTGTGGCGTATGAGCTCTATCAGCGCCACATCGGTGAACCGCCGCCCCTGGTGTGGGATCGTCCGCCCGCGACGACGACAGAATTCGAAGGGTTTTTGGGTCATCTTGAATCGGTGCTGGTGAACAGTGCCTTTCTGAATCCGGGTAGTCCAGGCCAGACCATGACGCGTTTGCGTCGGCTGTTTACGCGGGTTGATTTGGATATTACTGAGGTGGCTATGCTGCGTGGTGTGCTCACGCAGCTGGATCCAGGTGAGGGTGATCGTAACTAGTCCAACAGGGACTTAAGGTTGTCGTCGGGATTGCGGTCGATTAACCGGAAACCGGGATCGACAGCCACACGCACAGGATTGCCGGTGACCGGAATCTTGATCGTGTTGGTGCCCGTTACAAGTCGATAACGCTGTTGGTGTAACGGTTCAGGGAGAACGTTCTCCGGCAGGTCCTTTTCAGGTTCAGGCAACAAGGCGATATCCACCCACTCATCCATTGTTGTTTCGTTTTCTCCACCTTTGCCATCGGCGTAGAGCTTCTTCGCCTGAACAGAAAGATGTAGCGCGCGGTTTTCACCTTCACCCTCGATCGTCGCTTCCACAACTTTAAGTTCGTGCAACGTGATCTTCTCAAAGAGTTCCTTCGCCCACGCCTGATGTTCTGCGGGAGTTTGCGCGAGGAAATAGTCCACAAGGTCTCGTGAAGTCGGAAACGGTGGAGGTTGGAAGGCGAACCTGGCGAGGAAATTTCGCAGCGCCCGATTGACCGCATCCTCCCCAATGGTCTGGCGTAGCGCATATATCGCCACAGAACCTTTTCGGTAGTGCAAATAGGGCTGGTTTTAGGTCAGCAGGAGTGGCAACTCTTCGATGAGCTCACCACCTCGCGATGACAGGTAATTGTCGAGTTCAAACTTAATGAACCGCCGCATTGCCGCAGCACCAAAGGTCTTCTCCATCACCATCAGCGCCAAGTACTGAGCGAGGGTTTCGACGATTACGGTTTGGCCTTGCATGTTGGCCCCCACGACCTGGTGACCCCACTACTGGTGAGCCATTTCGTGGGCTGCGATATAGAACGGCAGATCAATGGTCTCGGGATCCATGATGTTGGAGATAAAGCTGATGGCTTCCGAGAACGGAATGGTGTTTGGAAAGGACTGGGCAAAGGTGGCATAGGCCGGGAACTCGAGAATGCGAAACTGACGGTACTGGTAAGGGGAGAACTCCCGGGTGAAGTAATCGAGAGAAGCTTTGGTGCTGCGGACCATCGTCGGCACGTTGAACGGGTGTTTGGGGTCGTGGTAGACCGCGATGTCCACGTCCTTCCAACGATCTTTAACGACGGCGTAACGTGCAGAACTGAGGGAAAAGAACTGCCAGATGAGTTGATCCATCTCGTAGGTAAAGTAGCGGCGTTCGTTTTCGGTCCACTCCTTCTTGAGATACCCCGGTGCGATGGTGATCTGATCCGGTGAAGTACTGACAGTGACGACAAAGTCTGCGCGGGTAGACACGCCGAACTGACTGACGTTGAACCAATCGGGATCACCCAGTTTTGGCATGCGTTGCACAGGATCGAGCCCATGTTCACGCCGTTTGTTGTTGTCCTGTAGTTCGCGGCTGGGGTTGTAACTCAACACCGGTAGCACTTCGGTGCTGTCGACAAACGTACCGTTGGCAGCGACGCGGCTGTTGGGTGTTCCATTCACGAAACCCGGATTGGACCATTCGAGCGACCAACTGACGGATTTTTCCTCATCAGGCGCTACCGGTTGATCGAAGCGGAAGAGGTAATGACCGTAACTTTCATCCTGCTCTTCGACACGGGTCCCGGGTGCATCGAGTGATTGGACGTTAAGGTCCGGATTGAGTGTCACCACAAGCTGCTCAACAGGCTTGCCGGTCAGGTTCCTGAGACGCGCAGCTCCTTTCGAAACCAGGAGACGTGTTTCCGGATGGATGTCGACGGTTGCATCTACCGCCACAACGTCGAGAGAGCGCAGATCTTCGAGTTTTTTTCAGGTTTTTTCGTAATAAGCCTGATGTGCCTCTTGAGAGTCTTCCGTACGATATTCATTGAGGACATTGGTGTTGTAGAAGATCCAGGCACTTGTACCTGTCATTGCCAAGGCGCTGATCGCGCCAACGGATCCGATCCGTGGGGAGAACCGTTGTTTCGCTATCCGGAGCTGTTCGCGAAACGAAAAGACGTACCCGCGACGGTTCAAGAGGTGCGCCGCGATCATCAGAAGCACACAGAAGAGCGCTCAGTAAAGCGTGAACCACACCAGTGGCTCCACAAAGTGCCCGTAGCCGTTCATGTCGGAGTACTGGGCCGACGGCACGCTGAAGAGGTACAGGTTGTGTTCGAAGCCGAAGCTCTGGAGAGCACTGGTGCCGAGGAACACCGCGATCATGGCGAGCATTTCGATCCAGCGGTTGCCTGCAAACACCGCGATAGCGACAGCGAGCACCGCCGAAGTACGAGCCATTCACCACCAGGAGGTCGCGCAGATACAACCCTGGTTCAATCGCTGTGAAACCGTTGATGAGCTGCATGATCATGCCCGTGATCATCACGACGATCAGCAACATGGCGATGATGGCCCAAAGCGCGACCACCTTGGCGAGGATGATGGCGCCACTCGCTGCGGGTGTGGAATCCAGCAGATCAGAGACGCGTGATGCACGCTCCCGATAGACGAGTTCGACTACGTAGTAGATGACGATCATCAGAACAACGAAAAGGAACCCTCCTTCGATGGCACGAAGCACGAGACCCGTAACCGGCCAGGAATCGGTGTTGTAAGGCTGACCGGTGGAGCCATTGATCACACCGATGACATTGACCATACCCATCGCGAGTACCACATAAAACGGTGCACTACGCAGAACGCCTCGAACGTCCATGCGCAGTTGCGAGGCGAACTGACCAAAAAGCGAAGGGGCGAATGCGGTGTCTGGCCGCACAGTCACCTTCGGCGCATCGGCAACGGTTCTCTCACGCTTCTTCTTGCGTGCCGGCTTCCTCAATGAGAAGCGAAAGTGCGTGGTGGCGATGAGCAGGAAGATCGCACCGATGCTCACCCAGATCAAACGATTGATGAGAATCGAACCCGCCGGGAGTTCCGCATTACGTTCGGCCACCGTGGCGTAGCAAAATGCCTCGCTGATGGAAGCACCACCAAAGGGATCCACATAAACCACCCACGACAGATCTTCAGGTCCGGTGAATGCGTTTAACTTGAGATAACCTATGAGAAAGGCCATGGCTGCGCCATAGGCAGCTGCCATCGAACGTGTCAGCGTAGCCAAACAAAAAAACGTTGCACAGATAAAGAAGTAGTTGGGTAACAGGATCACAAACGCGGTGAAGGCCCATAACGCAGGATTGAGAACGCCGATCCGTTCTGGATCGAGCCAGGGCATAAAGGTGCCGACCATGGTGCCGAACAGCCCGGCCAAACCCACGCCAACGGCGAAGACGAGCCCACCAAAAAAGCGACCGGTAGCAAAAGCAGAAGGTTTTACGCCGGACGCGTAGAAAACCTCAGCCGTACGCAGTTTGTGATCGCGAGTAATGGCCGTCGCAACAAAGGCGATGGCCGGGAATATGCCGATGACGCTGAACACCAGATGCGTCTGCACGATGGCATAGACAGAGTTGAGATTCAGTGCGGCATCACTACTACTGATTTGCTCTGAGTCTGATGCCATGCCAAGGAACGTCATGAGGAAGAAAACGGCAGCGACGATCAGGAAGTGGGGGCTTCGCCATTGATAACGGCATTCAAAGTCAAAGATATCGAGCATGCGGCCCACGTCAGGCTGCCATTGCGTCGTTGAGACCGGTATCGATGCCTGCGGCGTTGAGCGTCGCGAGATAAACATCTTCGAGCGTCGGGGCTGCAGATTCGGAACCTGTGGGTTGAGCGTCTGCAAGAATGCGTGCTTCAAGCGCCCCGGCCCGATTGCGCGTCGACAGAATGTTGTGGTTAGCGCCGAGAGCGGCCAGATCTTCTCGCTGCACTTTCATGCGCCAGAGCCTGCCGTCGAGCGCACGCGTCAAAACGTCGGGTTCACCTTCCGCGAGCACCTTGCCTTTGCCCATGATGGCCATGCGTGGACAAAGGTTGGCCACATCCTCAACGATGTGGGTCGTAAGCAGCACCACCTGTTCTTCGCTGAACTGGCTCAGGAGATTCTGGAAACGACGCCGTTCCACCGGATCGAGGCCCGCTGTAGGTTCATCGACGATAATCAGTCGTGGATCACCAATCAGTGCCTGGGCGATGCCGAAGCGTTGTCGCATACCACCCGAGAACTTATCGATGCTTTGTTTGCGAACGTTCCACAGATTCGTTCTGTGGAGCAGGAACTCGATCAGGGGTTTGCATTTCTCCGTAGCGATGCCTTTGAGTACGGCGATATGGGCCAGCATCACTTCGGGTGAAGTGCGTGGATAGGCACCGAACTCCTGCGGCAGATATCCCAATCGACTGCGAAGTGTGTCGGGATCGGCGAGCACATCCGCGCCGTCGAGATGAATGGTCCCGGAATCCGGTTCTTGCAGCGTGGCGAGGGTACGCATCAGCGTCGACTTGCCAGCCCCGTTGGGACCGAGCAAGCCATACATCCCTGCCGGAATGTCGAGGTTCACACCATCAAGGGCGGTGACACCACCAGGGTAAGTCTTGGTGAGATTGCGCACTGTGAGCATGAGTGTTCATCCGAGTGGAGCCGTATCGCCGCGGCAATGGGCTCAAGATGCACAAGCGGTCCTGAACGTCGCAAGTAAAACCAAAATCAGCACGGGTCCGAAAAGTAGACCGTTTTAGTCGGGTATTGCATACTCCGGGCAGATTTCCACAGCCCTCGTTCATGCAAGTGACCTCCCGTGCGACTCACTACTAAAGGCCGTTACGCGGTTACGGCGATGCTCGACCTCGCACTTCATGGCGAAGCGGGGCCGGTGAGTGTGGTCGATGTCTGTGAACGCCAGGGGATCCCAGGTGCCTACCTTGAGCAGATCTTCGCGCGGCTGCGCCGGGCGGGGTGTATCGACAGTGTGCGTGGTCCGGGTGGAGGTTATGTCCTCTCGCAATCGCTGGAGCAGATCTCGATCTCCGATATTCTGGTTGCCGTAGGAGAAGGTGTAGATGCCACCCGTTGTCATGGAGCGGCGGATTGTCAGGATGGCACCCAGTGCATGACCCATGATCTATGGTCAGAACTCTCCGACCAGATCGATGGGTTCCTGCGCCGCATCACGCTCGCGAGTTTGGTGCGACGGGTAGGTGCTACGGGTAGCGGCAATCATCGTGCCCGCGAGCGTGTGGCGGAACTCATCCACGCCACGAATCTGTGATTTCGAAAGCCGGTTCGGATGCGTAACCCCGTTTATCTGGACTATGCAGCGACCACACCCGTCGACCACGATGTCGCCAAGGCGATGGCTGCGTGTCTCGATATCGACGGCAACTTCGGCAATCCCGCGTCGCGCTCACACGTCTATGGCTGGAACGCGGAAGAAGCCGTTGAAACGGCGCGCACCCAACTGGCTGCGTTGATCGGCGCCGACGCCCGTGAAGTGATCTGGACGTCAGGTGCGACGGAATCGAACAACCTCGCCATCAAAGGTGTCGCCCAAGGTGCAAGGCGTCGGCATATCGTCACCAGTCCCATCGAACACAAGGCCGTCGTCGATACTTGCAAGTATCTCGAAACCCAAGGGTTCGAGGTCACGTGGCTGAAACCTGCCGCCAATGGCATCACTACACCGGATGCACTACGGGAAGCCTTGCGCCCGGATACACTGATCGCCTCGATCATGCATGCCAACAATGAACTGGGCGTGGTTAATGACATCGCAGCACTCGGCGCGGTATGCCGTGTTAACGGGACGATCTTCCATACCGATGCGGCGCAGAGCGCAGGCAAAGTACCCATTGATGTCCGCCGCATGCACGTGGACCTCATCTCCATTTCTGCTCACAAGATCTATGGTCCCAAAGGTGCTGGTGCACTTTATGTGCGGCGTGAACCGCCTGTTAGGTTGACACCCTTGCTCCACGGCGGTGGCCACGAGTTTGGTATGCGCTCTGGAACGCTCGCAACCCACCAGATTGTTGGGCTGGGCCTAGCTGCTGAGTTCATGCGCGAACGTATGGCAGAAGAAAACCTTCGCATCCTGTCCCTTCGCAATCGTTTGCTGTCGCACCTTCGCCAATTGTCCGGAACGTCGTTGCATTGTGGTGATGCGCCGCGTTTGCCCGGGATCATCAACGTCGGCTTTGAAGGCGTTGATGGCGAAACGCTGCTCAATGCCCTCGACGATGTGGCTGTGTCCTCGGGTTCCGCCTGCACGTCGGCGAGTGTGGAGCCTTCGTATGTGCTCCGTGGAATAGGTATTACTGATGCACTTGCCCATGCCTCCGTTCGGTTCAGCGTGGGGCGTTACACTACGGAAGAGGAAATCGACCACGCTGGCACGCGCGTGGTCGACCTTGTCAGTCGGCTACGTTCTGGCCGCTGAGGCTAAATCAAGACGTTAGGAAGGTCACATGAACGATTGGTTTATCCTCTCTTCGGGTCTGTTGGCAGCATTGACCGCCGTCGTGCATCTCATCGCCGGCGGTAAGGATGTCGCGGCTCCGCTGCTGCAGAGTTCCTTGGACGAAGTGGTGAAACTGACGTTATATGCCTGTTGGCATCTCGTGTCCGTTTGCCTCGTTTTGTCTTCGCTTGCCTTGCTCTCAAATGGCATTGGTCTGGTCAACTCGCCTCCGATGGTCGCTTTCATCTCGGCGCTTTGGATTCTGTTCGGCGTGGTATTTCTTGTGATAACCGTTGGCGTCGCGAAACCGCAGGGGTTGTTTCGTCTGCCTCAGTGGATTCTTCTGGTTCCCGTTGGGCTGTTGGGGTTGTATGGCATTGCGTAGGGGAACGGTCGTGCTGGCCTCGCGGCAGAAGCTGCGGCGGCAAGGCATGATCGCAGACGCGAGGTCTATCTCCCGACCTCAGTGTTGCCAGGTGCCATCCGGGTGAATGCCCGGCTGTTCGGAGGCGCGCCCAACTCGCCGCGCCACCCAGCCGAGGAACTTGAAGGTTCAGGAAGCGAACGGGAAAAAATGCTGGACGCTCTCCAGACCCGACTGGATAATGCGCCGCCCGAATCTGGCCTAAAGCCGTAACTCCCTGAAATTCAAAGACCTTGAGCCTGGGGGCGGCAGCAAAATGGGCTCCGATTAACAGCGGGATACTTAGGTTAGATACCCGAACGGCCTGCCGGTTGTCGATTCAAAGAACCTGTCGTGATTCAGAACAGAATTAGCGGACAGGCAAGCAAGCCTGGAGTTATTTTCATGAGCGTTGAACGTACGTTATCCATCGTCAAACCCGATGCCGTGGCCCGCAATGTCATCGGCGAAATCTGGTCCCGCTTCGAAAAAGGTGGGCTGCGCGTTGTCGCTGCACGCATGATGGTGCTGACGGAAGCCCAAGTCCGTGGCTTCTACGCTGAACACGACGAAAAAAAGTTCTTTCCGGCGTTGTGTGACTACATGCGATCGGGTCCGGTCATGGTGCAGGTACTGGAAGGTGAAAACGCCATCGCGGTGAACCGCAAACTGATGGGCGCTACCAACCCGGCCGATGCCGAGCCGGGGACAATCCGTGCTGATTTTGCCGAGTCCATCGATGCCAATGCAGTTCACGGATCCGATTCGCCAACTTCGGCAGCCCGCGAAATCGCATACTTCTTTAAGCCTGAAGACCTCTGCGCACGAAGCTGATCAAGGATCAGTTATCCCTAGAAGTCATGCTAGAAGGGGTTTGAGTCATGACGGTCGAAGCCTCCAGTTTTTACTCCTGGTCCAGAGACAAGCTGGAGGCTTTTTTTGTGGCTGCGGGACATCAGAAGTTTCGTGCCCGGCAGATGATGAAGTGGGTCTACCACCAAGGCCAGACTGACGTACAAAGCATGACGGATCTCTCTCGCGTGCAGCGCGAGTGGTTATCCCAGACGCTCAACTTTCGCATGCCTGAAGTAGTCACCGTGGCCCGTTCCACCGATGGCACCATCAAGTGGGTCGTGCGGGTGACCAATGGCAACTGCGTGGAAACCGTGCTCATTCCGGACAAGGGTCGCAATACCCTGTGTGTCTCGTCCCAGGTGGGTTGCATGCTCGATTGCACCTTCTGCGCGACCGGCAAACAAGGCTTTAACGGCAACCTCTCCGTCGACGACATCATCGGCCAGGTGCTTATTGCCAATGCAGACCTTGCGACGCGTGGTGAGGCCGTCTCCAACGTCGTCTTTATGGGCATGGGTGAGCCGCTGCTTAATTTTGACAATGTGCTCGACGCGACGTCGCTCCTGATGGACGACCTCGCTTTCGGTATCTCCAAACGACGTGTCACCGTCAGCACTGCCGGCCTAGTTCCTGGCATTCGTGCCCTCCGCAAAGCCACGGATGTGTCGCTCGCGATCTCTTTGCACGCCCCACGTAACGAGCTGCGAGATCAACTCGTCCCACTGAATCGCAAATACCCGATCGAGGTCTTGCTCGAGGCTTGTCGTGAATATCTCGATGGGCTTGGAGAAAAACGCAGCCTCACGATGGAGTACACGTTGATCGATGGCGTGAACGATTCACCGCGTGAAGCTCGTGAACTTGCTGGCCTGTTGCAGGACGTACGCTGCAAGATCAACCTTATCCCATTCAATCCTTTCCCCGGTTCAGGGTTTCGCCGACCAAGCATGGACAATGTTCGAAATTTCCAGACGCTGCTGCTGAACGCGGGTTACGCAACGATGTTGCGAACCACCCGTGGCGATGACATCGCCGCGGCATGTGGCCAGTTGGTAGGCGAGGTGACTGACCGTACGCGTCGGCAAGAGCGATATCGCAATCGTCCCATGGAAGGCGCTGGGGTCGGAGTAAGGGATGGAGCAGTGAACGGAGCGGTAGATGGAGCGGTAGACGGAGCAATGCGAGTTTCCGTGCGAGAAGTCCTGTGATGGTCTGCGTATGAAACTCCCCACCGATTCACTTAAGTCGCTTCAGCGTTATTCGAATACGTGCCTCGTGGTGCTGTGTACGTTGCTGGTCACGGGCTGTGTCACAGAGTCGACGGGTGGACTACCGAAACCGGCACCGCGAGAAGAGCGCGTCGAAGCGCAGCTCGCCGTTGCGCGTGGATACATTGGTGCTGCCAGCTGGGCCAACGCCAAACGAGCACTCGAGAAAGCCGCTGAACTCAACTCGAGTGTGCCCGAGGTCCATGTTCTGTATGCGGTGGTTTACGAAGGCGAAGGCGAACATGCGCTTGCCGAGACGCACTATCGTCGTGCCTTGCGCATGGCATCGGCAGACCCGCAAGCGCTCTATAACTATGGCACCTTCCTCTATCGGCGGGGTCGTTTCGACGATGCGACCACACAGCTTGCTAAGGTCGTCAAAAACACCGATTACCGAGCTCGCGCCCAGGCCTTTGAGGCCCTTGGACTTGCGCAACTGGAAAACGGCGAGCAATACGAAGCGAGAGCCTCTTTTGAGCGTGCTTTGTCACTGAATGATCGACTCGGTCCCAGTGAGCTTGAATTGTCGTGGATGGCGTTCGACAACAACGACCTGCAAGAGTCGGTCAAACGTTATGAGCGTTATCGAAGCATTGGCCGACCCACTGCACGCAGCATCTGCCTCGGTATGAAGATTGGTGCAGCCGTCGGCAATGTTGATCAAGTCGCAAGTAGCGGATTGGCGCTCAAGAATCTCTTCCCCAACGCGCGCGAGACACAGTCATGTCAGGTGCAGGGCCCATAGCGACGCCGGAGTCGCCCGGACGCATCCTGCGCAGTGCGCGGGAAGCCATGGGTTTGTCTCGGCGCGAGATTGCGGAAGCGCTGTACCTGCTTGAATCCGTGGTTGTTGCGATCGAAGAAGATGACGTCGCACGGCAACCTGAGCCTGTGTTCATGCGAGGTTACGTTCGTAACTACGCGCGCCTCCTGAAGCTTGATCCTGAGCCGTTAATTGGAGCACTTGCGCCGGCACGTGCACCCACACCTCAACGTACCATTCAAACGATGAATGAATCACCCAGCTTGATTTGGCCTGCGGTGGGTGTCGGACTTGCGCTCGCCGTGCTTGCGGGTGTGGTGATTCATCTGCTGGGTGCACCTTCCGGTGAAAGTACCGCGGCGACCGCAGGCTTGGCATCGGTGAGCGCCCTCGAATCGGCGACACTCGAGCAGGTTTCGGAGGATGTTGCGGAGGAACTCACAACTCCTAGCAGCACCGAGCCTGCAGAAGCTCTGATCGAAGTTGAGAATGACGACGGCCCAGCGCAAGACCCGATGGGGCAAGATCTGAGGACGCAACCGCCGGCTGTGGGTGAGGGTGCACCGGCCACCGTCACCGCAGCCACCACCGAAACGGTCCCTGCAGATCGCGAAGCAGAGCAGCAAGAAAGTTCCACGCAGACCGACTCAGTAGCAGAAGCGGAGACTGAAGTGGCGGGTGTCGATGTCGCCACGGCGGCGACGGAACAAGGCATGGGCGGTGTAGTGCGAAAGCGATTGAACCGTGGTGATAACGATGCCATTCGTATCCATTTCACCGCCGATTGTTGGGTGCGCATCAAGGACAATACCGGTCGTATGATCTTTAGCGATATGGGGCGTGCTGGAGTGGAAATGGAATTGGTGGGTAACGGCCCCTTCGATATCCTGTTGGGGTTCGCGCCTGCTGCCACCTTGCAGTGGAATGGGGCAGCCATCGCGCTCGAACCCCACATGCGCAACAATGTTGCGACACTCACACTCGATCAGTCCGTCGACGACGGTTCTGTGGAAGGATAAACAGAGGACGGCTGGATGTTGCAGACCGTACGAGGTATGCGGGTGGTTCTTCCCGCAGAAAATCGCCGTTTCCGGTTCGTCGAAAACACCGTGCGCAAGGTGCTCGACCATTTCGCCTATGAAGAAGTACAACTGCCGCTGATTGAAGCGACCGAACTTTTCAGCCGCGGTGTAGGTGAAGCGACTGACATCGTCGAAAAAGAAATGTACGTGATGCAGGATCGTGATGGCGACAGCATCGCTTTGCGGCCAGAAGGTACGGCCGGGTGTGTGCGCGCACTCGAAGAAGCCGGGTTGCTCTACAACCAGGTGCAGCGGGTCTATTACACCGGTCCTATGTTCCGTTATGAGCGGCCACAAAAAGGACGTTATCGGCAGTTCACCCAGATTGGCGCTGAGGCCTTTGGGTTTACTGGTCCTGATGTGGACGCGGAACTACTCGATCTGACAGCACGATGTTGGCGCGCGTTGGGGGTCGATGAACACGTCAGGCTTGAACTCAATACGTTGGGTTCGCGGGAAAGCCGTCTCGCGTTCCGCGAAGCCCTGATCGCATACCTCACGCCTCATGCCCATGAGTTGGATGCAGACAGTCAGCGGCGACTCACCACCAACCCACTACGCATTCTCGACAGTAAAGTGCCACGCACGCGCGAGATTCTCGAAGGCGCGCCGGAATTGCCGCAGTTTGTCGACGCGGCGAGCCGCGCGCATTTCGACGGTCTACAGCGGCTGCTCGACGATCTTGGGGTGAGTTTCGTCCTCAACTCGGCGCTGGTTCGAGGCCTCGACTACTATACCCACACTGTCTTCGAGTGGGTTACGGACCGACTCGGCTCCCAAGGCACCGTCTGTGCGGGTGGTCGCTACGACGGACTTGTGGAGACCCTGGGTGGTCGTGCCTGTCCGGCAGCCGGTTTTGGCATGGGTCTTGAGCGGGTTATGTTGTTGCACGAGGTGATTCACCCGGATGCATTGGTCGTGGAGCAGAGCGTTGACCTCTATGTATGTGTCCAAGATGTTTCGTTGACTGAAGCCGCGCTACGCACCACCAACCTGCTTCGTGACGGATTGCCGGGTTTACGCGTTCGTACGAACCTTGGCGGTGGCAAGCTCAAAGCCCAGTTCAAAAAAGCCGATGCCAGTGGTGCCCGGTGGGCCGTGGTCGTTGGCGGTGATGAAATTGCCCGCGGTACGGTGACGATAAAGCCGCTGCGGGCGGACGATGGGGAACAATTGGAGTTGACTGTCGCCGCCCTGATCGAGCATGTTGCGCGCGCATCCAAGCTTCCCGGGTAACCCGATTGGGTCCGGGTCGTACGGGTCCAGACGTTGAACTGGTCCAAAGTTTGAGCGGGTCCAGAGATAGAACTGGTCCGAAGATAAAAAGCACCGATTGCGAACCGAAGTCTGAGGAATCCGAGCGTGTCAGAGTATTTGAGTGAAGAAGAACAACTGGAACAGCTGCGCTCGTTCTGGAAGACCTGGGGCCTGTGGCTGTTGGCGGGTGTCGTGCTCGCTGTCGGCGGCTACGGTGGTTGGAACTGGTATCAGAGTTATGCTCGGGACAACGCGGAAAAAACCTCGGCGCTGTATCAGGAATATCTGGACGCTGGTGAAGATGCTGACAAAGCGGCGAAGGCGCTTAAAGCACTCGAAGAGGCCGCTGCCGGTAGTTCCTACCACAGTTTTGTTCTGTTGAAGCAAGCCGCCACCGCGGTAAAGGACGGCAAGCTGGCCGACGCGGAACCGCTGCTAAAACAGGTCGTCGAAAAAGGTGATGAGCCACTCTTGCGTAACCTCGCGAGCCTTCGTCTGGCTGCAGCGTTACAAGGATTGGATCGGGGCGATGAAGCACTGAAGTTGCTTGATCGTGTTGCCGGTGCGGGGTTCAAGACGGCAGCGCTTGAGATGAAAGGCGACATTCATATGGCGCGTGATGAGCTGACCCCAGCACATGCTGCATACAAGGCCGCTTTCGAAGCACTTGAAGCAGGTCAAAAAGACAGCCTGCTGGAAGCGAAGATGGCTAACGCGGCGCCCTTACCCGGTGCAAAAGCCGAATCAGGCGGTTCAGCGACGAGCAAGGCTGAACCTACAAAAGTAGATGCAGTGCAGGAAGCCGCTACACCAGAAGCAGCCGTACCGGAAGAAATAGCGACAGAAGAAACTGCGGCACCAAACGCAGCCGATGCGCCCACTGCGCAAACACCTGCAGATGCAGCAGCCCCCGCTGACACGGCAACGCGTACAGAAACTCCACCGGAATCGGTTGAGACAACGAATGATGAATAGAACCTCTGGCATTCTCCCTATGCCATTTGCGCTTCGGTTGCTGACATTGGCAGCGCTGCTGTTTACAGCGGGCTGCTCGTGGTTCTCGTGGATACCGGGGATTGGTGAGAAGGAAGACGATCTACTCGAGCCTGCAGAACTGGTGAAGTTCAAGGCCGAAGTCGACGTTGAGACGGAGTGGAAGCGGGGCATCGGTGATGGCCTGGGGCGTAAGTATCTGCGTCTTCGCCCCCTCGTCCTAGCTGACCGGATCTATGCCGCTGACGGTTATGGTTATGTCGCAGCGTTTGATCGCTACAACGGCAAAAAGGTCTGGGACAAGCGGGTCGACAAGATCGAACGTGGGTTCCTTTCCAGCCTCAACTTCATGGATCGTCGTGACCGCAGTTTTGTCGGTGGTCTCGGTACAGGTGCTGGCATGGTATTCGTCGGCACGACCACCGGTTTCGTCGTTGCACTGTCTGCATCCGATGGTGAAGAGCGCTGGCGTACTAACGTTCAAGGTGAGGTGCTCGCCGCATCCACCGCCGAAGAAGGCTTGGTGTTCACCCAGACCATCGATGGTCGACTCATCGCGCTTAAGGAAGACAGTGGCGAACAGGTGTGGAGTTTTCGTAACCCTGTTCCCGTGCTCACGCTTCGTGGCACGGCATCTCCTGTTTATTCCGCGGGTGCCGTGATCACAGGCTTCGCGAGTGGCAAGGTCAGTGCGATTCGTGCATCCAATGGCGAACCGGTGTGGGAGCAGCGGGTCATGCTGCCCGAAGGTCGATCCGAGCTTGAACGCATTGTGGACGTGGATGGAACGCCGTTGATTTCCACAGGCAATGTCTATGTCGCATCGTTCCAAGGTCGGGTGAAAGCGCTTAGGCAACGGGACGGTTCACAAATCTGGGAAAGAGAGATCTCCTCGTTCCTCGACCTTACTGAAGGGTACAGTCAGGTGTACGTGGTTGCGGAAGACGACACCATCACCGCGTTTGATCGCGACACCGGTGAGATTGCCTGGACCCAAGAGGGCTTAAAGCGGCGCAAACTCACGGCCCCTCTCGCATTCTCGAACTATCTGCTCGTCGGTGATGATGATGGTTACCTGCATGTCCTTGCACAGAGTGATGGTCGCTTCATCGGCCGTCGCAAGCTCGACGGTAAAGGACTACGCAGTGGGATGACTGTTGCTGAAAGCACGGTTTATGTCCTCGGCAACTCAGGAAAGCTCAGCGCGATAAAAATTGAGGAGCGCTGATGTCCGCGATCGCGCCGACGATCACGCCCATCATTGCCTTGGTGGGCCGGCCGAATGTCGGTAAGTCCACGCTCTTCAATCGACTGACCAAAAAACGAGATGCCTTAGTCGCCGATGTCCCCGGACTGACGCGTGATCGACGTTATGGGCGCGCCAGTATCGATGGTGTCGAAGTCACGCTGATTGATACCGGTGGTCTCTTTGGCGACGAAATCCTCGCTGAGGCGTTGTCAGAGCAAACCTATCGTGCGGTCCGAGAGGCCGACCTCGTGCTCTTCATCCTTGACGCGCGCTCCGGTCAGAACACCCTCGACAACGAAGTCGCCACGACACTCAGGCGTCGTGGTGCAAAGGTGATCGGTGTCCTGAACAAGAGTGATGGCCTCGATGCCGACCTGGTCGCAACCGAGTATGCGGAGCTCGGACTCGGTGACTTGGTTCAGGTTTCCGCGACGCACGGTCACGGCATGGCCAATCTTCATGAACGATTGCTCGCGGAACTCGGACGGGAACCCATTGAGGATGCGCCGGATCGGATCGTCGAAGAACCGTCCGATGCCATTCGTGTCGCCATCATCGGTCGTCCCAACGTCGGCAAATCCACGCTGATCAATCGACTGCTCGGTGAAGAGCGGCAGGTGGTGGCCGACATGCCGGGCACCACCATGGACGCCATCGACATTCCTTTCGAACGCGACGACGTGAAGTACGTGCTCATCGACACCGCCGGTGTGCGGAGAAAAGGGCGCGTCGATGGCATTGCGGAGAAGTTCTCCGTGGTGAAGTCACTCGATGCCATGGCACGCGCGCACGTGGTCATTCTTGTTATGGATGCCACGGAGGGTGTCGTCGAACAAGACCTGCATGTCCTCCAGTACGCCACGGAGGCGGGCGCTGGACTCATCATCGCCGTCAACAAGTGGGATGGGCTCGACGATGAATCCCGTGATCGCACGTTAACCACGCTTGATCGGCGTCTCGACTTTATTCCATGGGCGGATGTGCATCGCATTTCCGCACTGCATGGCACGGGTGTTGGCAAGTTGTGGTCGGCCGTTCAGGCAGTCCATAAGGCCGGTGCGTTTGAAGCGTCGACCTCGATGCTCAATCGCATTCTTGAAGGGTTAGTGCATGCCCATCATCCACCGACCGTTCGTGGTCGACCCATAAAACTCAAGATGGCCTCACGTCAGAAGGGGCACCCGCCCACGATCGTCATTCATGGCAGTCAGGTGGACTCGTTGCCGACCAGTTATGTACGGTTTTTGGAGAACGGATTTCGCCAGGCACTCAAACTTGTCGGTACGCCCATCCGCATTATTCTGCGTTCGCCAGAGAATCCTTTTGCGGGTCGGCGCAACATCCTAACCGCACGTCAGCTCAGGGCACGTGACCGGGTACGACGGCACCGCCGCTGAGCGCTTCCGTCGGAATGGGCTTCATGCCCATGGCACCTGAAACTCCCGCGATGACCTTCATCAGAACCTTGAAAGCCGGGTTGTGTACGCGGATCGAACCTGCGTCTACGGTATGGATGAAGAGTGCAAGCCTCGGCAGGTCAGGTTGAACGATGGCCCGCTCGAATCGGCCGCCATGTTGGACACGACAGCGCACTTTTTGCGTTTTTGAAGGATTCCAGAAGGTGTGCGGATCGTTCGGGGTCAGCGTCAAACGGTCGCCGACCTTGCAGTGATGAACTTCACTGCCGACCCGGATCATCATTTCACCTTCAAGGATTTCAAAGATCTTCTCTGCCGCTTCGTGGGTGTGCATCGGTGGATCTTTGACGCCTGGATCAAGTTCGAAGTCGAACAAGAACGGACCCCCGTCAAGTCCTGATCGAATGCAGGTGATTCGTTCGCCTTTGCCTGGAAGCAGCACTTCACCACTGCGCATATTCATCGCTCCCGTTGAGATCGTTGTTGGCGTCGCAAGGTTTCGAGTGTGGATTCGACGAGCCATTGCACGTGGCGAATCGCTTCGAGATTCGAATAGCCGCAGTCGACAAGATAGATCCAGCCTGCAGCAGACAACGGCACTCGCAGTCCAGCTGCCGCGGATTCAAGAGTGGCCTTGTCGACGCGAGGAAACTCTGCGGACAACAATCGTCGCAGCGCATCGCGATTTTCACGTCGGGTTCGTTTCAGGATCGGGGCAGCCCACAACGAGCCTGCCAGTACTCGGGTCAGCTGCTGATTCGTCTCGAAGCTGCGGTAAAGATCAACGACGTAACCCCCAAGCTCCGCCGCGGATTCGCAGAGCGGATGGCCCACGCGTTGACGCAGGTGTAGAATTATAGCGGTCTGCAAGGTTTCAAGATTCGGAAAGTACCGATAGATGGTGCGTTCGGAAATACTTGCGCGTAGCGCTACACCACGCATGGTGGGCTCTGCGCCGGCCTCGATCTCCTGGACTGTCGCTTCAATGATCCGGTCGCCCGCGAGGCTTGATTGAGCTGCTCGCAACGAGGGGCTTCTTGTGGATGTCATACTGTATGCCATATGTGCAGACTTAATGTCATCCCGAACCGAAGTCAAGGGAGCAGGGACTTGGTCAGGGTTTTGCGCTGATGATTCGCACCGCTTCCATGGGTTCTACCCGATAGCCGTTGAGGCTCACAGACCAGTGCAGGTGAGGCCCGGTAGCGCGACCTGTGGCGCCGACTTTGCCGAGGATGTCGCCAGTCTTCACCATTTGACCTTCCTTGACACCAATAACGCTGAGGTGACAGACCATGGTGATGAACCCTTGGCCGTGATCAACGAAGACGGAGAGACCGTTGAAGTAGAAATCGCCCGTTAGCACGATGGCGCCATTGGCCGGTGAGGGCACGGGTGTCCCGGAGGGTGCGGCGATATCCAGCCCGGAGTGTGGGTTGCGTGCTTCGCCATTGAACACGCGACGAAATCCGAAAGGGCTGGACGTGCGTCCGTTCAGCGGTTTGTTAAAGACCGTCGGTGCAGGACCTGATGTGAAACTCCGGTAGATCGCTTCCATGCGGATAGCTTCGGACTCGATGCGCTTCAGGCTCTCCGGATCGGGGTCCACCATCTTCTGGTTGGCGATTTGGATACGTTGTTCGGGGTAGTTCTTCGGTACAACTTTGAACACGTGGCTTCTCGGGGTATCGCCGGAAATTTCAAGCATCTGATTGCCGGGTACTACGGTGAGACCGATACCGACGATGGCTTTGCTGTTGCGGATAAGTAACGGGCGATCTTCAAAAGTCACCATGACGACATCAGCGGGTAGTGGGACGACAAGGATGCCGCCAGGGACCACGTCGGCGAGGACTACAAACGGCCCCAATAACATTGCGAGCAACACAGAACGACGCATTTTTGCCATCAACGTTCCGGGCGGGTTGATTCAACGGTCAGCAATGCGGTGCCATCGGACAAGCGGGCGCTGACCTCTTGTCCGCTTGTCAGCCCGGCAACGCTGCTTACAGCGTTCCCCGAAGCATCTGCGAGGATCGCGTAACCTCGACCCACTGTATTGAGCGGACTTAGTGCATTCAGCGTTCGGTCAAGGCCGAGCACGCGCGACGAAGCGTTCTGCAGTCGTATCTGTATACGGGCATGCATACGTTCACCGAGGATCGCGAGACGTTCGTGAGCGGCGTGAATACGCCCCGCCGGGTGGTTGCGGCGCAAGGCGCTTTCGAGCACCACCAGTTCCCGCTGGGCGGCAATCAGTCGATGTCGCATGGCAACGTCCGCGCGGTGATTGAGGTCATCAGCGCGCTGCATCCATTGCTGTAGTTGCGCAGTCGGGCTGATGAGCCGTGCAGTAACCAGTTGTACACGCAGGCGCAAATCCTGAATGAAGCGTCGCGCGGTGGATTCGAGGCGAAGCAAGCGCACATGAATTTCGCGTGCGAGTTCAGCCCGATGAGGCGTGCAGAGTTCTGCCGCAGCGCTGGGCGTGGGCGCTCGAAGGTCGGCCACGTGATCGGTGATGGCGGTGTCGATTTCATGGCCGATGGCGGAAATGATCGGTACCGGACACGCCGCGACCGCACGCGCCACAGTCTCGAGATTGAAGGCCCACAAGTCTTCGAGTGAACCACCCCCACGCGTGAGGATGGCGAGGTCCACGCCGAGTGCCGGAACCTTTGTGAGTGCTTCGAGAATTTGTGGTTCAGCGCCAGGCCCTTGTACCGCGACGTCGAGCACGATGACTTCGAGTAACGGATAGCGACGCCGCCAGACAGACAAGATGTCCTGAAGTGCCGCACCACTCGCGGAGGTGATCACGGCGATCTTCGCGGGCAGTTTCGGCAGTGGTCGCTTGCGCGCGCTGTCGGTCAGGCCCTCAGCTGCGAGTTTTTTCAGGAGCTCTTCGTAGGCCCGGCGGAGTGCCCCTTCACCAGCTTCTTCAATGTGTTCGGCGATGATCTGAAAGTCGCTGCGCGCTTCATAAAGCGTCACCTTGCCGCGCACCAGCACCTGCATGCCTTCGCGGGGTTTGAGACGCATAAAGCGATTGCGATTGACGAACATGGCCGCACGAATTTGCGCGCCATCGTCTTTCAGCGTGAAGTACCAGTGGCCGGAGCCTGGGACACGAAAGTTTGAAAGCTCACCTTCAATCCACACCGTGCCAAGGCCATCTTCGATGAGCAGGCGTGCCCGACGTGCAAGTTCCGTCGGTGAGTGAACACGTCGGCCTTCGGTTTCGCTCGGACTTAAAAAATCGCGGGTGGGCATGCCGTCATCTTACCGGAGCGATGTGGTTTGTCGTGCGGTGGATGATTGCCTTGACTCCAAAGCCATGCGCGCATTCACTGCGGTCTTCATGCAATTTTATGGAAAAACAACGTGTTGAAGGTTAAACAACTCGGCAAAGCAGCAGGGGTACGAGTATCGGAGCTATGTCTTGGCACCATGAACTTTGGTGTGCCCGGCAAAGGTCATCAGGGCGATTGGACACTCGGCATTGATGATGCGCGGCCAATCTTCAAGGCGGCCATGGATCACGGGCTTTTCTATTTCGACAGCGCCGATGTGTACGGTGTGGGTGCCACCGAGGAGGTCGTGGGTCGCATCCTGCGCGAGTCCTTCAGGCGTGAGGACTATGTCCTCGCCACCAAGGTGGCGATGCCCATGGGTCGTGGTGCGAATCTCGGCGGACTGTCCCGTAAACACGTGCGTGAAGGCATCGATGCCTGCCTCAAACGACTCGGTCACGACTACGTTGATCACCTTGTCATCCACCGTCACCCGCACGGCGTTCCCGGTCACGCCCAGGTACCCATCGAAGAGACCCTCGAAGCACTACACGATGCGGTGAAAGCCGGAAAGGTCTTGTACCTCGGAGGCTCGTCGATGTTCGCCTGGCAGTTTGTGGAGCTTCAGCTCACTGCGAAGCTCAACGGCTTTACGCCGTTCATCTCCATGCAGAACCACTACAACCTGGTTTATCGCGAAGAAGAGCGGGAGATGAATCCCTACTGCGGAAGCCATGGCATCGCGTTGACGCCGTGGTCACCGCTTGCGCGGGGCATTCTCACGGGCGCTTATCGTGGCGGGTTTGCTGCCGGAACGACCAATCGATCTCAAGGTATGGATCGCAACAGAACCGAGTCGTTGTATCGTGGTGCCAAAACCTTCGACATCGCCGAGCGTGTTTCGCAGCTCGCCGAGCGCCGGGGCGTCAAAGCGGCGCAAATCTCGTTGGCCTGGCTGAGCAGTCGACCGGGTGTGACGTGCCCGATTGTGGGGGTATCCAAACTGACGCAACTTGAAGAGCTGGTCGCAGCCATGCAGATCAAGCTCGACGAGGACGAGGTGAAGTTCCTCGAAGAGCTTTATGTGCCGACGGAGAATCTTCTTTCGATCGGATCCTCGTAATTTCGGTGCGGCTCTACGACACCGTGTCGTTCAGCCGCTCCACCGCCTTCAGATAGTCCTCCATGAACTCGAACATCACCGTACGCGTGCTCTGGATGCTGTTCATCAGCCCGACGCCCTGGCCCACAAAGTAGGTCGACAGTTGTTTGGCGCCTTCATGCCCGCCTTCGGCGAGCTTGTTCACTTTGGCGAGGGCAGGTTCAGCCACCCGCGACTGCAACGGCATGGGCAGCGGAGAGGGTGCGTTCTCGTCTTCCCAGGCATCGGTCCATGCGGACCGAAGCTGCCGCGAGAATTTGCCGGTACGCGCTTTGGAGCGCACGGTCTGGCGTGACGATGCCTGCACGTACTTTTCTTTGATGATCTGCGGTGTTTCGGCCTCGATGGTGGTGAGCCACATGGATGCTGTCCAACAGCCGGCCGCACCCATGGCCATAGCACCCGCCATTTGCCTACCTGTGACGATGCCACCCGCTGCCAGCACCGAGGTGCCGTACTTCTCGACGGCCTGACAGACTTCCGGCACCAGCACCATGGTGGAGACGTCTCCGCAGTGCCCACCTGCCTCAGTGCCTGCGGCGACGATGATGTCGACTCCGGCTTCTGCCTGTTTCACGGCATGTTCTTTGGCGCCCACGAGGGCTGCTGTGGCGACACTGTGTTTTCGGCCCATCTCGATCATGTAACGCGGGGGAACCCCGAGCGCGTTAGCGATCAACTTGATGGGGTGAGAGAAGGCAATGTCGATGATGTTCGCCGCGCGCCCTGCGGTGAGAAAACCACCGGCACCGCCACGCCGATTGACGTAAACATCACCCGAGTCGATCCCGTGCCGCGCCAGCACGTTGCTCGCGTAAGCCCGGTGTTCGTCAGGAATCATCGCCTCGAGTTCCTGCCCAGTGATGTTGTCATCGTTGACCGCCATGCTCGTCGGCGCAATCAGGTCGACACCGTAGGGCTTACCGCCGATCCGTTCGTCGATCCATTTGAGATCGATTTCGAGGCTCTCGGGCGAATGGCCCGCTGCACCCAGAACACCCATCCCACCGGCCTTTGACACTTCAACGACTACGTCGCGGCAATGTGTAAAGGCCAGCAACGGGAATTCGATTCCCAGCATGTTGCAAATTTTGGATTTCATCGGTTCCCCCCTTAGTTTCCGAACGCACATGAGTTTACCCGCTCGCGAGCCTGCCTTAGCATCTGTCGTAATATGCTGATAATCACAAATATATGCGCAGGTTCACACTTTGAGTGGCTAGAAGCGGGTCGGTGCGGCTATCATTCGCATATTGCGTCAAAACCTGAACTCGAAGGTGATCCTTTGACCCTGCCAGAGACCTTATTCAAGAACCGTCGCGATGCCGTTGGCCGTGAGACTTTTTGGGATACCGCAAGTGTCCATGAGCTGATCGGGGATGGTGCCCAGTCGCTGCGCTCCACCGAACGGCTGCTGGAAAAAGCGACCTTTCTTCCGGAAACGCTGAAAGTCAAAGACGTGCGTGATGAACACGGCCATGGACCTACAGCGCTGGTCCGCGATCACCTCGAATCCGAGGCCAAGCGGAAACGTTGGCACAGTGTGGTGATTCAGCTGTGTGACGTGCCCGGTCATGGTCTGCTGCTCTTTGCCAACGATGGTCGTATGGCGCGTCGCTGGACCTGGGTTGCTGAACTCACGCTAGATGCGCTGAAAGAAGCGACGGGCCGACTTGCGGCAGGCAAGACGCTTCTGGTGTGGCCGCACGGTGCGATCACCCGCGAGTACCGCAGACTTACCGGACAACTCAACGCTAACGAGTATCCGGTAGATGACGGTGGTCGCGTGCGCATTGCTACCAATGCCTACTATCCAGAGCCCCCGGATGTCTCACCTGGCGCGCGCCGAGTCCGATCACTGCAAACCACGGTGACGCACCTCGATCGACTTGAAGCCGAAGCTATCCACATCATGCGTGAAGTAGTCATGCAGGCAGAAAACCCGGTGATGCTCTATTCCATCGGCAAGGACAGTGGCGTGATGCTGCATCTCGCGCGCAAGGCGTTCTGGCCGAGCCCGCCACCGTTCCCACTGTTGCACGTCGATACTCGCTGGAAGTTTCGCGACATGTATCAGTTCCGCACCGCCATGGTGAAAGAGATGGGCATGGAGCTCATCGTACATATCAATCCGGAAGGTATCGAAAAAGACATCAACCCCTTCGATCACGGCAGCGCACTGCACACGGACATCATGAAAACCGTGGGACTGAAGCAAGCACTCGACCACTACAAGTTCGACGTAGCCTTTGGTGGTGCACGTCGTGATGAAGAAAAGAGTCGAGCTAAGGAGCGCGTCTTCTCGTTCCGCAACTCAGCGCACCGCTGGGA
>SXGR01454417.1_pt1 | contig 37436 bp, 30 predicted proteins | sample 3174711 | NCBI WGS metagenome assembly SXGR01 (sample SAMN11356860, study PRJNA531348) | freshwater metagenome | isolation source: freshwater sample F1-60 | place: China: Fuxian Lake, Yuxi | collected 2017-12-25
CATCGAGCCGTGGCCGCCGCTGAGCACGAAGCGATCGCGATCGGGCCAATGCGGGTCGGTCGGATCAAAACGCATGATCTTCTGGAACAGCACGTAGGCAACCGGCGCCATTCCAAGCGGCAATCCGGGGTGCCCGGAATTTGCCTTCTGAACCGCGTCCATCGAGAGGGCGCGGATCGCATCAACTGATTGCTGGTCTAGTTCGTCGCTCACAGCTACGGAGTATCCACTAGCGGGCCGACCGAGGTATTGCGACTCTGTGAAGGAACGACTCAGTCGGACTTGCCCGACTTGGCCTTCTTCTTCTCCCCGCCGCCGCTCCCGACTGCCGGCGCCGAACGAGCTGCGCGAAGCTCATAATCCTTGCGCACGCCGTGATCAGCCGTGGAAAGCACCTTGTCGGCCTTCAGCGCGCGCGCGAAAGCCTCACGCGGGCCACGGCCGATCGCCGACATGACTTGATTGAGCGGGCCGACCGAGCGCGGCACGAAGACGTCGAAGCGCGGTTGCCGCAGCGCCGAGAGAATCTCATCGGCGACGTCCTGCGGCAGCGCCTGCTTGACGGCGCGCGTCTCAGCGAGGCCACCGCCAAGCTCGGTCTGAACTGCCACCGGCATCACGCAGGAAACCTCAACGCCGGTGCCGCGCAGCTCGGAACGGATCGCTTCACTCATTCCGACGACGTAATGCTTCGTGCCGCAGTAAGTGGCGCCGTGGGCGTACCCAGCCTTGCCTGCCGCCGAGGCGATGTTGACCACGTGGCCGTGGCCGCGGGCAACCATCGAAGGGATTGTCAGGCGGCAGCCGTAATCAACGCCGTAGATGTTGATGTCGATCATCCGCTTCGTCGTCGCCATATCCTCATTGAGGTAGGGGCCGAGCTGCATGATCCCGGCGTTGTTGATGATCACGTCGATCGGACCGAGCTGCTCCTGTACCAAGGCTACGAAGGCCGAGAAGGAATCGAAGTCGGTGACGTCGAGCTGGAGTCCAACTGTGCCGGCGCCGATCTCGCCGGCGGTCTGAGCCGCGAGCGGGCCGTCGAGGTCGCCGATCGCAACCTTCATTCCGGCGCGCGAGAGAGTTTGCGCTGTGCTCTTGCCGATTCCGCGAGCACCGCCGGTGATCGCGACAATTTGACCTACGAGATTGCGTTCTTGCTTAGCCATTTTGGTGCTCCTTCGGACGTCCTTCGGTAGTAAGTAAAAGCTACCGCAAGTCGGGCGATGGCATCACTCTTCCTCGCCGCGCTCGGTCCAAGCGGGGCCGTCGTCGCGGTAGAGGTCGTCGCCGCCAAGGGCGGTGCTGAAGCTACGCCGCAGGATCTGGCGATCAAGTCTCCAGGAGCGGTTTTCGATGTACCAGAGGTCAAGTTCGATCCGCTCGTCCCACGGCAGCCCGGCGCGGCCGTTGACCTGCGCCCAGCCGGTGATGCCAGGACGAACGGTGAGCCGACCGCGCTGGCGCGGCGTGTACTGCTCAACCTGTGAGGCGACGGTTGGTCTTGGGCCGATGATCGCCATCTCGCCGCGCAGAACGTTGACCAGGTTCGGCAGCTCGTCGACCGAAGTGCGTCGCAGCAGGCCGCCGAGCCGAGTGATGCGCTCGTCGCGTTCGCTGACCGCGAGGCCGGCGCCAAGATTCTCAGCGCCGCTGATCATCGTTCGAAGTTTGATCACTTCGAACTGGCGGCCGTCAAGGCCAACGCGGCGCTGGCGGAAAATCGGTGAGCCGCGCGACTCCAGCGGCACCGCGATCAGCGCCAGCAGCAGCAGCGGCGAAGTGATCACTAGCGCTGCCGCGGCAACGACGAGATCGAAGAGCCGGCGCAGCATCAACGCGTTCCCTCCGGCGGCGCCCAACCAGCCGGCGTTCCGTGGCGCAGGTAGTCCCACAGGCCGGCGCCGATCGACGCAGTGGTGAGAACGTAGTAGCGCGCGATCAGCAGTGGCCTCAATGGGATCACTGCTCCGAGTAGCGCCGCCAGCAGCAACAGCAGCTGCAGCGCCAGCGTTACGAGGTAGATGCTGCCCTGCCCGATCAGAATCAAATTGGCGACGAAGGTGACGATGTGGAGCGTCGGCGTTGCATAGCGCAGCCCGCGGTGGCAGTAGATCATCACCGCGTAGGGGAAGGAATAGCCGCGCGGTGACAGCAGGCCGCCGCGCAGGACGATCGGCCAAGCGTGGCTCATCATCCTGCGCTTGCGCGCAAACTCGCCTTCGACCGTCGGCACCATCTTCTCGCTGGCGCGCGCGCCGGGGGCGTAGAGCGCGCGGTGGCCGCGCTTAACGAAGTTAAACGGGAAGCTGAGGTCATGGCCCATCACAGGATCAACCTCGATGTAGTCGGCTCGCCGCACAGCGTAGATCGCGCCGTTGCCGCCGGTGACGGAGGCTAGCTGCGATTCACGCGCGCGCTGCCACATCTCCAAGCGCCAGTAGAGCCCCTCTTGGTTGCTTGAACCATCGGCGCCACTGAAGCGAACTTGGCCGCAGACGTAGCCGACGCCTTCGAGCTCGAGCTCGCCGACCAGTAGGCGCAAAGCATCCGGCTCCCAGCTGGCGTTGGCGTCGGAGAATGCGATCACGGTAGAACGCGGGTCGCTGGCGGCGACGGCGGCATCCTGCGCGCGCACCTTCCCTCCCCACTCCAGCTCGAGGACTATGTCGGCGCCGGCGCTGCGGGCCTCGGCTGCAGTGTCATCCGGGGAACCGTCGCAGGCGACGATCACTTCAAGCCGGTTGGCCGGCCAATCGAGCTGGCGCGCGTTTGCGACGCGAGCGGCGATCACCGACTGCTCACGGTGGGCTGCGATGACGAGCGTGACGAAGGGCTCTTCGCCAGCCGCGATCGGCGGTGGCGCCTGGGCGCTGCGGCGACTCAGCTTTGCCCAAAGGCCGAGCACCAGTGGATAGCCGATTTGAGCGAAAACGAGCAGTCCCAAAGAGATCCAAAAGATCACTTCAACGACGATCATCGGCTTCGGCCACCAATCAGCTTTGAGTAGAGCTCAAGGTGGAGCGCTGCAACTCGATCCCAGTCGTAAAGCTCGCGCGCTGCGGCGGCCCCGGCGGCCAACCGTTGGCGGGCGGGCGCGTCGGCGAGCAGCCGCTGGAGCGAGCTGCGCAGCGCAGGCGCGTCACCGCTGGGAACGATTTCGGCCGCGCCGGCGGCAGCGATCTCAGGAAAGCCACCAACGTCGCTGAGCAGCATTGGCACCCCGAAGGCGAGCGCCGTGAAGCAGACGCCTGAGTGATCAATTTCGCGGTACGCCAGCAGCGCGAGGTCAACGCGCTCGAAGAGAGCGGGAATCTCACGGTCCTCGACGAAGCGTTCGACGAACCGGACGTTGCTCGGCGCCGCGGCCTTCAGCGGCGCCGTATCCATCCGCGGCATGCCGACGATCCAAAGCTCGGCATTCTCGATCCCGCGCCAGGCCTCGATCGCCACATCGAGCCCCTTGTAGGGGCGCATCAAGCCGAAGCAGAGAACGACCGGCCCTTCAACCTCGGCCAGCTCGGGCGGCAGCGGCGCGCGGTCCTGAATCTCGGCAAGGTGAGTGAAGCTGCCGTGCGGGATTACGTGGCAGCGAGCGGCCGCAACGCCAAGCTCGCGCTGCAGCCGCTCGCTGCCGTCCTCGCTGTGGACGACGACCGCGTCGGCTCGCGCATAGGCGCGGCGCAGGCCGGCGATCTGGCCGGGGCGCGGCTCGCGCGGAACAACATCGTGGGCGGTAATTACGAGCGGGCGGTCGGTCGGCAGCAGCGAAGCGCCGAGCTGTGGCAGCGGCAGCCACTGGAAGTGGACGACGTCGGCGCGGCGCGCTGTGCGGCGGTAGCGCAGCATCTCTGGAAGCTCGGCCGCCAGCCGCGAAGCGGAGCGCAGCTTTGAGCCGGGTCGCCCACGCAGCATGCCGCCGAAGCACTGATCTACTTGATAACCGTCTGCGGCAGCGACATCGCCGTAGCTGAACGGGCCGCTGCAAAGCGTTACTTTGGCGCCCGCGCCTGCAAGCGCGGCGCAAAGCGCACGGTCGTACGGAGGCGTGTAAGCGGGAGGGTCGACGACGTGAATGCGCACTGAGCAGCACAATACGAGTTGTGGCCGAAGTCGATCTCAGTTATTGCGTAGTCAACACCCAGCAGCGGGAGCTGCTGCTGCGCGCGCTTGACGCGATCGGGCGCGAGCAGGAAGCGCTTAAAATCACTACAGAAGTGCTTGTTCTCGACAACTCTTCGACCGACGGTTCGGCTGGAGCGGCGCGCGATCATCCGGTAGTTGACGACCTCGTGGTGCTCGAGCAGCGGGCTGGCAAAGCCGAGAACGACTCGATGCTGCTCGAGCGCGCGAGCGGCCGTTACGCGCTGCTATGCAACGAGGACACCGAACTTCAGCCCGGCGCCACGCAGGCGCTCTACGCAGCGCTTGAAGACAACCCTCAGGCTGCAGCGGCGGGAGCGAAGCTGCTCAACCCCGACGGTTACGCCCAGCCCAGCGCGTGGAGGTTCCCCGGGCCGCTGACGGCGCTGGCATCGGCGCTCTTCATCCATCACTGGACAACCGTTCAGAGCAGCGGCGAGATAACGAAGCCGGTCGACTGGGCGCAAAGCGCTGCGCTGCTTGTGCGCCGCGATGCCGGAAGTCAGATTGGTTGGCTCGACCCGCAGTTCTTCGTCTACTCCGACGAGGTTGACTTCTGCAAGCGACTGGCCGATCAAGGCTGGCAGACGCTCTTCGTGCCAAGTGCGCAGGCAATCCACCACGAGCAGCTCTCGACCGGTGCGCTGCCGGAGAAGCGGATTGTTGAGCTCTCCCGCAACCGTGATCGCTACATGCGCAAGCATCACTCGCCGATCTCGGCGGCGCTGGTGCGCTGGCTGACGGCTTGGACCTATTCGCTGCGCGCGATCGCGGCGACCGTGCTGCCCGGCCACAACGCCGCCCGCTACCGCGCCCACGCGCGCGCATCGCTCCATCCCGATCAGGGCGAAGGGCTGCGCGAAGCGGCGCTCGATTACAACCGCGGCGGGCGCAGGCTGTAGCGAAGCGTCTGTAGTTCGCCAACCGTTACGACTCGAGCCAAGACCAACGCGGCGGCGATTGCCGCCAGCAGCAGTGAGCGTTCCACCAGCCCATCGATCCCGTCGTCGGGCAGCAGCCCGTTGCCGGCAACGCTGAGCACGGCGACGATGACGACCAACGGAACGATTCTGCGCCATTCGAACGGCACCGTGAAAACTTTGCGAGTCAAGAGGAAGAGGACGACGAGCATCGCGATGTAGGCGGCGCAGAGGGCAATCGCTGCGCCGACAACCCCCAGCAACGGCACCAGCCAGATCAGCAGCCCTACGTTGACGACGAGCCCCGCAGCGGCGGCCGGCAAGGTTCGGACGGTCACCTTCGCGCGGCCGGCAATCGTCACCAGAACGAGGTAGAGGCCGTAGAGCGCCCAGCCGAGTGCCAGCCAAGGGAGGGCCTCGTTGGCGGCGAAAAAGTCGGGCGCTGTAAGTAGCCGCACCAGCCACGCGCCAAGCAGCGTGAACGCGGCTACCAGCAATGAGCTGACGACCATGTAGGCAGTAGTGACGCGGGCGTAAACCTGCTGCGCGCGCTGCTCGTCGGCGATCGAGTAGGCCAGCGGCGGCCACGCCAGCTGGAAGGCACGGACGAGGATGATCACCGCTGTCGCAAGCTTCACGGCCACCGAGTAGAGGCCGGCAGCGGTTGGGCTGTCGGCGCGAAGCAGGTAGGCGCGGTCGATCACGTTGAGCAGGAAGACGGCGGCGTCAGCAGGGATCGTCGGCGCGCCATAGCGCAGCAGCGGCCCCAGCAGCAGCGGCCCGCGCGGAACGCCGACGTGCTCGCGCAGCACAAAGACCCAAAGACCAACCAGCACTGCCGCCGAGGCGACGTAGTTGCCGAGCACGTAGCCGCGCGCCCCCTCGCCGAGAAAGACGACGAGCGTGACGGTAAGCGAGACAGTCAAGATCACGTTCACCGACGAGGCGATCAGATAGGCGCGGCGGCGATCACTCACGCGCAGCAGCGCATAAGCCATCTCCAAATTGGTGAAAGCCCAGATCCCGAAGACCCCGGCCGACATCAGCGGCGCGTCGGAGGTTCCAAGCAGCAGCTCAGAGAGCGGCGCGGCAAGCAAGATGCCGACTGCCAACGCCACTGTCGAGCTAATCAGCACGGAGCCGCTCGTCGTCCGCACAAGATGGCGGCGAGCGGCCTCTCCACCGGCCTCGTGCCAGTGGCGGATGAAGGCCTCGCCAAGGCCAGCCCGCAGCAGGATGCTGGTGAGGATCACCAGCGTCAGAAGCGTCTCGGCGTAACCAAACTCAGCCGCCGTTAGCGAGCGCGTATAGAGCGGGAGCGTGAAAAGCGCCAGCAGCCCGGCCAGCAGGCTCGAAGCCTGAAACGCCATCCCTGAGGTCGCGAGCCGCTTAAGAATGCTGTCCATCTAAAGGCGGACGCTACCCACCCGCGCGGTGGAGCCCCGCGCGGCTAGGCTGGCGGCCGTGAGTTCTCTAGCCAACAAGCGGCAGCCGATCTGCGTGCTGCTACTGGCACGCGAGCTGGAGCAGTTCATTCTGCGTGAGCAGGCCGAGGACCTGCTGCGCTCGCCAGCCGTTGTAGCTGTAGAACCGCCGCGCCTGCGCTACGGCGCGATCGCGCGGCTGCCACGGAGAGTCGGCTCGGCGCTGGCAGCGCGGCAGGCGAAGCGGCTCCTGAAGACGCTGCGCAGCGACCGCGGCGAGCCGCGCGTTGTCGTGATCTTCCACCCGCTGCAACTGCCGCTGGCGCAGGCGATCCAAGCCGACTGCATGGGTTGTGAGATCTGGTACTCGCGCTGGGATCGCTATGAGCTCGCTTACGACGCGACGCCTGAGCGCCGCGAGCGCCTCGTCGAGCTGCACGAACAGGCATCAGAAGCCTCATCGCTGACATTCGCCGTCTCCGAGACTTTGGTTGAGATTGAAACGGCGGCCGGCCGCGAGGCGCTGCTGGTGACAACCCCCGCCGATTCGTTCCCAGCACCACAGATTGACGAAACGGTCGTTGCAGTCTCGCTCGGCCACCTTGGCTGGCGCACCGACTGGGCGCTGCTGCGTGCCGTCGCCGAGCAGCTCAGCGAGCGGCTCGTGCTGCTGCTGATCGGCGACTGGCACGACGATGAATGCGCCAACGACCCTGACTTCGCCGCCTGCCGCGCCCACCCCAGCCTCGTCTGGCTCGGCCGCCAGAGCGACGAGCAGGCATCACGATTGATCCTCACCGCCGACGTTGGAATCATTCCCTTCAAGCTTGAGCCCTTTAACGACGCCGGGTTACCGAACCGAATTCTCAAGTACGCGCGGCTCGGGCGCCGCACCGTGAGCCCAATGCTCTCCGGCGTTACAAGCTGGGCGCCCGCGGTTACGCGCGCAGCCGACGCCGAACAGTTCGCCGCGGCACTACTCGAGCAGGCCGGTGCGCGCACGCGGCCTGACGCCGAACTGCGCGAGTGGGCGATGGCGCAGACAGCCAGGCGCCAAAACGCACCGCTCTGGCAGCGGCTTGAACAGCTCGGCGTGGCGCGCGACAGCTAGCGGCAGCGGGCCCAGGCCGAGATTTGCCCGTGTTTGGTGATCAGCCTGAAGCCACGTGGCGCAAAGTCGGTGTCGACAGGCACTCCGTCAGCGCGGCCGTAGCGTTGATGCGTCTTGTCGCCGACGAAGACGAGCGCCACGCCGCTCGTCGGCGACACGTCGGCCCGAGCGACAACCGATCCGGCCGCTGAGTTACGGATCCAAAGCGAGTCCGGAATCAGCCCGAAAGCCGGGAGACTTAGCGGCCCACAGCGCAGCGCAGCGACCACCTTCGGATCGGCAAGGGTCGCCTCAAGGTCATTGTGGACGGCCGATATGTAGCGGATCTCTACGCCAGCGCGGCGGAAGATGTCAGTGCGGTGAACCGTGAAAGCAGCGCCGGCGATCACAACCGCTAATGCCGCCAGCGCCCAGCCCCGGCGCAGCCAGCTTCCGCGATCGAGCTCGGCCCAGCCTGCCAGCGCGTAACCGGCAAACAGCAGCAGAGTTATCGAGGGGATCGTAAGGTACCGCGGCAGCAGCGAGAGGCCGAAGATGCCAACGCAGATGAAGGTCAGAGTCCCGGTCGCGATTAGTCCCAGTGGAAGGTAGAACGACTTCGCCCTGCGTCTGAAGATCTCGATCAAGATGCCAACCCCGATCAGCATCAACTGCGGGTTGCGTATAACGCCTACCAGCGCGTCGATGAATGTCGCCGGCACTTTGGCGATGCCGCGCTCACGACCGAGTTCGGCGGCTAGGCTGCTGGTCGCCGTCAGTGCGTATAGCGGCTGGCCTACCGCCCACCAGTCGAAGAGTCCCCACAGCAGCGGCGCGACGAGGACCAAGGCCAGCAGCCCGAGGTGCGGGCTGCGCCGCCCGCTGGAATAGTCCTTCGGCCAGCAGCACCAGAGCCAGTAGATGCCTGCCAGAAGCCAAGCCTCAGGGCGCAGCAGTCCGGCCGCAGCGAGCAGCACCAGCACCGAGACACCGCGTCGTTTGCGCTCCGCCTCGAGCGCAGCAGCGACGAAGATCAAGGCCAGGAACGGCATGTCGGCGAAGCCGCGCGCGGCGTAGAGAATCAAGCTCAGGTTGGTCGCAACCAGCAGCGCCGCGACGATCCCCGGCCAAGCTCCGAATACAACGCGGCCGATCCGCCAGATCGCCCACGCACAGACGACCAGCGAGAGCGCACATATGAGGACCATCAGCTGAGCACTGTCGTCACCGACGATTGCTCCGAGGATCGCCGCGAGCAGCAGATAGAGCGGGTGAGCGGTCGGAGCTCGGTAGGCGTCTATCGCCGGAACCTGCCCGGCGAAGAACTCGCGGCCCCAGACGAGGTGGTAGTAGGCGTCGTAGCCCGGGTAGCTGCCCGCGAGCAACCAGACGACGATCGTCAGCGCCGCCGCCAGCGCCAACACGATCAGTTCACGACGCGAGAAAGTCACCGACTCGAACTCTCGTCCTGCTCCTGCGAGCGGGCGGCGGCCAGCGAAGTGGCGACGCCGAGCAGAACCCAGGTCAGTGGGTCTTCAAGGAAGGCCGCGTAGATCAAGGTGTGGACGACGACAGCCGTGAATGCGGCGGCCACACCGACCTGCATCTCGGGCCATGGCGCCGAGCGAGCTCCACGCAGCGCACGGATAAATGCCAACACCAAGAGAGCCAGATAGGCGAAGAGGCCAACCACGCCCTGCTCCGCAGCAACTGTCACCGGGATCGTGTGCGATGCCGAAGCGGCGCGCTCGAATGAAACGTCGTTGCTTCGCCGGTACTGGCGCGAGAACGACCCCGCCCCCCAGCCCTGAACTGGGCGCTCGACGAAGAGCTTGCCGCCTCCGGTGACGAGCGCGGCTCGGCCACTGGTAACGCGCTCGGCCGTCTTACCACCACTCAGCGCGCCGCTGCCAACAGCCGCGGCAATTCCTCCCAGCAGCACTGCCGCAACGACGACGCCGACCGTCCAGCGCACACTCCAGCGCAGCGCAGCGATCACTGCCAAGCCGGCGAGGAGCGCGACGAAGCTCGATTGCGAAAGCGTGATCAACAGCCCGCCGAAGAGAATTGCTGCCGCAAGCGCGCCGAGCGCGACCTGCCTGTTGCGCTTCTGCCAGCAGATCCAAGCGACGAGGAGGACGATCACAACAACGAGGAATCGGCCGAAGATGTTGGGGTCGAAAAAGACCGAGTTGACGCGGAAGTAGTCGGTGAACTGGTTCGATGCGATCACCTTCGGATTGAGAAAGATGTGGCGCGTGGCGAATTCGAAGAAGCCGACGGCGGTGAGCACTAAGGCCAGCCCGACGAGCACGGCAAGCGCGCGGCCGGCGAGCTTCTCGGTCCAGCGCGAGCGTGCGATCAGGACGAACAGCAGCGCGAACGGCACGTAGAAGAAGACGACGTTCTCAAGCGCCGGGGCGCTGCCAAGGCCGTATGCGCTCTGAACCGAGTAGATCACGAGCACGGCGGCGACCACCCACTCCAGAGCGCCTGGCCTTAGCCCTTCTTCGCTGGCGCCGCTACGCAGCCGCGGCAGCAGCCACGCAAGCGCGCCGGCGGCGACAACGAGATAGAGGCCAAGCAAGAGGCTGGCCGTCGAGTCGCCAACGGCGATCGGGATCCGGAATGGCAAGGTGAGCACTACGGCGATTGGGAAGGCGGTGGGCCGCCGCGTGAAAAGGATCACCAGAGCCGCCAAGGCCAAAATTCCGATCAGCAGCGCTGCAACCGCCAGAATCGGACGGTCGCGCAAGGTCGCCAGCTGGTCGGCGTCAGCGACGTGGACGACGAGAATCAGCGGCGCAACGACCAGCGTCGCGAGCATCAGCCGCGCGCGCGCCGTCGCCGAGCCGACGACGAGCGTCGCTCCGGCCAGAAGGCTGCAGATTGTTAGCGCGAGAGCAGTTGCCATGAGCGCGTCATCAGTCCTTGAACATCAGGATCGGTTGCTAGTCGTGAAGGGAGCTGCGGTAGGCCGTACCGAATCACGGTTCCCTTGCCAACGCGGAAAGCGACGATCGTTAATGCGCCGACGCCGGTCACCGCCGAGGCCAGCGGTTCACCCTGAGGAACCGTCTTCGTTTCCTCGATCACGTCGTAGTCGTTGAAGAGCCCGCTCGTCCCCTTGAAGAGTTTGATTCGATCTTCGCCGGCGGTGATGTCGAAGTTGCCGCCCGCAGGAGGCTCCAGCGTGCTGCCAAAGATGTCGGCTGTAGCTGCTGGCAACGGCGAAACAAGGTTGGCCCTCTTCGTCAGCGTGACGGAGCGAAGCAGCGAATCGGTTCCTGCCTCAACGAGCGTTCCACCAGCAGTCACGAAGGTGCGCAGCTTGCGCGCCGCGGCCGCTGGCAGCCACACCGTGTCGCCGACCAGCAGCACACCGGTGTGGCCGGCGAGCGTCGGCCCGCGGCCACTCGCGAGGCCGTAATCGGTCGTCAGGTCGTAGCGGTATCGGTTACGGGCAAGCCATTTCATTATCGGCTGCTCTTGCAGCGCAAAGCGCGCCGGCAGCGGCGTGCCAAGGACGCGCCTGAGCGCTGCCGGGCCGCCTGTGGTAAGCAGGTTGGGTTCGCCGTCGCCATCATCGTCAACCGGGTTTCGGCCCTGCCATGTGATTAGCGGCAGCACGACCAACACCGGGTGCGAGCCGGCATCGTCGATGGGGAGCGGAACAGATGCCCGCAAGGCTCCCTTCTTGGCCGTGAAGAGCATCAGCTGCGAGGCCTTGCCGCGCGGTTTGACGCGAACCATCGAGGCCGAGCTGCGACCGCGCTGCGTGGCAGGCTCGCCGAGCCGGCTGAGCGTCCAGCTAAATCGCTGACCGTTGGCCAAGACCGCCACACTGGCGACCGAACCGGCCTTGGTTGGCAGCAGCGGCGGCTGCGCGGCAATCGGGCGAACCGCGATGCCACCACGGCCTGGCAGCGGCTGGCCGTAGACGGTGATCGGCATGCCCTTTGAATCGAGCGGTACCGAGCTGCCGAGAACTCCGGCCGCATCGCGGCGCTGCGCGACAACAAGGTAGGTTCCGGGCGCTACCAAGCGGCCGTCGGCACCGCGCCCGCTCCAACTTGCGCGGTCGGAGCCTTCCGCGATCGGCAGCTCAGCAACCTGCTCGGTTGGCAGCGGCGCAGTGCGGAAAATCAACAGCCTCCCTTCGCGCGCGGCGCTGTTGAGGCGAATCTCTGCTGGCTGGCCATCGGCGCGCGGCAGCAGCTCTGGGCCCGCGCCGGCGCCGGGGCCGATCGAGACGACGGTGATCTTAGGCGGCGTGTCATCAACGCGAAACGACTTCGGAACGACGATGCTGCGGCCCTCACGGCGAAGAGTGACGCGAATTCGGTAGCGGCCGTCGGCGGCGACCTTGCCGTTGGCGTCGCGGCCATTCCAAGTCAGCGGTGCGATTGTGCGGTAGGCGGGAAGCTCAATTCCGGAGGCGATTTCACGGATGCTGTCGCCGCGCTGATCAACGACAGCTACGTCCACCAGTTCGCTGCGCTTCAGCCGAAAGGTGATCCGCTGCCGTTCGAAACGGCCGTCACCGTTCGGCGAGATTGCCTCCGAACCGAGCCGGAACGAGAGCAGCACCGGATCGGCGGTCTTCAGCTCCTGGGCGAAGAAGAAAGCAGCCCCGGTGGCGAGCACGAGCAGCGCGAAAAAGAGCTGTGCGAGCCGTGTCAAAGCGCCACAAGGCTTCCGTTATCGGGGCGCTCCGACCCGTCCCTGCCGGCAGCACGCAGCGCAAGGCGGATCACGTTGCCATGGCAGATAATCACGGTTGCCCCAGTTTCGCTGCGCGCGCGCCAATCGTCCAGCCCCGCCGCCACGCGTGCAGCCTGAGTCGCAAAACTCTCACCGCCCGGGAATCCCCAGTCGGCCTCTAGTTCAACAAATGCCGTGAACGCTTCGGGATCCTCCGCGGCGACGTCGGCAAAGCTGCGATCGGTCCACTCGCCGGTCTCGGTTTCAGCGAAACGGGCATCGATCTGTGGCTCAAGACCGATCAACTCGGAGACGATTGTCGCCGTCTGCAGTGCCCGTGAAATGTTGCTTGAGACCAGCGTTATCGGCTCCACGGCGGCTACCGCCAGCGCCAACTGACGAGCCTGCTCGCGACCGGTTTCGTTGAGCGGCACGTCGCCCCAACCCTGAAAACGTCCCTCCAAGTTGTAGGCGGTCTGTCCGTGCCTTGCTAGATAGATCACTGCGCTTGATCGGCACCGAGCACTACGACGACGACGGCGCTCTGGCCGAGGACGCGGATGTTCTCGTCGATCACCGTCACAGCAGAGCTGCTCAGTCCGAGTGTCTTTGCCACTTCATCTGCGGCCGCTTTAGCTCCAGTGTCGTAGTAGACCGTCGAAGTCTGGGCGGACTGGTCGGGTGCCGTTGAGACCGGCCCGACCTGAGTGAAACCCGCCGTTTGAAGTTTGTCGGCCGCCGCTCTGGCCAGGCCACTGCCGGTCGTGCCGTTAAGGACGGCGACCTGCGTCTTGGCCTTGTCAACAGTTCCGCCGTCAGGGGCTGTTTGCGTAGTCGTCGGCGCCGGCTCAACGCTGTTGGTTGCGGGAGTGGAGGTAGTACTTGAGCCACCACCACCAAAGACCTGAGTGATCAAGACGAAGGCGATCACGATGATTGCGAGCCCACCGACGATCACCAGCACCAGCGACCGTCTGCCGCCTTCGGCTGGCTCTCCGCTATCGGCGCGGCTGGCGCGCGGCGCCGGTGGGCGCACCAGTGGGATCGATATCTCATCGGTCGCGCCCCGGGCCGGCGCAACGGGCCGTGGGCGCGGGCGCGCTGGCGGTGGCCGCGCGGCGGCGCTGGTGGCAGGTGCCGGCGCAGGAGGCGCCGGTGGAATGGCCGGCGGCGGCGCAGCCGGCGCAGCGGCTGCTGGCGGCGCATCGCCGGCGGGCGGCGCGGAAGGATTGGCGGCAGGCTTCTCTGCGGCCTTGGCGGAATCGCCAGCGGCCGGTTTCGCGCCAGGTGTAGGAATAGCGCCGGTCGTCGGCTTCGCTGGCTGCCTCGGAACAGCGCCGCCTGAGGCCTTCGGCGCTGGCCCTGGCACAGCACCGGTGACCGGCTTTGCCCCCGGCTTCGCTGGCGGGGGCTTAACCGGAGCGCGCGGGCGCCCTGCCGCTGTAGCGGCAGCGCCGGTTGCCGCTCCTGCGGTGGCGGCGGCAGTAGCTGGCGCCGGGCGCGCAGCCTCCTCGCTGATCCGCTCAGCTGCCTCGGCGTCACGTTCGGGGGAGCGCCCGGCCCAGTCACGGAGCCGTTTGACTTCGCGCGCCTGCGCCGCATAGAGCGCAGCGAGCACGCCGAGGCCTACTACTGCGGCTAGGCCGGCGAGCGCACCGATGTGGTCGATCTCGCTAGAGATCGAGAGAGCAGCAGGAACAAGCGTCATCGAGGCTTGATCTTATGCGTTAGAGTCGCTGGACTGCTGATCGAGCGCCGCTGTAGCCGCATCTTGAGACCGATCGGCGTCTGTGAAGGCGGCAACTTTGGCCGCCAGCGCGGCAGCATCACCGCTCGCCGTCAACACTCCGATCTCATCAAACCAGGCAGCAATCTCGCCACTCTGGCGCGCTTTACGCGATGCGTGGACGATCTTCTCAGCCGGCGTTGGCTGCGGTCGCTCATGCGGGTTGAAGAGCTCCTCGTGGAGCTTCTCGCCCGGTCTGCGGCCGATTACCTCGATCGCGATGTCACTGTCAGGCTCTAGCCCCGAAAGCTCGATCATGTCGCGCGCAAGGCCGATGATCGAAACTGGCTCGCCCATCTCAAGCACGAAAATCTCGCCGCCGCTGCCAAGCGAACCGGAACGAATGATCAGCTGGACAGCCTCGGGAATCGTCATGAAGTAGCGCGTCATCCGCTCGTCGGTCACGGTCACAGGGCCACCGCGATCGATCTGGCGGCGGAAGATCGGCACGACTGAGCCGGAGGAGCCGAGCACGTTGCCAAATCGGACCGAGGCATAGTTGGTCTTTGGAAAGCGCGACCCCATCTCTTCGACGGCATACTCGGCGAGTGCCTTCGAAGCGCCCATCACGGTCGCCGGGGCGACCGCCTTGTCGGTCGAAACGAGCACAAAGTTGCGAACTTCAACCTCGCCGGCCAGCTCCGCGACAAGCCGCGTCGCGACGGCGTTGTTACGGATCGCCTCGACCGGGTTGCTCTCCATCAGCCCAACGTGCTTGTAGGCGGCGGCGTGGAAGACAAATGTTGGGCGGTGCTGCTCAAAAACCTCGCGCATCCGCTCAGCGTCCTTGCAGTCAGCCAGCACCGCCGTCAGCGACGAGGGGTGGACGTGGCGATCCTCCTCAAGTTCGCGCTGGATCGCGAAGAGATTGTCCTCAGCGTGATCAAGGATCACGAGCCGGCGCGGCGCAATTCGCGCAATCTGGCGGCAGAGCTCGGCGCCGATTGAGCCGCCAGCGCCGGTCACCAGCACAATCTCCTTCGAGAGGTAGCTGCCTACCCGGTCCAATTCCATCCGCACCGGCTCGCGGCCGAGAATGTCCTCAACCTGAACTTCACGGACTTGGCGGACGACATGGCCAGAGCCGGCCTGCAGCAGTTCGAAGACGGTCGGCAGTGTGCGGACGGGGATCCCGCGATCGCGGCCGGCGCGCACGACGCGGCCCCGCAAGGTTCCTGGCGCCGAAGGAATTGCAATCAGAATCTCGTCTGGCTCGGCCTCGTCGAGGATCCGCCCCAGCTGCTCGGTTCCGCCGAGCACCTTTACGCCATCGATCCGAAGCCCGGCCTTAAGCGGGTCGTCGTCAACGAAGCCGACCGGGTTAAGCGCCAGCGTCGGGTTGCGCAGAATCTCGCGCAGCGTCAGGCGGCCGCCGTCACCGGCGCCGATTATCAGCACGCGGCGAGCATTCTTATCGGCGCGAAAGCCGCGGATCGGCCGTTCACGGACGGTTCGGGCAACGAAGCGCACACCGCCGACGAAGAGCAGCATCAGCAGGAAGAAGAGCGCGAGCACGCCGGTTGGGACGAGCACGTTGATCTCGCCGCCGGCCGATTGGTAGCTGACCGGGTGAATCAGAGCGACCAGCCCAGCGAGCGCGACGGTCAGTAGCGCGACGGCCTGCAGCACGCCGAGATAATCGCCCTGAGTTGCGTAACGCCACTGGCGCTGCTCGGCTCGCAGCAGCAGGAAGATCACGAGTGTCAGGACAACGACCCAAGGAATCGTCTCCTCAAAGAGCCGCTCGTAGCGCGGCGGCGGGCCAGCCGCTTGGTCGAAACGGAGCTGGAAAGCGAGAAAATAAGCCAGCGCGGCAAGCACCCCGTCAACCAGCAGCTGGGCAACTGAGTGGCGATGGAGCGGGAAAACTGCCGAGCGGAGACGACTGCGCATCAGAGCGGCATTCTAGCTCTAATGCGCTCTCCCTTCAGCGCCGCGCAAGGATGCTCGCAGGCTTTCAGTGGGCGCTCAGCAGCAGCTCTACGAGCAGCTCTGGATCACGGCGCACGCGCGCGGCCTGCGTTGTTGCCCAGTCGGCGGCCGATCTGCGAGTGAGCACGACCGCGGCCGGGTCCTCAAGCCGCCCCATTCGGCGGTCGGCGATCAGCTTCTCGTCGACAGCGCCGATCTTTCCTTCGAAGCTCGTCAGCACCGGCGTGCCTAGCGCAACGGCCTCGCGATTCATCGTCCCACCAGCGCTGACGACGAGGTCAGCAAGCGCCACCAGAGATGGTCCATCGATCGCGATTTCAGGAATCACAAAGCCGCCGGCGGCAGCGAGTTCAGCACGCTGCTGCTCAGTCCGCGGCAGCACTACAACCTGACCCTGCTCGCGGAGACGAACCAAAACCTCGCTGAAGGTGTTGTTCTCAAAGCGGTGGTAGAGCGAGACGGACGGCGGCGTGCGAACGACGGCTAGTGGCTGTTCGCCGTCAAGGCCAAGCAGCTCGAGCACGGCGCGGTCGGGCTCAAAGTCGGCGAGGTAGTACTCCTCCTTTAGCCCGGGGTAACGACGGAGCTTGCCGCGCGCTCCATAACGGTCTAGCCGCTCCGGCGGGATTACGTCAGGCACGACGACGGCCTGAGCGAGGCGGCAATTGACGTTGTGCTGGACGGTTGCCCACTCGTAATCGAACATTGTTGCGGCCGGAACGCTGAGCATTCGCGCCGCAACGTTGACGTCGTTTGAGCCGTGGCCGATCGCCAGATCGAAGTTGCGCCCGCGGGCCCAGCCGCGCAGCGCCAGCGAACGGTCGACAAGGCCACGCGCCTTCGCCGCCAGCTTGCCGCCGCGGTGACGGCCGATCACGGTCGCGTCGATTCCGTGCAGTTCGCAGAGCGCAACCGTCTGCGCGAAGTCGCGCGCCGTCACCTCGACCTCGGCGCCACGCGCTCGCAGCCGCTCAATCACCGGCGCCAGCACGAGCACGTGCGGCGAATTTGTTAGATCGACCCAGGCGCGCATTAGCCGAGCGCGGCGCGGGTAGCGTCAACAACCTGCTCAATTTGCTGATCGCTGATCGTGGCGCTGATCGGAATAGCAAGGTGGCGCCGAGCTGCTTGGTCGGTTCCGGGCAGCGTTGCTTGTTGCGGACGCCAAGCACGCATTGATGGCTGTTCGTGAATCGGGCTGCGGTAATAGCCTCGCGCTTCAACCCCGCTGGCGCCAAGCTGCTCTGCAAGCTGATCGGGGTTGTCGGTCGCAACGACGTAGAGGTGCCAGGCCGGCGTCGCTCCCGCCGTCGCCTGCGGCAGCGTCACCAGTTCGCCCAGACCGAGTTCGCCGTAACGCTGGCCGGCGGCCGCGCGGTGATCGGCCCACTGTGAGAGCTGCGGCAGCATCACGCGCAAGACGGCCGCCTGAATCTCGTCGAGGCGCGAATTAAAGCCGACCTCTTCGTAATTCACGCGGTCGCGCGAGCCGTGGAAGCGCAGCATCCGCACGCGCTCGGCGAGCTCCTTGTCGGAGGTCGTGATCGCGCCACCGTCGCCGAAGGCGCCAAGGTTCTTCGACGGGTAGAAGGAGTGCGAAGCGATTGAGCCGAGCGCACCAGGCCTGCCATCCGGGCCGACCGAACCGGCAGCTTGCGCGCAGTCTTCAACGACCGGGAAGCCGAGCGCCTCGATTTCGGCGACCGGCGCAATGTTGCCGAAGAGATGGACAGCGACAACGGCCTTCGTGCGCGGCGTCACCACCGCTTTGACCTGCTCGGCCGTTGATATGTAGCTCACTGGATCGACGTCGCAGAAGACAGGCACGGCGCCGGTCGGCGGAATCGCTTCGGCGCTGGCGTAATAGCTGAATGATGGAACGATCACCTCGTCGCCGGGCCCGACGCCTAGCGCACGCAGAGCGATCGTGATCGCCTCGGTTCCATTCGCTACGCCGATTGCCTCAGCGGTGCCGACAAACTCTGCGAACTCCTGCTCGAAAGCCTCGACGTTGGGACCAAGGATGAACTGCCCGGCGGCGGAGACCTCGAGCAGCGCGGCGTCGATCTGCTCGCGCAGCGGATCGATCGCCGTCGTTGGATCAAAGAGCGGAACGTTCATTACGACCCCAACGCTACCCTCTCGACCGGTGCCGCTCCCCACGCTTCCCGTCCTCGCGGCGATCACTGACAAATTGGCTGACTGGGCGACCGGCGTCGTTGGCGCCCTCGGCTTGGCTGGGATCTTCGTGCTGATGACGCTGGAGAGCACGTGCATCCCGATTCCCTCCGAGCCGACGATGCTCTCCGCAGGCTTCAATCTTGAGAAGGGGACCTACTCCTTGCTCGCCGTCGGCAGCGTTGGTGTGGCCGCCAACGTGCTCGGTTCATGGATCGCCGACGGCTTTGGCCGCTTCGGCCAGCTGGATCTGATTGAACGGCGCGGCAAGTTGCTACCGACCCCGCCGGGCTCACTTGAGCAGTCGCTACCGCTGCGCCACGCGCTAGCGCTGGGGCTGATGCACGGCCCTGCAGAGCTGCTGCCAATCTCCTCCTCGGGTCACACGACGCTCGTTCCGTGGCTGCTCGGCTGGCCATACCCAAAGCTTGATCCAGCGCTACGCAAGAGTTTTGAGGTTGCGCTCCATGCCGGCACCGCAGTCGGGCTGCTGATTGCGCTCCGTAGCGAAGTAAGCGAGGCAGCCAGCTCGTTCGACCGCCGCCGCGCAATTCTGATCGCTGGTTCATTCATCCCCCCGGCGATCGTCGGTTACACGCTCGAGGGGCCGATCGAAAAGCGGCTCGGGACGCCGGCCTCAATCGCCGCTGGGCTGTTAGTTGGCTCGGCAGCGATGGCGCTCGCCGATCAGTTCGGGCCGCAGCAACGCGAGCGCGACGATGCTGGCCTGATCGACGCACTGCTGCTCGGGGCGGCGCAGGCCTCGGCGCTAATGCCAGGAACCTCACGTGGCGGAATGACGCTCAGCGCGATGCGCGCGCGGGGCTTCACCAGGCCTGCCGCCAGCGCCCTATCGAGGCACGTTGCCTTACCGGTGATCCTCGGCGCCAGCGCTTTGAAAGGCGCGCGGCTTGCGCAGCAGGGTCTGCCGCCGGGAGCCGGCTCGCGGCTTGCGCTCGGCGCCGTCGCGGCGGCCGCTTCGACGCTTCTTGCGGCGCGACTTGTGCCGGTCGAAAGAGTTGGCGCGCTGCTCCCTTACGCCGCCTACCGCAGCACGCTGGCGGCAATCACTCTGCGGCGCCTGCGAAGATCGCAAACATGAGCGACGCCTACGCCGCTGCCGGCGTAGATACCGACCAATCTGACCTCGCGGTTGACGCGCTGGTTGACGTCCTGCGCACAATCGATCTTGACCGTCCATCGCGCTCGATCGTCCGCTCAGGCCATTACGCCAGCGTGCTCAAAGTCAGCGATGAACTGGGACTGGCGATGTCAACCGACGGCGTCGGCTCAAAGCTCGTCCTCGCCGAGCAGGCCGATCGGCTTGAAACGGTCGGCATCGACTGCATCGCAATGAACGTCAACGACATCATCTGTGTCGGCGCGGAGCCGATCGCAATGCTCGACTATCTGGCCGTGGAACAGGCCGACCCGACTGCGCTGGCGCGGATCGGGGAAGGTCTAAAAGTCGGAGCTGAGCAGGCCGGGATCGAGATTCCAGGCGGCGAGGTTGCCGTCCTGCCCGAGCTGATTCGCGGCCACCCGTCACCGCACGGCTTCGACCTTTGCGGTACGGCGATCGGCACGGTAGCTCCTGACAAGATCATTCTTGGCGATGAGATCAGCCCAGGCGACGCACTGATCGGGCTTCCCTCCAGCGGCGCCCACTCGAATGGCTACACGCTGGCGCGCCGCGTGCTCGTCGAGAACGGCCCGGGGCTCGACGCGACGCCGCCGCAGCTCGGTGGCGAAACGATCGCTGACGCGCTGCTTGCGCCAACCGTGATCTACGTCAAAGCGGTGCTCGACCTGCTCGCGAGCGGGCTCGCCGTTCATGGCCTTGCGCACATCACCGGCGGCGGCCTGACAAACCTGCGCCGCCTTGCGCCCGGCCGCGTCGGCTACTCAATTGAGAACCCACTGCCAGTGCCGCCAGTACTTGAGCTAATCGGCGAGCTTGGCAAGGTGCCAGAGGACGAGATGTGGGAGGTCTTCAACATGGGCTGCGGCCTGATCGCCGTTGTCGCCGAAGCCGACGTCGAGGCCGCGACTGCGATCCTCGCCGCCCACCATCCCGGTGCAGCCTGCGTCGGAACTGTCACCAGCAGCGGCGACCAGACGCTCGGGCCTGGCGGAATCGTGGTGGGCGCGAGCTGAACACGCACCCGATGAGCCGCCGCGGAATCAACCAGGAATGCCCTCCCCGATCGCTCGCTGAGGCGCTGTGAGCTCGCCGGTTGGCACGGTCCTCGGCGGCCGTTATGAGATCGACGAGATGATCGGTCGCGGCGGCATGTCGACCGTCTACCGCGCCCATGACCTAACGCTGGAGCGCTGGGTAGCGGTCAAGATCATGCACCGCGAGGTCGCTCGCGAAAGCGAGCAGCTCGAGCGCTTCCGCCGCGAGGCCAAGTCGATCGCGAAGCTCTCGTCGCCTTACGTCGTTGGTGTGATCGACGCCGACGAGCAGGATCAAACTCCGTACATCGTGCTCGAATACGTCGACGGTCAGACGCTCAAGCAGCGGATCCGCGACTTCAAGCGGCTCGAGATCGCTGAGGCGGTGGCCTTTGCGATCGAGATCGCGCGCGGCCTCGAAGCGGCGCACGAGCGCCAGATCGTCCACCGCGACGTCAAGCCGCAGAACGTCCTGCTCGATGAGGACGGTGCGGCGCGCGTGACCGATTTCGGGATCGCTCGCCAGCTCAACGACGAGTCGCTAACGGCCGATGGCCGCGTGCTCGGCACAACCGACTACGTCAGCCCCGAACAGGCGCTCGGCCACGACGTAACGCCGCAGTCTGACCTCTATTCGCTCGGCGTTGTGCTGTTTGAGATGTTGACCGGAGACGTTCCCTTCCACGGAGAAAATCAGGTTGCGGTGGCGATGTGCCATGTTCGTGACGACCTCCCTGACGTTCAGCAGCTGCGGCCCGAAATTTCGACGGTGCTGGCAACGGTCGTCGACACGGCGACAGCGAAGGATCTCGGCACCCGCTACCGCGATGCACCCAGGATGATCGCTGATCTGGAAGAGGCGCTGACGGTCGAAACTGCTCGCAGCGGCCGCATCACCGGCGAGGCGACCGCCGTCTTTGACTCGCTTCCGCGCGAAACGCGTGAGCGCGTCTCCATGAAGATGTCCCACCCATGGCGCTGGCTCGCATTGATCGCGCTGGGAGCGGTGGTCGTCGTCGGCGCCTTCGCCTACGTCGCCAGCACGGCTCAGCGTGGCACCGGGACCGACAATGCCCGCGCCAGCGACGGGTTGACGGCGGTTTCGCTCAGCGCAACTGCGGCTCAGGCCTACGACCCAACCGGTGACAATACCGAGCACGACGACGAGGCTGCCTTCGCCGTCGACCGCAGCCCGTCGACGATCTGGTCAACCGAGGATTACCTGGGCGGCAATCTCGCAAAGCCTGGGCTCGGCCTCGCAATCGATGCCCGCCCTTCGCTTAAGGCACGGGCGATCGACATCGTTAGCCCAACCCTAGGCTGGTCGGGCAAGATCCTCGCCGCAAGCAGCAGCGAGCTGCCGGCCTCAATAGATGACCCAGATTGGGCCGAGGTTGGGCAGGTGCGGGGCGCGACGGCTCGAACGAGAGTCCGCCTGACGACCGATGGCAAGTCCTACCGTTGGTACCTAGTTTGGATTGAACGATTCGCCCCCGGCCAGAGCACGGTTGAAATCAGCGAAGTCTTCCTCTACCGCTAGAAGCGGTAGCCGCTCTGCTCGCGGTAACGTGCGAGCGCAATTTCCAGCAGGTGCCCGCAGAGCTCGGGGTACTCAATACCGCTCCCCTGCCAAAGCTGGGCGTAGACGCTGGTTGCCGTGAAGCCAGGCATCGTGTTCAGCTCATTGAGCAGTACGTCCTCACCGTCAACAAAGAAGTCGGCGCGCGCGAGGCCGCTGCAATCGGCCTCGCTGAAGGCCCGCAGCGCAAGCTCGCCGACGCGCGCGGCAGCACTCTGGGAGATCCGCGCCGGGACGATGAGTTCCATGCCACCCGGTGCGTACTTGGCCTCGTAGTCGTACCAACCACCAGGCGAGGCGCTGCGCAGGACAACGATCTCACCGGCCACGCTGACCTGCGCCTGCTCGGCGCTGCCAAGGACTGAGCATTCAACCTCGATGCCGGCGCAGGCCGCTTCGACGATCACGCGCGGGTCGTAAAGAAAGGCTTGCTCGAGGGCCGTAACCAGCTGATCGGGCTCAGCCACGCGAACGATCCCGACAGAGGAGCCAAGCCGCGCCGGCTTGACGAAGAGCGGCAGCCCAAGCGCCTGAATTTGGGCGCCGAACGAGGCTCGGTCGGCCTCATAACCCGAGCGAGTCAGGGCGACGAAGTCGACCTGCGCGATGCCAAGGTGATTAAACAGCTGCTTCAGCGCCAGCTTGTCGATGCAGACCGCCGAGGCGCGCACGCCGCTGCCGACATAAGCGATGTCGAGCATCTCGAGCAGGCCTTGAATCGTGCCGTCCTCACCGAACGGGCCGTGGAGAACCGGGAAGGCAACATCGGCGTCGAGCAGGCCGTGGCCGGGGCGCAGCTCAATCTCGTTCGATCCGCAAAACCAGCGGCCTTGCGCGTCAATTTCGATCTCGCGCAGTTCGTGGCCTGCACGTCGGACGCCGTCGGCAACGGCGGCACCGCTAATCAGCGAGATTTCGCGCTCCGACGAGCGCCCGCCTGAAATAACAGCGACGATCATCGGCTCCAGCTCCGCAAGCGAGCGCCACCGGCAGGCGGCGGCCTGTAGCGTCCAACGCCGATCGTCACAGTCGAACCGGTCGGCGCCGAACCGCCCGAAGGGTTCTGCGAGACGACGGTGCCGTCTTGGCTCTCCTGAGCAACGTCGACGCGATCGACGCTGACCGTGAAGCCGGCGCTTTGAATATCGGAAATTGCTGAGGCCTCATCCTCTCCAACGGTATTGGGCACCTTGGTCGTTGCTTGCTTCTTGGCGACGACGATCGCAACCGTTGCGCCCTTGGTGGCCTTAGTTCCGGCGCCAGGATCCTGCCTCAAAACGGTTCCTTCGGCCGAGCTCGATTCCTCCGTCGTCACGCTTACGCCAAAGCCAGCGCCGCGCAGCGTGGCGCGCGCGTCGTCGACGTTCTGGCCAACGACGGGAGGCACTTCAACAGTCTCTTTACCGCTGGAGACGACGAGCGTAACCGTTGAACCTCGGTCTACCGGCGTGCCCTCTGGTGGCAGCGTCTCAATGCTGTCGCCACTGGGCACGGTGTCGGACGATTGCTTGCGCGTTCGAACCGTGAAGCCGGCGTTGCGAAGTTTTCGCTGCGCTTGAGAGGAAGACAATCCGGCGACCGACGGCACGAAAACTGAGACCGGTCCGTCGGAGACCGTCAGCGTGATCGTCGAGCCCTTGTCGGCCTGTTCGCCACCGGGCGGATCTTGGCCGACGACCTGCCCCTTCGGCGAATCCGATTTCTTGACCACGCTGTCGGTTTTGAACCCGGCGCGCGCCAAGACCGACTGCGCCGTCGACTCCTCGCTGCCAACGACGCTCGGAACGGTCGCTTGGTCGGGCTTAAGCAGAAGCAGCAGCAGGACCAAGAGCGCAACAGCGACGACGGCGCCTCCAGCAAAAAGCCACCAGCGGCGGCTTGGCCCGTCGTCCTCATCGCCGCGGTTCGCGTAGCCGACGGTGGCGGCCCCTCCTGCGGCGCCCGCGGCCAGCGTGTGGCCGCTCATTCCAATCGCCGTCGATTCGCCAACCCCAGCCGGCGCAGCTATCGGCGGCGCTTGCGCAGGCATCGCTCCAGAGCGGGCCCGCTCCAACGCGTCAATGAACTCGTCGGCGGTAGCAAAGCGCTGCGCTGGATCTTTCGCCAATGCGCGCATAATCACGGCCTGAAGCTGCGGGCTGATCGCCGGATTGATCTGGCAAGGCGGGGTTGGAGCTTCACTGACGTGCTTGAGCGCGATTGTCACAGCGCTCTCGCCATCGAACGGCACCTGGCCGGTGACCATCTCGTAGAGGATCACGCCGATCGAATAGAGATCGGACTGCTCGCTAACGGAGTGGCCTTGCGCCTGCTCCGGCGAGAGGTATTGAGCGGTTCCCATGATCGAGCCGGTTTGCGTCATATCCGAGGCGCCGGCGCGGGCGATGCCGAAGTCGGTCACGGTCGCTAAGCCGTCGTCGTCAACAATCACGTTGTGCGGCTTGAAGTCACGGTGGATCACCTTGCGGCGGTGGGCAAAACGGGCGGCGCGCAGAATCTGCTCCGTCATCTCGATCGACCAGTCGGAATCAATCGCGCCGTACTCGTTGATGATCGCCTTCAGCGTTCGGCCTTGGAGGTACTCCATCACGATGTAGTAGGTGCCGTCCCACTGGCCGCGGTCGTAGACCGAGACGACGTGCTGGTGCTGGAGTCCGGCGGCGGCCGATGCTTCGCGTCTAAAGCGCTCGACAAACTCAGCGTCCTGAGCGAAGCGGCGGTAAAGCAGCTTGATCGCCACTTCACGATCGAGCTGAAGATCGGTCGCGCAGTAGACGTCGGCCATGCCGCCTGAGCCGAGCAGGTATTCAATGCGGTAGCGATCGTCGATCGTCGTTCCTGGCTCTACTTCCGTGCTCATCGAAGCAGCGACTCCATCACAGCTTTGGCGATCGGCGCAGCGTCGGTTCCACCGAAGCCGCCGACCGTCTTTTCGATCGTGACGGCGATCGCGACCTGCGGGTCGGAGGCGGGGGCGAAGGCAATAAACCAGGGCTGCGTGATGTTGTTGATCACGTCACGCTCAGCGGTTCCTGTCTTGCCGGCTACTTCGATTCCCGAAAGCGCGGCGGCCGTGCCGGTTCCCTCCTGGACGACGCGCTGCATCATCGCCGTCAGCTTCTCGGCGCTGGCAGCCGACATCACGCGTGAGAATCGCTGCGGCGTATTTTCGTATGCGGTGCGCCCTTCGGGATCGATCGTCCGAGTGGCAATCGCCGGCTGCATCAGGATCCCGCGGTTGGCGACGGCGCTGGCGACCATCGCCATCTGCAGCGGCGTCGCCAGCAGCTTGTCTTGCCCGATCGAAGCGCGACCGATGTCGACGCAGCTATCGGTCGGACTAACGACCTCACGATTTCCATCAGGCGAGCAATAGAGGCCGCTGGCGAGCCGCTCACTGGGCGGCAGATCGACCGGCACTGGGCTGCCAAAACCAAAACGCTCCATGTACCGACTGATTCGACGCTTGCCGACGCGCTCCCCCACCTGCGCCCAAACCGTGTTGACCGATTGCGTGAGCGCCGTCGTCAGATCGACCTCACCGAAGCTCTGACCGCCATCGTTGTTGAGCGGAACGCCGGAGATCTCAACTCCGTTGTCACCGTTGACGGTCGAGCTTGGTTCGTAGAGGCCACTGTCGATCGCGGCCGCGGCAGTCACAATTTTGAAGGTCGAGCCGGGCGGGTAGAGCCCCGCAGTTGTGCGATTCAGCAGCGGCGCACCAGGCGCGGAGTTGAGCCTCGCCGTCTGTTTTGCGCTGCGCAGAACGTTCGGGTCGTAGCTGGGAATCGAGGCCATCACCTTGACGCGGCCGCTGCGTGGGTCGAGCGCCACAACGGCGCCCGCCCTGCCGGCCAGCTGATCGATCGCGACCTGCTGCGCCTGCGGGTCGAGCGCGGTCTGGAGATCATTTCCTTGCTGGCGCTTGCCTTGAAGCTTGCGGAGCGTCCCTTCGAGCCCAGCCGTGCGCCCCGTCAGCTGGCCGTTGTAGAAGCGCTCGAGGCCTGCAGTGCCGGGGTTGAGGAAGGAGTAACCAACGGTCTGCGCAAAGAGCCCGTTCTCCGGGTAGTGGCGCGCGTATGTGCCATCGGAGCGGCGGATCGAACGCGCCAGCACGGTGCCACTGGCCGCTTCAATCGAGCCGCGCGCAATTCGCTGCTGTGCCAGCAGCTCGCGCTTATTTTGGGGGTTATCTTGGAGCGCGGCGCGGTCAATCACGGTCCAGCGCGTCGTGAAATAGGCGAGCAGCCCGAACAGCACCAGCAGCACTGCAAAGACGCGGATGATCGGCTTGTTCATCGCCGCGCCTCACGCCGCGCTCGGTCTGAGATCAGCAGCAGCAGCGCGAGGATCACAAAGTTGGCGACGATTGACGAGCCGCCATAAGAGACGAATGGCAGCGTCACGCCGGTCAGTGGAATCACCTTTGTAACGCCGCCGACGATCACAAAGACCTGCAGTGCAACGACCGTCGTCAGGCCGGTCGCCAGCAGCTTCGAGAACGAATCGCGGGCCAGAACGGCTACACGGAAGCCACGCTCAATCAGCAGCACGTAAACCAACAGCAGCGCAATTGAGCCGATCAGACCAAGCTCGTTGACGATCACGGCGTAGATTAGGTCGGTCTGTGCCGCAGGCAGAATCGGGCTGTCACCAACGCTGATTAGGGCTTGGCCGAAGCCCTGCCCCCAGAGGCCGCCGTCGGCCTGCGCGAAGAGCGATTGGGCGATCTGGTAGCTGCCGCCGATCTGCTCGTAGAGCCTTGGGTCGAACGGGTGTTGCCAGGCGCTGATGCGGTCACCGACGTGGCCAACGGTGGTCGCAAAGAACCAAGCGCCGACGCCGAAGAGGCCGAAACCGACAACCGGGAAGATCAGACGGTCGGTCGCAACGTAGAGCATCGCGAGAAAGCCACCAAAGAACATCAGCGATGAGCCCAGATCGCGGATGAAAACCAGCATCAGCATCGCCAGCCCCCAGACCAGCAGCAGCGGGCCGATGTGTTTTAGCCGCGGCAGCGTGATCCCGTATCGCTTTCGCGAAACCAGCAGCGCGCGCGTATCACGCAGGTAGCTGGCGAGGAAAATGATGATGCCGATCTTGGCGAATTCGGCCGGCTGGAACGAGACCGGGCCGAGGCTAATACTAAGGTAGGCGCCGTTGGCCTGCTGGCCAATCCCAGGAACGCGTGGCAGCAACAGCAGCGCAATGCTGGCGGCCGCAATCAAGTACCGATAGCGCTCCAGAAGTCGGTAGTCACGCAGCAGGATGATCGTTGCCGCGAAGGCGACTAGGCCGATCACAAACCACTGAGCTTGGTCGCGCGCAAGTGTTTCGTTGAGGCGGTAAATCATAACCAAGCCGATGCTCGCGAGGACGGCGATGATCGGCAGTAGGTAAGGGTCGGCGTCGGGCAAGCGCGCGCGGATGATTAGGTGGGCGGCGAAGCAGAGCCCGAGGAAGATCGCCCCGTAGGTCAGCGAAAGGTTGTTCAGCTGCGTGCGCTCCTGCAGAAAGACGGCGCCAAACCCAGCGACAATCAGCAGCGAGGCCGGAAGCAGGCCGAACAGTTCGCGGTTACGCGCGCTCACGGAGTGCTGCTCCCGAGCCGCCCCAGTTCAAGCTGGCGGACGAGATCGTCAGCGTCGCTGCGCGAGCGCAGGTTGTGCTCGGTAATTGTCGTGCGCTCGCTGACGGGAAGCTGCGAAAGGTTGATACCGGAGATGTAATCCTCGCGGTAGAGGTTGATCCCCAAGGGCAGTTCGTAGGGGACGCCTTGATAGACGCTGACGAAGCCCTCACGGTCGGCGCCGACGAAATAGACCGCCTGCGAGGCGAAGTAGATCCCCGAAAGCAGCAGCGCGGCGACGAAGAGCGCCAACACGGTGCCAATCCCTGGCTTCCAGCGACGGCGGCGCTTCGCGGTAGGTGCGCGCGGATCGCGTGGCATCCGCCGCTCGACGCTGGCCGCCGCGGCGCCACCAACGGGCGCCTTCGCAGCCGGTAGCTCAGCGACGTCAAGACCAACCTGCGTTGCCTCGATCTCACTTGCGGCGGCGGATCCGAGCACTTCGAGGCGCATCAGCACGACGGTAATGTTGTCGCGCCCGCCGGCCTCGTTGGCGGCCGCGATCAAGCCACGTGTGGTCGCCTTCAGCGGCTCGCCACGGGCGAGTATCGCGGCTATCTGCTCGTCGCTGATCATCGTCGAAAGACCGTCGCTGCAGAGCAGCAGCAGATCGCCGTCGCGCGCGCCGACCGTCTGCGCGTCAGGCTCTACTACCGACTCCGGCCCAAGCGCGCGCGTGATGATTGAGCGCTGCGGATGATCGAGCGCCTGCTCCTCGGTCAACTGACCTTGCCTGACCATCTCCTCAACCAGCGAGTGATCGTCAGTCAGGCGCTCGAGCGCACCGTCACGCCAGCGGTAACAGCGGCTATCACCAACGTGCACCAGCGTCACGTGTTTTTCACCAACGTAGGCGGCGGTGACAGTGGTTCCCATCCCTGCCCGCTGATCATCGGCCACCGAAAGCGCGTGGATCTGCGAGTTGGCCTGCCGAACGCTTTCGCTCAGCTGCTGCTCAACGCTCTCACCTTCGCCCAAGCCGCCGGAGAGCACCTCAATCGCCGTGGCTGAGGCAATCTCACCGGCCTGCGCACCTCCCATTCCATCGGCAACCGCGAAGAGCGGCGCGCGGGCCAGGAATGCGTCCTCGTTCGCGCGGCGCTGGCGGCCGGTGTCGGTCAGCTCGGCATGTTCGGCAACGCGCAGCATCAAGAATCAACGAACAAGAACTCACTGTCACCTATCCGCACGCGGTCGCCTTGGTGCAGTGGTTGAGGACCATTGACCGTCTCTTCATTGAGGAAGGTGCCGTTGGTTGAACCGAGATCCTCGAGCACCACGCGGCCGCCCTGCAGAACGAGCCGTGCGTGAGCCGAGGAGGCGTACGGATCATCGAGCCGAATCTCTGCCTGTTCGCCGCGGCCAAGAACGGCGCCTCCGGCAATCTCGTACTCCATTCCCGGCGTATGGCCGGGGGCGCGTTCAACGACGAGCCTTGGATCGCCCACCCCTGACGGGGCGGCGCCCGCGGTGACGGCGCTATGGATCCCAGTTGCGTCGGCCGGTGGTGAACCAGCGACACGCTGCTCATCGGGGCGACTCAGATCCCGCATCGTGCTGCGCACAACCCAGGCGACAAAGAGGAAGAGGACGAGCAGGAAGGCGCCCTGCAGCACGATCGCCGTCGGCTGCAGCATCAGCGAGCCTCAAAGCGGCCGCTGACCGGCCCCAGCTTGATCTGGTCACCATCGCTCAGTCGCAGCGAGCCGTTGACGCGGCCACCGTTGACGACGACGCCGTTTGTCGAACCGAGGTCCTCGACGATCCACCCCTCAACGTCGTCGCAAAGGATCTGCGCGTGTTGGCGCGAGACGTCAGGGCTCGCCAGCACTACGTCACAGGAGCTGCTGCGGCCGATCACTGACCCGCCCCGGGAGATCGTAAAGCGCGTCCCTTCGGCTTCGAAGATCGCCCTGGCCGGCATCGGCGCCAACGGTTCGCGCGCTTTGGCTGCAGGCGCCGGCGCCGGCGCTGCTGACGGCGGCGGCTCCTTAGCTGGGATCTGATCGAGCTGAACGACGCGAGTCTCAATCCCAAACTCACCAAGACCGAGCGCTGCATCGACGCCAAATTGAATTATCGGACGCGATACGAGCGTCAAACGCTCGGAGCGGGCGTGTTCAAGCAGGTGTCCGGCCAGTTCGTCGGCGACCTCATCCTCGACGCCGTCGTAACGGGCGCGATCTTCAGGCGAAAGCCAGATCACGTACTCGTTCGGGGCGTAGCTGCGTGAGAGCGAAACTTTGACGTTCTGATCCATCTCACGCGTAAGCCGACGTGAGATCTCAACCGGGCCAACCTCGGTGCGGAAGACGCGACCGAATGTGCCTTCGACGAGGCCACTCAGTCGCTGCTCAAGGTTACGTAGAACGCTCATAGTTTGGGGGCCATCACGGTGCGCGCTGAAAGCCGATCATACGGTCTTTCCTGCTCGTGCGACCATGCTACGGACTGGACCTGCCGCTGCGCGTCAGAGTCTATTTTTCAGCGGTTTTCGCGGACCGCTGCCGCGGCCAGCGCAACCAGCGCGGCCAGCGCACTGCCCGCTACCAAGACGCCGCTCGGCGGCGTTGCCAACGGCCAGTTCAGCGCGCCTGCAAGCAGAACGCTGGCCGCCGTCAGCGCCGCGGCCCAAAGCATGGCCGTTGCGAGCTGAACTCCGGCAAGGCGAGTGGCCATTATCGACGGCAGCATCCACGCCGCTGCAGCCCAGACCAGCGCAACCAAGGGAACGCCGTGGCCGACGATCGAGATCACGACTTCGCCAGCGGCTGCGGCTGAGCCGGCCCAGTTTTCGGGCAGCGCAGCATCACCAAAAAGCAGCCTGCTCTGGGCGACCGGTTCTGCAAGTGCCAACCACCAGAAGCCAAGCCCGCCAAGCGCGGCGCGTTCCTTGGCGCTAGCCCTGAAGCCGGCGAAAGCTGGAGAGGCGAGCGCCAAGCTGACGAGCGCCAGCAACGGCGCGAGAAACGGCAGCAGCCAGATTGTCGGATCGCGCGGCAGCAGCAGCACTGTTGGCACCAGCGCCGCCCACAGCAGCACCGCCCAGCCAGGCAATCCAGCAGCTACGAAGAAGGCGCTGAGCACGGCAGCAACGAGCAGCGCGCCAATCCGTGGCAGCAGTGCCACAGCCAGTACGGCACAGAGCGTGACCCACAACAGCGGCAGTTGCGGCGCCTTCGCAATCGGCGCGAGCGCCAGCATCGAAGCAACCACCAGCGCCGCCGCCGCGGCCGCGGCGATCAGCCGCTGCGGAACTGAAACCGAGCGATCGAACGCAGCCTGCTCAGGCCATTCGAGTGGCCCGTCCTGCTCGTAACCCTCAATCAAGCTGGTGTCGACGGCGCCAGCCGTCGTGTCGGTCTGCGGAAGGCCGTCGATCAACCCCTCGCGCAGCTCCGCCAAGCTGCCTCGGTTAAGCTCCTCCGGCTGCACCGCCCAGTCGATCGCATCGCAGATCTGTTCCGGCAGCTCTGGCCGAAGCTGGCTCAGCGGTGGCAGCGTCGTCCCGACCCTGCGCGCCGTCGCCGCTGCGCCAGCGGCGCGGATTGGGTTGATGCCGCTGAAGGCCTCGTAGAGAACCAGTGCCATCGAGTAAAGGTCGCTCTGGCCGCTGACCGGGTTGCCGTCGGCCTGCTCGGGAGCCATGTAGGCGAGCGTGCCAACGACGTCGCCTGTGCGCGTCAGGGCATCGTCGCCAGCGATCAGCGCAATTCCGAAATCGGTCAGCTTGACAATCCCAGCCTCCCCATCGGGACGATCGGGAATGATGATGTTGGCTGGCTTGATGTCACGATGGATCACGCCGCGCGCGTGCGCGTGGCTGAGCGCGTCGCAGAGCGCGACGCCGATCCGACCAACGTCACGGTCCGAAAGCTCGCCCGCGACGAGCCGCTCACGCAGCGTCTTGCCGCGGACCATCTCAGAGACGAGATAGACAGCTTCAGCGTCACGGCCGGCTTCGTGGAGGGCAACTATTCCGGCGTGATTGAGCCGCGCAGCGGCGATCGCCTCACGCTCAGCTCGCGCCGCCATCTCCGAATCATGGGCCTCGATCCGTTTCACCGCTACAACGCGGTCGAGCCGCTCGTCCAATGCCAACCAGACGACGCCAAAGGCGCCGGCCCCGAGGCGGCGCATCAGCCGATATCGCTCGAGCACAACGGTCGCCGTACCCTCGCTCTGCGGCGGCGAATCAAGCTGAACGAGAGTTCTATCGACGGTACCCACTAGCTCCTACATTCTGCGTTATTGGCGCGCTGCCTGCCGCAGTAGCGCAGCGGCCGATTTGCGAGCAAACTTGCATCGCGGCCAAGTTTCGGGTTTCGTCGTCATACTTCGCACCAGCGGCTTACGTTTGCAGCGCCTTCCTAGTGTCTTTCTTCGACAACGACCCAACTCAAGTCAGTTCCGTCCCTCGGCGCCCAGCCGAGCCGCGCCGTCCTGCTTCGCCTTCAGGCGACACCCCTCCGGGTGACCGGCAGACGATGCGCATGCGCCAGGCGATCGCGATCGGTGTCGGCGTAATCCTGCTGCTGATAATCATCTTTGGCGTCAAGGGCTGCCTCGACACCGCCAGCGAAAGCGCGCTGAAGGATTACAACCGCAATGTCGCGGCGATTGTCGCCAACTCCGACAAACAGGTGGCGGCGCCATTCTTCGAACTGCTCAGCGGTGGCACGGCCGGGGCAGCGGCCGGCGACCTGCAGGTACAGATCAACCAGATCCGCCTCGCTGCCGAGGAAGACGGCAAGCGAGCCGACGAACTTGACGTGCCAAGTGAGATGCGTGACGCGCAGCAGAACCTCGTCCTGGCGCTAAACCTGAGATCCGGCGCGCTGACGAAGGTCGCCGAGCTGCTGCCGAAGGCGCAGGGGAACGGGCAGGCGGCAGAGACCGCGACGAACGAGATCGCCGGTCAGATGCAGGCCTTCTTAGCTTCCGACGTCGTTTATTCACAGCGCACCGCACCACTGATCAAGCAAGCGCTGGACGAAGCCGGGATCACCGGTCAGACGATTGAGCCGAGCCAATCGTTGCCCAGCTACACCTGGCTGGCACCAAAGACGATCGCAGCGGCTATCGGCGGGCAGGCAGGGCCCGGAACGGCTGGCGGCGCGGTCGCTCCTGGCCTCCACGGTCACGCGATCAACGGCACGACGATCGCTGGAACTGAGCTTCAGCCTTCACCAGCAGCCAACAAGGTTTCAGCAGCACCGCCGGTAGCGGTCACCGTCAAGCTGCTCAACGGCGGCGAGAGTAACGAGGCGAACGTCACCGTGACGGTCACGCTCACCGCTCCGGGTGCCAAGCCGGTAACCGCGAAGAAGGTCATAAACCAGACGACCGCCGGTTCTGAGATTGATGTAGCGATCGCGCTGCCCTCGGTGCCTGCCAGTGGCACCGCAGCCACGTTGACGGTCAAGGTTGACCCCGTCCCGGGCGAGACCGGCACCGACAACAACGAAGCGACCTACACAGTTCTCTTTGCCGGCGGTTGATAGCCCCCCTCGGGTCTATCCTCTGGGCAGCATGAACGCCCTAGACAGCAGCGCGGGACAAATCGCCGTCATTGCGCTCGTCATTGCGGCGCTCGCCTTGTTCGCCGTGATCGTTGCGCTGCGCAAACTGCGCAGCTTACGGCGCGATCAGAGGCTCGTGATCGGCGAGAGCGAGCGCGACATCACCGCTCACGCGGCAGACCTCGAGCGTCAATTTGTCGCACTCCACGACCACCTGATCGACATAGCGACGCGGCTGGATGGCCGGGTCGCCAGCGCTGAGAAACGGCTCGACGGCGCGATCAGCCACCGCGCCGTCATCCGCTACGACGCCTACAACGAGCTCTCCGGCCACCAGTCGGTTTCAATTGCTCTGCTCGACGCCGCTCGTTCAGGGGTCGTTATCTCCTCGATCCAGCACCGTGATCAGACGCGCTTCTATGTTCGCCAAGTTGAGCGAGGAAAGGGCACAGTCGAACTCTCGCCAGAGGAGCAGCAGGCGGTCGATGGAGCAATTGCCGGCGAACTGCTCGACCTCGCTGAGAGCGGTTGATGCGCGTCGGTTATCTTGGCCCGGCCGGAACCTTCAGCGAGCAAGCGATGCGCGAATCGCCCCAGCTCACTGGCCTGACCGATCCGCAGATCATTCCCTTGGCAACCGTCCACGATGTTGTCAGCGCGGTTCAAGACGGAGTTGTTGACCGTGCGATCGCGCCGATTGAGAACTCGGTTGAAGGCGGCGTCAACGAGGTAATCGACGCGCTCGTCCACGACGCCCCCGACGTCTCAGTGATTGGCGAGTACGTGCTTGAGGTCAACCCCTGCCTGATTGCCCGCGAAGGCACCGCTTTGAGCGAGGTAACAACGGTGATTTCGCACCCACAGTCGCTCGCCCAGTGCGCCTCATTTCTGCGCCGCGAACTCCCCGGCGCCAAGCTCCAGCCAAGTAATTCAACGGCTGCCGCCGCCGCAGAGGTGCTTTCCAGCGAGCAGCCACTGGCGGCGCTCGCCAGCCCGGCAGCGGCGGCACAGGGCGGCGCCGCTGTGCTGGCCGATTCGGTAGCCGACCATGACCTGCTGGCGACCCGTTTCATCTGGCTCTCACGCCAACCGGCTGAGGCTCCAACGTCGCAGCAAGGCGGCAAGAGTTCGATCCTCTTCTCCGGCAGCGGCGATGGCGCGCCCGGATGGCTGCTCGACTGTCTCTCGGAGTTCGCGAGCCGCTCGGTCAACCTGACGCGGATCGAATCACGGCCGGCGCGGCTTGAGCTGGGCCAGTACATCTTCTTGATCGACATCGACGGCCGAGTCGACGAGCCCGGGCCGGCGGCCGAAGCTCTCGCTGGGCTAGCCGCCCACTGCCAACGGGTTCGCGTTCTCGGCAGCTACCCGATCTAGCAGCCGCGCCAGTTGGCCCAATCGCGCTAGCGGCGATGCGCCAACCGCAGGCGACACGGTTAGACTCGCGGGCGAGCGAGATGAAGACGCTAACTGCATCTGCCCCCCTCGAGTTGGCGCCGCCTATCGCGCGCGACAGGCCGCTGCGCGATGTTGGCCGCGTTCTCGTTCTAAATGCGACCTACGAACCAATAAACGTCTGCACGGTCCGCCGCGCTGCGGTGCTGCTTCTCAAAGAGAAGGCCGACATGGTCGAGCGCAGCGACGGCGAGCTTCGCTCCGAGCACCGAGTACTGCAGCGGCCGGTCGTGATCAAGCTGCGCCTTTACGCCAAGGTGCCGCGCGATAGTTCAAAGCGCAAGATTACGCGGCGCGCCGTTTTCGCGCGTGATGGCTGGGCCTGCCAGTACTGCGGTACGCGCTCCAACCTGACCGTCGACCATGTGATCCCTCGCTCCAAGGGAGGGCTTTCGACTTGGGAGAACATCGTCTCCTCCTGCGCTCCTTGCAACAGACGCAAGGCTGACCGACTTCCAACCCAGATCAACATGCACCCGCGCAAGCCGCCGCGCGTTCCGGGTGCGCACGTTTTCATTACCGTCGCAGCGCAGAGGATCCCCGCCGCGTGGCTTCAGTGGTTACCTGCTGAAGCGGCCTGATAATTGTCCCTAAGTCCTGCTAGCTTTGGCGCTACCAGAGAAAGGGGGTGGTCCAAATCGATAGACCAATGTTTTTCGGGACCCTGGAGGTGACCGGCCGCTAGCGCGGTTGGCTGGAACCGCTAAGCGGAAATCCAATCCGGGACACCGTTGGCCGATCCGCCGGAGCTGGTCCCCCCGGCCGCCCGCCAAAGTGGCGAGTGAATTCCGATCGGCCAATTCAAATTCAGTCAGCTGTCGGGAAGGGCGTCGGGTCTTAGATCCGGCGCCCTTCTCCTTTGCGGCGAGCTACTCATCCTCTTCGTCGGCCGCCTCAACCTCGTCCTCCTCTTCTTCAGCGACATCTTCTTCCGGCTCGAGTTCTGCTTCGCTGATCTCGGCCTCTTCGCCGATCTCTTCGGTCGTCGCCTCCAGCTCGTCGCCGTTGAGCTCCGCTTCGCCAGCGCTGCCTTCGGCGTCCTCTACGACCATCGCAACGGCGCTGACGACGTCACCGTCACGCACGTTCATTGTTTTGACTCCTTGTGCGCTGCGGCCGTAGCGGTTGATGCCGCTGGCTGCGGTTCGCTGCACCATCCCCTCGCGTGAGATGAAGATCAGGTCCTGATGCTCGCGCACGACCAGCGCTCCGGCGAGCCCGCCTTTCGCTTCGGTCAGCGCGATTGTCTTGACGCCCTTGGCGCCACGCTTGGTCTTGCGGTATTCGCGCACCTGTGTACGCTTGCCGTAGCCGTTGTCGGTGATTACGAGTAGATCCATGTCGTCGCGGGCGATGTCCATCGCGATCACTTCGCTCTTGTCGCCAACGTCCATCCCCTTGACGCCGCTGGTACTGCGACCCATCGATCGGGCGTCCGATTCAGCGAAGCGGACGGTCAGGCCGGCCCGTGAGGTGATCAGCACCTCGTCATCCTTGTCAACGCCACGGACGACGATCAGCTCATCGTCGTCGCGGATCTTAATCGCGATGATGCCGTCGGCCTTGATCGGCGTGTTGTACTGCTGCAGCTCGGTCTTCTTGACGGTCCCCTTCCTGGTTGCGAAGACGAGGTACTGCGTCTCTGTGAAGTCGCGCGTCGCGAGCACCGATTCGATCCGCTCACCTTCACGCAGCGGCAGCACATTCACCAGCGCGCGGCCTTTCGCCGTGCGCGAGGCCTCAGGCAGCTCATAAACCTTCGAGCGATAAACCTTGCCACGGTTGGAGAAGAAGAGCAAGAAGTCATGCGAGGAGCAGACGAAGAGGTGCTCAATGAAGTCGCCATCCTTCATATCCATCCCAGTCACGCCGCGGCCGCCGCGCTGCTGCTGGCGGTAGGTACCAAGCGGCAGCGACTTGATATAGCCGCTCTGCGTGATCGTGATCACCATCTGCTGGTCGGCGATCAGATCCTCAATATCGATCTCATCCTCGCTTTGGGAGATCAGCGTGCGGCGCTCGTCGGCGAAGCGTTCGCTGATTTCACCCAGCTCTTCCTTAATCAGATCGAGCACCGCCTGCTCGCTGCCAAGCAGTTCACGCAGCTCACGGATCCGTTCCATTACGTCGTCGTACTCGCTCTTGATCGCGTCCGACTCGAGCGCCGTCAACTGCGCGAGGCGAAGCTCAAGGATCGCACTGGCCTGAATTGCCGAAAGCTTAAAGTCCTTGACCAGCTTCTCGCGCGCAACGTCGCGATCGGAGGCGGCGCGGATCAGCTTGATCACCGCGTCAAGGTTGTCGAGCGCAATCAGCAGGCCCAGCAGGATGTGAGCGCGCGCCTCCTTGATCCCGAGCTCGTGTTTGGCGCGGCGGACGACGACCTGGCGCTGATGAGCAACATAGGCGGTCAAGACTTCGCGCAGCGACAGCGTCCGCGGCACGCCGTCAACGAGCGCGACGGCGTTGACACCGAAGGTCGACTGCATCGAGGTGTGCTTGTAAAGCTGGTTTAGAACGACCTTCGGAATTACGTCGCGCTTGAGTTCAATCACGAGCCGCATTCCGTTGCGGTCCGACTCGTCGCGCAGATCGGTGATGTCGGGAATCTTCTTCTCGTGGACGAGCGCCGCGATCTTCTGGATCAGGCCGCCCTCGCCGCCCTTCTTGACCATGTAAGGCAGCTCGGTGACGACGATTGCTTCTTTTCCCTGCGTCAGCGGCTCAATGTGCGCCTTGGCCTGTACGCGGACGCGGCCACGGCCCGTTTCGAAAGCGTCACGGATCCCCTGGACGCCGAGGATCGTTCCACCGGTCGGAAAATCGGGGCCCTTGATGTGCCTCATTAGCCCGTCAAGCGAGATGTCGGGATCGTCGATCAGCGCGATCGTCGCCG
>SXGR01032721.1_pt1 | contig 37401 bp, 42 predicted proteins | sample 3174711 | NCBI WGS metagenome assembly SXGR01 (sample SAMN11356860, study PRJNA531348) | freshwater metagenome | isolation source: freshwater sample F1-60 | place: China: Fuxian Lake, Yuxi | collected 2017-12-25
GAAAGCAATATTCCTCTCATTCTTGTCCTCCACTCCATTTATGGGTAATTAAATCTGCCATATCCTCGAATTTTTCAGATCGTGATGCTTTTAGTAAAACCACATCTCCATGTGAAAAATTACTGACCAACTCTAAAACAGCATCTGTATTTGGGCATTGATGCACCACCATATTTTCCAGATTTGATTCATTTTTAGAGAGTTTATAGAGGTCAGTGCCCACGCTTAGCAGGTGATCAACCCCAATTTCTTGGGAATACATCACTATTTGTTTGTGTGCCTCTACTTCAGCACTACCTAGTTCATGCATTTTTCCAAGAATTGCCCAAGATGACCCACCACTTTCCTGACTTAGCAAAACTAAAGTTTTAATTGCAGCTTTCATACTCTCAGGATTTGCATTGTAATAGTCATTAATAATTTTTAGGCCGTTAAGTTCTTCAATCTGCATCCGCCACTTACTATCAGGGTTTGTAGTTGTAATTCCAACTGCAATTACTTCATTACTAATACCAAGGGCAAAAGCGGCGGCGGCGGCACCAAGTGCGTTTGGGATCTGATGCTCACCTAATAATTGAAGTGAAACTGGATTTCGCCCATTTGGAGTTACTAGATCAAAGTGGGCATAACCGCCAGGTAATTGAATATCTGCTGCTCGAATCATCGAAGTTTCACCAAAATTAATTATTTCTAGGGGTAGACCAGTAGCCATTTTTGGTGTCCAGCTGTCGTAGCTGCCAAGAACAGCAGCTTTGCCTGGTTGCAAATTTGTGATCAACTCGGATTTAGTTTTAGCAATCGCTTCAACTGATCCAAACTCACCAATATGAGCTGAGCCAACTACTAATACTACGCCGACATCTGGTGAACTAACCTTGGTTAATTTTGCAATATCACCTAAATGCCTAGCTCCCATCTCCACAATACAAAACTTTGTACTTTCTTTACATCTTAAAAGTGTTAATGGAACACCAATCTCGGTATTAAAGTTTGCCTCTGTGGCAACACACTCACCTGCAGATTTCAAGATTGAATATAAAAATTCCTTTGCTGTAGTTTTACCTTGTGATCCGGTAATACCTATAACTTTCATTTCAGTAAGGCGCCCTCTAACAAACTCAGCCAGGGTTAGCAGTGCTTGACTAACGTCTGCCACAACAATTGATGGTGCGCTAACTGGCTTTGAAACTAACGCAAATTTTGACCCAGATTTAATTGCATCTTGCACAAAGGCATGACCATCAACATTGACTCCCTCAAATGCGGCAAAATATGTCCCGTCCTTTGCATTTGCAGAGTTAATTACTGGATATTGATCGATAACTGTATCTGCGGGCAGGTTCTCTAATTTACCCGAAAGAATTTTTGCAAGTTCTGCAGCTGTAGTTTTTATCATTTTTTTAATACTCGCTTTATTGAATCAGCTAACTCTATTCGGTCATCAAATGGTGTAGTGATTCCATTAACTTCTTGGCCACTTTCGTGTCCCTTTCCTAGAACCAATACAAAGTCACCTACGGATGCCTGCTCTACTGCAAAATCAATAGCTGCTCGGCGATCCTTAATTACAAAACCTTTCTCTGCAAGATCAATTCCTGCCACCATTGCTTTGAGAATTTCATTTGCAGATTCACTTCGTGGATTATCACTTGTGAAGATTGCCCTATCACTTCCTACAAATAGTGCTTGCCCCATTAGCGGACGCTTTGAAATATCTCTATCTCCACCGCAACCCAAAACCGCAATTACTTTACCCTCAGTCAACTTATTTGCTATTTCTAAAACTCTAGCTACCGCATCTGGTGTGTGAGCATAATCAACTAAAGCAATAAATTCTTGACCAACTTTAATCTGTTCTAATCTGCCCGGAACGCTCGCCAACTTTGCAATAGCAGATGAAATTTTAGCTTCTCCTAACCCAGCTTTGCTTGCTAGGGCAACAGCTAGTAAGAGATTGTCTAGATTAAATTCACCAATTAATGGAAACCTTCCACTAATTTTCTTACCATCTCTACTATTGATCTCTATCTCAAACCCACTGATCTTTGATTCAATCTTTTCATAATACCAATCTGCGTTTTTATTATTTCTTGAAACTGTTTGAGTAGGGATATTAACTTGCTTGCTTAGTTTTAAACCATATTCGTCATCAATATTAATGACAGCACTTTCTGCATACTCTTTTGAAAATAGCTTGGCCTTGGCCAAAAAGTAATTATCCATGTTTTTATGATAATCTAAATGATCTTGAGTCAGATTTGAAAATCCAACTACTTTAAATTTTGCACCTTTAACTCTTAGTTGATCAAGGCCATGACTACTTACTTCCATCACAAGGTGATTTAAATTTTTACTTACCATCAGAGCAGCTAATGCTTGTAACTCATCTGCTTCTGGAGTAGTTCTCAATCCGTCAAGTAATTGACTACCAACTTCAACTCCTAATGTTCCAATTAAACCTGGATTTAATCCACTCAATTGCCAAATCTGTTTTAGGATATTACTGGTTGTGGTTTTTCCATTTGTGCCAGTAATACCAACTGAGGTTAGTTTGGTAAATGGTTGGTCATAGACCCATGCTGATAGCTCTCCCAGGATTTCACGCGGTGAAGGATGAATGAAGCTTGGGATAGAAAGGTCAAGCTTTTTATCACTTAAAACTGCCACTGCGCCGTTTTGAATTGCTTGATCAACGAAATTTGCACCATGAGTTTTTCGCCCAGCTAAGGCAACAAATATGTCACCTTTTATTACTTGAGCGGCATTAATTGCAATTCCAGAAATTTTGATATCTCCACTGAAAATATTTTTATCGAAAATGGAGAGAGATTTATGCCTTATATGTGCTGGTCTGGCGCTCATTTATCAAGCTCCACTCTTTGGAGTAATTTTACTGCGCTGCTTTAAAGCTGCCTCTGTTAAAGAGTAAAAAGTCTTAGTTTCAGCAGTGGGTGAAATGCGCTGATTTTGCAGGACAAATCCCATAACTTTTTTAAAAACCGGCCCGGCAAGCACACCGCCCCAATGCATACCTTTTGGATCTTGAATAGTCACACTAACTACGTACTTTGGGTGATCAGCTGGTGCAAACCCGATAAATGATGCGGTATATCCGCTGTAGCACTTACAAACGGTGTTATATCTTTCAGCAGTGCCAGTTTTACCAGCAACTCGATAACCAGCTATTGCGGCGGAGGGTGCTGTGCCATTTTTTGAAACTACATTCTCCATCATCGCTCGCATATTTATAGCTGTTTGTTCACTTAGTACTCTAATTGATTCATTTGCACCGGCTGGTGTGTATTTTCCACTCTCGTCAACAACGCCAGCAAGGATTGAAGGTTTTACTCTAACTCCGTTATTAGCAATTGTGGCAAATACTGAAGTGGCTTGCATTGCTGTTAGTGAATAGCCCTGACCAAATGAAATCGTTGGAAGTGATGTGCCAGACCAATTCTTAACAGGGTGCAAAATACCAGCAGATTCACCTGGTAACTTCGAATTTGTACTCTGACCAATTCCAAACTTGGTTAGATACTTATATAGATTATCTTCACCTAATTTTTGGCCAATTTGAATTGAACCAGTGTTGCTGGAAACTGCTAATAAACCAGTAGTGGTTAGCCTTTGCGTAGGGTGCTTCTCATGATCACGGAATACTCCATCAGAAACCTTCATTGAATATGGAATTGAAAATACAGTCTCCGGTGTGATTAAACCTTCCTCCATCGCAGCTGCAACTGTGATTACTTTGCCTGTTGACCCTGGCTCATAAACCTCTTGCACAGATGGATTATGTAATTTATCCACTGTAATTGTGCTTGGTACATTTGGGTCAAAGGTAGGAGCACTTGCTTGCGCAAGAATTTCACCAGTTTTTGGGTTCATCACAATGACTGTGCCCGATTTTGCTTTTGACGATGCAACCGCTTGGCTAATTGCGTTTTGGGCCACCCATTGAACATCTCGATCAATTGTTAAACGAATACTTGTTCCTGATTTTGCTTCAACTCTTATTTCTTCAGAACCAGGAATTATGTTTCCACGCCCGTTTGCGTATATATATTTTCCATTTGTGCCGGATAAGATGCTGTTTAAACTACTTTCAAGTCCACCAGACCCAACACCTTGATCATTTACTACTCCAATAAGTGAAGCAGTTAATTTTCCACTTGGATAATCTCGAATATAGCTACGCTCTGGTACAAAGCCGCCAATTCGTTTATTAAGATCACTTTTGGTTTTAACTACTCTTGTGTTGTAAGAATTAATTGCATTATTTACTTCTCGCCAAACTGATGGCTGTACATCCTTAGCTATTAAAACATAGCGTTTTTGGCCAGTCAGAATTGGCAGCAACTCTGCTGGATTCATCCCAAGAATTGGCGCAACTACCATTACTGTATTGATTGGATCATTAACAACTGTTTGATCGACCGCAATATTGATTGCTGAAATGCTTTGAGCAAGTTCTACCCCATTGATATCGTAAATAGCACCTCGGGGTGCAAGTAAGGTGGCCGATTTGCTTAGTTCATTGTCTGCTCGCTCGACATAACCCTTTGCGCGTATTGCTTGAATCTCAATTAATCTAAGTCCAAAAAGTAGAAAAATCACAATTGCAATTGCCACAATTTTTCGAATTCTATCTTGCACTAATTGTTGTTGAGTCATTACTTACCTACCGTTAAATCCAAAAAATGTATTTTATTTGAAGCTATCATGCCGAGATCAATTGCATTTTGAGCTAATTTATCTGGTGATGATTGGGCAGCTAACTCACGTAAAATGGCTTCGCGCTGATCGGTAAGTATCTGCGCCTGTTGTTTTAAATCTTGAAGCATAAATGCATCTTGGGCGAGTGCTGTATTTATCACCAGCAAAGCTAGGAGGCCGATTGTGAATATACCTACTAGGAACAATCCAAAGGTGCGATCTGCTGCCACCTGACCTGTTTTAGTATCTGGAACTAATCGCAGCACTACTTGGTTTGTTTTTTCTCTAAATATTTTGCGTGAGATCTTAATTGCAGGTGCTAAGTCAAATATCGCCATTAGGCAGCCACCCGCTCAATTGCTCTAAGCCTCATAGATTGCGAACGCGGATTTATATCCTGCTCATCCTCATCAGCACCTTGGCTGCCACTTATTAGCAACTTGTAACTAGCTGCTGAATCTGGCAACTCAACTGGTAACTGCAGTGGAGTTTTAGATTTACATACCTGCATAAAATGGTTCTTAACTATTCGATCCTCAAGTGATTGATAGGACATGACAACAAGGCGGCCACCGATAGTTAAGGCGGATAGTGCTGCTGGAATGGCCCGCTCTAATATCGCTAGCTCTTGATTAACCTCAATCCGAAGGGCTTGAAAGGTTCGCTTTGCTGGATTACCACCGGTGCGCCTTGCTGGTGCTGGGATTGAATCTTTAACAATCTCAGCTAAGTCTTTGGTGGTATTTAGAGCTGCTTTATCTCTAGCTTTAATAATGTTTTCGGCAATTTTGCTGGCAAACTTTTCTTCCCCATAGTTTTGTAGCAATTTAGCTAACTGGCCATGGGTATAAGTGTTTAAAATTATGGCTGCTGTAGTTGAGCTACTTTGATCCATTCTCATATCAAGTGGCGCCGCTTGTGAGTATGAAAATCCCCGATCCACTTGATCAAGTTGCATAGACGAGACACCTAAATCAAAAAGAATTGCGTCCGCGGCCGCTACATTGGCCTGCCTAAGAGCAAGTTGAATTTCATCATAAGTGGTGTGACTAAAAAAAATTCGTTTTACATATTGGCTCAGATTTGATTTTGCAATCTCTAATGCATCTAAATCTCTATCTATTCCAATTAATTTTAAATTCTCAAAGCGTTCTAAAAATATTTTAGCATGTCCGCCTAATCCCAAAGTAGCATCAATTAAAACAGGATTATTTTTATTTATGATTACCGGAGCTAGCAGTTTTATACAGTCTTTTAATGCAACTGGAATGTGTGTTACATTTGTATTCATTGCCTCCCCTTCTTTCTCTTCTAATTTTCTTTTATAATTACTACTTTTTACTACTAAATATCTACTTAGGTCACCGCCACTTGACGGAGCTCTAGTTAATAACGCGCGGCACCGGGGAAGTGGCGCCGCGAATATTTAAAGTGGCGGTGGCCTAAATAGATATTTAGTTGGATTAAAACAATCCAGGCAGCACCTCCTCAGAAACATCAGCAAATGTTTTTTCGCGATCTGCTAAATACTTACTCCATGCAGTTGCATCCCAAATTTCAAGGCGAGTATTCGCACCAATAACTACACAGTTTTTTTCTAAAGTAGCATAGCTGCGAAGTCCTACTGGAATATTGACTCGACCTTGGTTATCTGGCACCTCATCATGGGCGCCAGCAAACATCACTCTTAAATAATCACGAGAATTTTTTTGTGTAACTGGTGCTTGCCGCAATCTTTCAGTTATTAAAGCAAATTCAGCGGCAGGAAAAACATAAAGGCAATGTTCTTGACCTTTAGTTATTACTAAACCATCTGCTAAATCTTCTCTAAACCTGGCGGGCAGAATTAATCTGCCCTTTTCATCAAGTTTTGGTTCATGGGTGCCAAGGAACATCACTTGACCTCCCCACGCTTACGTTATGGCTTAGGCCACCACTTTACTCCCTTTTTCTCCACTTTCAACCCTGTTGGCCCACTTTCAACCCTGTCCCTGCCCATTGGCACCCCCGTCAGCGACTAGGCCCATTTGGGGCCTTTGGGCATAAAAAAACCACCCGTACGGGTGGTAACCGTGGCCAGATTAGATACTAATTATCGTTATTTCGCCTATCCCATCTCTGCTCTAGATTACTGCCCCAGCCTGGCTTCTTAATCCGTGCCGAAGTAGAGCCGACCTTGATATTAGTAATAATTAATACCAGCCCAGCTAAGGAGATTAGAAAGGCAATTACCCCAACTGCAGTTGCCTTAGCAATTAACCCACTGATTAAAACCAGAAGCCCAACTACTAAAATGCTTAATCCTAAAAGCGCTCTAGAGCCTTGGCGGGTGCGGACCTTTCCGGTTAGGGTTGAAAGTAGCCGTGGATCCTCTTGCTCAAGGGCAGCCTCCATCTCGGCCAGAACCTTGCGCTCATTATCTGAAAGTGCCATATTCGCAATATATAGCAATTATTAAAATTTTAAAACTTAACCACTGTTATCTTCATCATCCTCGCTCACCAACCGGGCTGGCCTAAGGCTAGAGCGCCCAAATTTTTCCTTAACCAGGTCAACTGCCCTATCTACCTGTTGCCAACCGCTCTCGCGCTGGCCTAAAACCATCTGCTGCAAATCTTCATTTTCTACCAATGAATCCAAACCAACTCCGACTAGTCGAATTAAAGCCTTATCCAAATTAAGGGCTAAGTAAAGCGCCCTTACCGCTTCAAAAATCTCTTGTGTGCCAGTAGTTGGCAGATCTAATGTCTTTGATCTTGTAATAGTTTTAAAATCAGCAAATCTAACTTTAATTGTAATTGTATTGGCGGCTAAGCCTTTCTCTCTCATTCGCTCAGCAACTTTTTCAGTTAGCCGTAGGTACTCTTTCAGTATCTCTTCCTGCTTATCAATATCAAAACTAAAAGTTTCAGATGCACTAATACTTTTTTCAATATGTTCAGTTATAACATCTCGATAATCTCTCCCCCAAGCTAGTTCATATAGTGAAGCACCACTTGCTTGACCTAATATTTTTATTAGAGTAGTTCGAGGCGTATTGGCGATATCAGCAACGGTAAATAATCCCATTTTTGCTAACTGTTCATTTGTTTTTGCACCTACCCCCCAAATTTGCGATGCTGGTAGTGGATGCAGAAAATCAAGCATTTTATCTGGATCTATTTCAAGCACGCCATTTGGTTTGCAGGCAGCCGAGGCAATCTTTGCAATAAATTTATTATGGGCAATTCCAACTGAACAGGTAATTTCCTGCTCTTTTTCCACTCGCTTTCGAATTAAATCTGCGATATCTCTACCGCTTCCAAGTAAACGCCTTGCACCTGTTACATCTAAAAATGCTTCATCTAGTGAGATTGGCTCCACATAAGGTGTGACATCATTAAATATCTGCATTACATGTTTTGATACTTCTGAATACTTTTCAATATCTGGTGGTATAAACACAGCATGTGGAGCTAAAACTTTTGCCCGAAAAATCGGCATGGCAGAATGAATTCCGTATTTCCTTGCTTCATAATTTGCTGCCGATACAACGCCCCTAATGCCAGCGCCAACAACAACTGGCTTACCTTTTAATTTAGGATTATCTCTCTCCTCAACGGATGCATAAAAAGCGTCCATATCAACATGCAAGATAGTGGCGATATTTTCACGAGACACACCCTAAGTTTAGTTTATCTACCTGACATTAGGGTTTAATCTGTAGCAAATAGCCGAACTAGGCTATAACTAAGCAATGGAGAAAAATGTCAGTAACTGAAATCATGTTAATCGTAGGTCGAGTGCTTTTTGCTCTACTTTTCATTAGTTCAGGTGTTAATCACTTTGCACAAAACTCTGCAATGACTGCCTACGCTCAATATAAGAAAATTCCCATGGCAAAGATAGCTGTTTACTTGAGCGGCTTGATACTTGTGCTTGGTGGAATCTATATAGCGCTCGGCTTCTACGCCGACCTAGGTGCACTTTTAATTGCAATCTTCTTAATTCCAACCGCATTTTTAATGCATGCTTTTTGGAAAGAAAGTGATGCAACAGCTAAATCTAATGAGAGAATTGCTTTTTTCAAGGATCTCTCCCTGGCTGGTGCTGCTTTAATCATCTTCGCTCTCCTTCGAGGTGGAGCTGATTTTGGAAGCAATGTAGGAACTCTACTTTTCTTTAGCTAATCATTTAAAAAACCACCCATTAAAATTTTTTAGTAGCGGGTGGTTTTTTCTTCCCAAAAAGTAATTATCTGTGAAAGTATCTACACATGAGCGCCACCTTAATACTTACCGCCATCGCATCTGGTGCTTTCATAGGGGCAGTCTTGGGACTAATTGGTGCAGGTGGAGCGATGGTCTCAGTTCCTATCCTGCTCTACCTATTTGATTTCTCGCCACTTCATGCCACAACCGCCGCACTTGCAGTAGTTTTTCTAGCATCTCTTGCCGGAGTTATCCCAAGGTTTAAAAGTAAAGATGTATTAATAAAGGAATCTGTAACAATTTGGGCACTCGGTCTTATCACAAATATTGGCCTAGGTTTAATAGTTACAAAAATTCCTGACCTAGTAATTCTTATCGGATTTTCACTAGTATTAATAGGAGCTGGCTATTCAATGCTTCGTGCTCCAATTAGTGCTAAGCCAGAAAAAAAGATGCCAGTTTGGGCTTTAATACTTTTATCACTTCTAATTGGGTGCCTAACTGGATTATTTGGTATCGGAGGTGGTTTTTTAGCAATTCCTGTATTAATACTTTTCTTTCATACACCTCAAAATAAAGCAGCTGGCACATCACTTCTAATTATTGCCGCAAATTGCTCAACCGCTTTACTAGCAAAGCATGCTATTTGGGGTGAAATTAATTGGAGCTATCCACTGATAATTGCAATCTGTGCGCTCATAATCGCTTCGATATCCTCACATCTAGCCCCTCGTACACCAACTGTTCACCTAAAACGAGGCTTTGCATTTTTATTATTCTTAATAGCAGCATTTACGATTATCACAGAATTATTTATATAAGGGGATCAATGAAGACACAACGTGCAATCGGTATGGAGTTTATTGGAAGTTTGATACTGGCAGTAGCAATAGTTGGTTCAGGACAGATGGCATCTAATCTGACTACAGACTCTGGCCTTAGATTATTCATTAATGCATTGGCTACTGGAATTGGTTTGGCATTTGTAATCCGATTAGGGGTTAAAACTAGCGGATCTCATTTTAATCCGGCTGTAACTTTGATTATGCTTTACCTGAGAAGAATCAAACCTAAATTATCACTTGGCTACATAGTTGCCCAAATTACAGGTGGAATTTTGGGGGTAGCACTTGCAAACTTTATTTTTGATCAATCAGTCCTAGCCCAGTGATCTACAGTGCGAAGTGGTTCAAACTTATTTGTTTCAGAGGTGCTGGCTACAGCAGGCTTGGTTTGGATAATTTTAAGATTTCCTAAACGTGATGACTTAATCGCTGTATACGCCCCACTATGGATAATTGGCGGAATTCTTTTCACTTCAAGTACTGCATTTGCAAATCCAGCAATGACTATCGCCCGCTCTTTTACAACATCCATAACTGGAATTGCTAATGAATCTGTTTTAGCCTTTATTCTTGCGCAATTAATTGGTGCATCTATTGGACTAGCCGCTGCGCTTTATATTACAAATCCAAAACTTGAAGCAAATGAATAAACCTTCAGTGCTATTTGTCTGCGTACATAACGCTGGCAGATCGCAAATGGCGGCTGCTTTCTTAACGCATCTGACTCTCGGTAAGGTTGAAGTTAGATCAGCTGGATCTGCTCCTGCTGACGCAATTAATCCCGTGGTAGTTGATGCATTAAAAGAGGTTGGTATAGATATATCAAATGAAATACCCAAGGTTCTGACAACATCAGCAGTTGAGCAATCAGATGTTGTTATAACTATGGGCTGTGGGGATGCTTGTCCATTTTTTCCTGGTAAGCGATATTTAGATTGGGTACTACCTGATCCTGCTGGGCAAGGTGTTACAGTTGTTAGACCAATTCGAGACCAAATAAAAAAACTAGTTGAGGAATTAATTCCTACTCTGTTTAAATCTAATTAACGGTATCTCGACCAGACTCTTGCCATTCCATAATTCCACCTGTTAAGTTATAAACGTTGGCTATACCCATTTGCCCCATCACTTCAGATGCGAGCACTGATCTCTTTCCTGATCTACAGTAGACTGCATAACTTTTTGACTTATCAAGTGCAGTAACATCGGCGGTGAAGTAATCGCCTTGAACATCAATATTAAGCGCATCCAGTATATGACTTTGGTTAAATTCTTCAAAGGTTCGAACATCAAGTACGATAACATCTTTTTCCGTTATTTTTTGTGCAAATGTTGAGGCATCTAGATTTATCATTAGAAGGTAATCTTATCGTTATGAAACTTGCAATCGAGTCCTTTGGAACAGGTGAGCCATTAGTGCTCATTCACGGCATGGGCTCTGCAGCCACAGCTTGGAAGCCAATAATTAGTGATCTGAAGAATAAATTTAAGGTTGTCACAGTTGATTTACCAGGCCACGGTAGGACCGCTTTTTCGCCAGTACAGCCAATGGATCCAACCTCACTAGCGCAGCTTGTTTTAAAGAATTTGAATAGTTTAGGAATAGATAAATTTCACCTAGTTGGTAATTCACTTGGAGGCTGGATTTGCCTTGAAATAGCGGCTAGTAATCCTGAAAATGTTGAAAGTATTACCGCACTTGCCCCAGCTGGATTATGGCTAACACCTTTCACTTCAAGATACCCAGGTGAAGTAGCGCTTCGATTTATGGCAAGTGGAGTGGAAAAAGTTGCGCCATCATTCTTAAATTATACCTGGGCAAAAAAAATCGGATTTGAAACAGTTTCACCTCGTTGGCGCGAGTTAAGTTATGAACTCTGCCTTGACGCCACAAATGCAATGGCAAGTTCAACTGGATATTTTCCAGCTTGGGATGCACTTCTTGGAAAAAGATTTGATAAGCAAATTACAACTTCGATCCCAATTACAATAATTTTTGGCGATAGTGATCACACACTTCCCCAAAAGACTTGCCAAGAGCGCTCTTTAGCTCCCACTCACGCAAAGTGGATTGTTTTGCCACAAACTGGTCATGTACCTATGTGGGATAGCCCAAATGAGGTTACATCTGAAATTATGTCAACTACCGGAGTTGCTAAATGATTACTGTTGTGTATTTCTGGCAGATTAAAAAAGTATTCCTACCAATTGCCATACTTTTTATGGCATTTCATAAGTTTGCGCTAATGAGATTGCCAGGTGTGTCATTTGTGAAACTACTTGGAACTGGAAAAGGTGAGAGTTTTACTCCAAAAGATGCCAATCCATATAGATGGGGCGCTTTAGTTACAATCAAGGAAAGTCACTTAGATAATCTGGATAATTCTAAAGCTATTAGAGGGTGGAATAAAATTGCAAAGCAAGAGTACAGAGCAATTTTAAAACCAGTTTCCGTGCATGGCTTATGGTCAGGTAAGCAACCATTTGAAGTTGAAAAATTAGATTGGAATGGAAAAATCGCCGCCATCACTCGAGCAAGAATCGTTTGGAGAAAAAATGTAGTTTTTTGGAGAGCAGTTCCACCAGTAACGATTAGTCTTCATCAATCTCCGGGTTTGATAAATGCCATAGGAATTGGTGAGGCACCTATTGGATTACAGGGAACGTTTTCTCTATGGGAAAGTTCTGCTCACCTTAGAGAGTTCGCCTACAAGGGCCAGGCGCACACTCAGGCTATAAAGGCGACTGAAGAGAATAAGTGGTACTCAGAAGAGCTCTTTTCCCGGTTTGCAGTTATACAAGAGCGGGGCAATCTTAAGTAATACGGCACAATTACCCCATGTCATTACGCCAGTTTTATCCAAAACGAAATAGTCGCCACCAAGTTTCATCATGGAAAATAGCAATACTTTATATAGCAACTGCGATTGCAATCGTACTTCAAATTTCTTATCCATTAATTGATGGTGAAGCTCTAAGAGTTGTCACGATTGCAACTGTTTATTGGGCTGCTGCTGCCATGTGTATACATGCATTACTTGCGTATGGAATTAATTATGCTCTAATTTTCTTAACGACAACATTTACATATGCCCTAATTATTGAGCAGATTGGTAGCAAGACCGGCTGGGCATTTGGAGATTATGAGTACTCTGGATCTTTGGGTTATCAAATATATGGAGTGCCTCTAGTTGTTCCATTCGCATGGGTAATGATCGCTCATCCATTACTAATTGCTGCGCGGAAAATAACTAAAAATTGGGTATTCCTTTATGGTGGTTTGGGAATGATGGCTTGGGACTTATTTCTAGATCCACAAATGGTTGCGGCCGAAAGATGGCGATGGGATTTTTCTGGTTCGCACGTACCCTTTCAACCAGAAATTCCACTCTCAAATGCGTTCGGATGGCTATTAACCGGTATGGGTCTAATGGCAATTTTAAATAAGTTTTTACAAGTAGATCGACGAAAGACTAAAACTTCTACTGTTGTGCCAGATTTTTTTCTTTTTTGGACTTTATTTGCGGGAGTAGTTGGAAATATTTTCTTTTTTGATAAACCAGGAGTAGCCCTAATAGGTGGAGTGGTATTTGGATTAATTTTACTGCCCTATATCTTTGTTTTACGTTTTGGCCCACCAGCTAACGATTAATGGAAATATCTCTGGCATTATCATGCCTTGTCTTAACACTTGTAACTCTTAATAGCTTAACAATTAGAGTTGTACGAAATCAGTCCGCAAAGGTAAGTGAATCTGTTTCAATTCTAATCCCAATGCGCAATGAAGAGAAGAATGCAGCTAATTGTGTGGCCACTCTAACTTCACAAATTGGCCTAGAGAATTTTGAAGTATTGGTAGTAGATGATGGCTCAACAGATCAAACTGTGAGGGAATTATCTGAATTTTCCAATATTAAACTTTTAAGTGGAGAATCACTACCCGATGGATGGCTAGGTAAGTTGTGGGCTTTAGAGCAATTAGTGACTGCAAGCAGCGGGAAATATCTGGTCTTTATAGATGCTGATGTAAGACTCACTCCAAATGCAGTTGCTTCGGCAATTAAGCAAATGCAAGATTGGGATTTTATTTCTGCTTATCCTAAACAGATAGCTAGTGGATTTATACAAAGGCTATTCCAGCCATTACTTCAATGGTCTTGGCTTGCGTCTGTACCATTAATTATCAGTCATAAATTTTCAATTAAATCGATGGTAGTGGCAAATGGTCAGTTCCTTATTATAAAAAGAGATGCCTATTTGAAATCAGGTGGCTTTAAGGTTATAAAGTCTGAAATTTTAGATGATTTGATGATTGCAAGACAATTACTCAAGACTGGTTTCAAGGGTGGGGTTGCTGAAGCAAGTAATGTTGCAACTTGCCAAATGTATGACACACCAATGCAACTAATTAAGGGTTATCAAAAATCACTTTGGCGAGCTTTTGGTTCACCCCTCGGAAGTATTACTGCCATTACTTTTCTATTCGTTACTGGAGTTCTACCTTTTATTACCGCTTTATTTGGCTCAGAGATTGGGTTAATTTCATTTGGCCTAATATTCCTTAGCAGAATTTTTTCTTCAATTAGAACTAATTCTCAGCCGAACACAGCCCTACTACATCCAATAGCAATATTATTTTTAATTGGCTTAATTGTATATTCATGGTTTGGTAAAATAACTAAGAGTTTAACTTGGCGAGATCGGCCGGTAAAATAGTGGCGAATATTGCAGTAATCGGTGCAGGTATAGGTGGAATGAGCGCTGGGGCGCGACTTGCTAAAGCAGGACATGATGTAACTATTTATGAAAATAGTGAACGCTCAGGTGGTAAGTGTAGAACTGAATGGTTTGGTGACTATGCATTTGATACTGGTCCATCACTGTTAACACTCCCGGCTGTTTATCGTGATTTATTTCTTAAAACTGGTAAACGTATAGAGCATATTTTAAATATTAAGCCGGTTGATCCTGCATTTAATTATCATTTTTCAGATGGTAGTTCAGTTTTATTTCCAAATCTGTCCAAGCCTAATACTTATAATGAAATTGAAAAATCATACGGTCTAGTGGCAGGTAATCAATGGAAAGAATTAATAAAGCGAGCAGAACGAATGTGGGAAGTATCCCGTGAACCTTTTATCGAATCGGAGTTAAAATCAATTTTCTCGCTACTTAAACGTAAAAACTTACTCCGTGAAATTAAAGATATTGCACCTTTTACTTCACTTCGCAAATTAAGTGAGAAATTAAAACTAGACCCACATCTACAAATGATTGTAGACCGCTATGCCACCTACACAGGCAGTGATCCACGAAGTGCACCCGCCGTACTGCTGACTATTGCATTTGTTGAAAGCACATTTGGGGCCTGGCATATTGAAGGTGGAGTCGGGCAACTATCTGCAGCACTTGAACAACGCTGTACTGACTTAGGAGTTAAATTCAAATTTAATTCCTTAGTAGCGCAGATATTAGTAAAAAATAATCAAACTACTGGAGTTAGAACTAGTGATGGAATCGATATTAAATCTGATTTAGTAGTTGCGAATTCTGATGCTGAATATATTTATAATAAACTATTGCCTAAAAATGTTAGTGGAGCACGAACTGAAAGGCGAAAACTCAAATTAGCTACTAAATCTTTGTCTGGATTTTCACTTCTACTTGGCTTAGATAATTCAAAAGGTGACGCTGTTTCAATTGATCACCATAATGTTTACTTTCCAAATAATTATGATGATGAATTTGATGATATTTTTACAAAGCAAATCCCAGTTACGGATCCAACAATTTATATATGTGCACCAAAAGACTCCCAAATGACCAAGGGAGAAAAAAAAGAGGCATGGTTTGTACTAGTTAACGCACCTCGCCACAAAGTAGATGGTGGCTGGGATTGGCAGCATGGCGGTGCTGAGTATGGACAAAAAATTATTAAAAAGTTAGATGACCTTGGTTTGAATGTCACCCCTAGATTAGATTTTATGAAATACAGAACTCCTGCTGATCTTGAGAACTATGCGATGGCTCCAGGTGGCTCTATTTATGGTAGTTCTAGCAACTCAGCAGTCTCTGCTTTTTTGCGCACAAAGAACCGGTCAAAAATAAAAGGTTTATTTTGTGTTGGTGGTTCATCTCACCCAGGTGGTGGCTTACCACTAGTTGGAATAAGTGCTGAAATAGTCGCAAATGCGATCGGTAAGGCCTAACGTAAGTTTACAAATACAAATCTAGCAATCATAAAAAAACTAATTACTTGCAGTAATAGCCAAAGAATCACTATTTGGGGAATAATTGCAATATCAATTGCTGATACGATCAGTGCAATAAAAATAAATGAAGCTCTAACTGGCCTTTCTGCAAATGTAACGACTCCCACTTGTGACATTCCTAAACCTCCTGCGCGAGCTCTTAAATACTCCTGAACTGAAGCAAAAACAGCTATGACAAGTAGGAGCTTTATATCACCGCCAATTTTATAAAGAGTTAGTAACCAAAAAACTTCGGTAATTCGATCAACAGTTGAATCAAGGAGTGCGCCCCATTTTGAAAATTTTGAAGTTAGTATCGCGAGGCTTCCATCAATGCCATCACAGGTAAGTGATAAAACTAATATCAGTGCGGCCCAAGGTGATTGAGCATTTATATAAAGTAATATTCCAAAAAATAAGCCAAAAAGCGTTAATATATTCGGAGTAACTTTAAGTTTTGAAAGCGGTTTAACAAGTGCAAAAGAAATTATGAGCCAAGCCTTCACTATTCTGGCAATTTTTGCATCACCGTGTAGTTTGCTCCAAATTATGAAAAAATCCTGCTGCTTCATAAGTTAATTAGTCTCACATTCTTGTACAACTAATAGGGAATGCTGCCTCACTAGCGCAGGGCGCAGCCGAGCCTCACCGCCTGCATCTTTGGGTGGGGAAAACTTCAGCGAGAAGAAGGTGGTTTTCAGATAATCGCTCATAGCAAGCAGGGTACCGTTGCGCCGTGAGTTTTTCTTCGACCTCCGATATTAATTCGATGCGTGCTGCCATAAATCAGGCGCTAAGTGAGTTTGTTAAAAGTGAGAATAAATATTTAGCTAAAATTGGCCCCGAATTAGATCCCGTTGCCACGGCAATTGAATCCTTTCTTTTAGATAGCGGTAAAAGACTACGCCCATTATTTGCATATGTGGGTCTATTAGGTGCTGGCGCAGATACTTCGCCAGAGATAATTAAAGCAATCTCATCACTTGAACTAATTCATGTCTGTGCACTTATTCATGACGATGTTATGGATGGATCAGATACTAGAAGAGGATCACCTAGCATTCATAAGCTATTTGAAAAAATGCATACAAAAAACCAACTAGTGGGATCTGCTCCTCAATTTGGAATATCGTCTGCAATATTAATTGGTGATTTAGCATTAATTTGGTCTGCGCAAATGCTACATACGTCTGGTATTAAAAATGATCAGTTAATTAGAACCCTACCTGTTTATGATGAGATGAGAGTTGAATTAATGGCTGGGCAGTATTTAGATGTTTATGAACAATCTCTTGGAACACAAAATATTGAGCGATCACTTAAGGTGGCAAGATATAAATCAGGTAAATATACGATCCAAAGACCATTGCACTTTGGTGCCTCACTATCTGGAGCATCAAATGATTTAATTGATACCTACACAAATTATGGAATCCCCCTAGGTGAAGCCTTTCAATTGCGCGATGATCTACTCGGAGTTTTTGGTGATCCAGCAGTAACAGGTAAACCAGCCGGTGATGATTTAAGAGAAGGCAAGCGAACTGCACTAATTGCGGTAGCTATGGATCGAGCTACGGATAGACAATTAAAGGATTTAAAATCAAACTTTGGTGACCCAAACCTCACAAGTGAACAGGTTAATCTTCTTCAAGAGATAATTATCAGTACAGGTGCTGCTTCTCACATAGAAAGTATAATTAAAGAACTAACAGATGCTTCCCTAGCAGCGTTAAAACATGGTGGAATTACTCCTGTAGGAATTAATTTATTAACAGAATTAGCAATACTTGCTACGAATAGAAAGATTTAACTCATGCCAGCAAAGGTAAAGGGACCAACTGATCATGTTGTAGTCGTTGGTGCTGGACTTGCTGGATTAAGTGCAGCACTGCGACTTGCTGGTGCTGGCCGAAAAGTAACTGTTGTTGAGCGAGAGTCTGTACCAGGTGGGCGTAATGGTCTTCTAAAAAAATCAGGTTATTCATTTGATACAGGACCATCTGTTTTAACTATGCCTGATTTAATTTCAGATGCACTTGCGTGCGTTGGCGAAGATATTGAGGATTGGTTGGAGCTTGTTCCATTAAAACCTTTATACCGAGCTTTCTACCATGATGGCTCGCAATTAGACGTGCATGCAGATACAAATCAAATGCAGGCTGAAATTGCTAAAACTATTAGTTCTAAAGAAGCTGAAGGCTATGCTCGCTACGTTAAATTTGTAACAAAACTTTATAAGTATGAGATGAAAGATTTCATCGATCGAAATATTGATTCACCATTGAATTTACTCACGCCAAACTTAACTAGATTAATTGCACTTGGGGGATTTCGAAGATTAGCGCCAAAGGTAAATCAATTTCTTAAGGATCCGAGAACACAAAAAGTTTATTCATTTCAAGCAATGTATGCTGGTGTGAGTCCCCAACAAGCATTAGCTATTTACGCTGTGATTGCATATATGGACTCTGTCAATGGTGTCTTCTTCCCTAAGGGAGGAATGCATGCTGTTCCGCGCGCACTTGCTGGTGCTGCTGAAAAACATGGCGTTACTTTTAAATACAGCTCAACTGTTACCTCAATTGAGAGAAAAAACGGACGGGCAACTGCAGTATTAACAGATAAGGGTGAGCGGATACCTTGTGATGTAGTGGTGCTAAATCCAGATCTACCAGTTGCTTGGCGTGATTTACTTGGTAAGCAGCCACAGTCAATTAAACGCCTTAAGTACTCCCCTTCATGTACTACTTTGTTAATCGGATCTAGTAAAACTTATGATCGTCTTGCACACCATAATATTCACTTTGGTAAATCATGGGCTGGTGTCTTTGATGAGCTAATAAAGAAGAAAACACTTATGAGTGACCCAAGTATTTTAGTTACGGTGCCATCAAAAGATGATCCTGCCTTAGCCCCTGCGGGTAAATCATCGTATTACGTATTATTTCCCACCCCGAATCTAAGTGCTGATATTGATTGGGAAAAGACCGGACCTAGATATCGTGATGAAATGATTAAATCTCTAGAAGATCGTGGTTACACCGGGTTTGGCGATGCAATTGAGGTAGAACAGCTAACAACGCCCCTTGATTGGAAAAATCAAGGAATGGAACAGGGTGCACCATTTGCAAGTGCCCATACCTTCTTTCAAACAGGGCCCTTTAGGCCAAAAAATCTAGCAAAAGGTTTTGAGAATATTGTGTTCGCTGGATCAGGAACTCAGCCAGGAGTTGGTGTACCAATGGTATTAATCTCAGGAAGATTAGCTGCTGAGCGTATTGTTGGACCAGTTAAATAATTAAATGGATGAGTTAACCAAGGCTGGTATAACTGATCCGGCTCTGAGAACTTCATATCTAGAGTGCAAGCGTCTTAATTCACTACATGGCAAGACTTATTACCTAGCCACACTCCTATTGCCGCCAGTAAAACGGCCGTTTGTGCACGCACTATATGGCTTCGCGCGCTATGCAGATGAAATAGTAGATGATCTTGCTTCAACTTTAACTGATGAAGAAAAAGCTAACTCACTAAAACAGTGGGGTGAGGGTGTTATCTCTGATATTAAATCGGGAAATAGTAACGATGCGATCGGTAAAGCATTAGTTGATACCGTAAGAAGGTTTGATATTCCAATTCAATACTTTCAAGCGTTCCTTCATTCTATGACAATGGATCTAACTATTACGAAATATCAAGAGTATAAAGATCTTCAGGAGTATGTGTATGGTTCAGCAGCTGTTATTGGTCTACAAATGGTTTCAATACTTGGCACAGAAAAAGGAATTTCAATTGATGAAGTAAATTCTGCTGCGGAAAAACTTGGTATAGCCTTTCAATTAGCTAATTTCATTAGAGATGTAGGTGAGGATTTAGATCGAGGACGAATTTATTTACCAATTGCTGAATTACAATCACATGGTGTTACACGAGAAATGCTTGAAGATAAAGTCCTTACACCACAAATTAAAAGTGCACTAAAGGAGCAGATTGAAAGGGTAAGAAGGCTGCAGCGAGAGTCTGCAGTTGGAATCAAAATGTTGTCTATACAAAGCCGGGCATGTATTCAAGCAGCAAGTGAACTTTATTGTGGAATAGTAGATGAAGTTGAAAAAATTGATTATCAGATATTTACTAAGCGAGCAAAAACTTCAAATTGGCGAAGAATGAAGGTCGCTGTTCCCGCTTATTTAAGTGCAGTGAGCTCTAGATAATTAACTTTTTTGAATATCTTTTTTACCCCAAAATATCCACATCGCCATCACGCAGAGTATGAGTGCAAACCCAAATAAAAGATCCTCAATCGGAGCGGATGCAATTCTAATTCCTATAATTGCATCTGGTTTATACATAACAATATTTCTTGAGGTCAACCACCAATTAGTAATTAGTTGAAATGGTAAAATAATTGCATAACTTGTCCAAAATACTGCTCGTATAAGTAATTTAGTCTTCATTAGGAATAGATCAAAAAATATTGAAAATAAGAATGCCAAAATAGCAATATCTGTATAGACCATCACTCATCCCCCACTTTCCAATGCTTCTTCACAGTGCGCACAGCCTCAATTGTCATAATTGCAGCAATTGGGATAATCGTAAAAAATAAAAACTCTTCAAGGGGTATATCAAATGGACCAAAAATTCCCAGAATTTGTTCTTGATCAAAATACCAATGGCCCTGTGAAATTGCATACGCATCCCAAATTAAAAAGAAAATTGAAACTGGAAATATACTTATAACTAACCGTTTAATTCTTCCTAGCACGCCAATTTTTAAAACAATTTCAAGCCAAAAAGACCCAAAAATCGTAAAGAGAAGCATTCCCATATAACCAAACTTAAGCACGCGCTAACTATAGACAATTTTTATCATATTTCGGCTATGATTTCCAATACGGGAGCTAAGAAATTTAGCTGAGAGGACTTGAAATTCAAGTCGACCGGTTGATCAGTTCGGTAATGCGAATTGGAAAGGATGTAACTATGTCTATTTTAGAATCTTTAGCTTTTTTAACATCACTAATTGGTGTAATCCTTGGAGTACTAGGCGCAAGAGTTACTTGGCCTTGGTGGATAGCAGGTAGTGGCCTATATGCGGTCTTATTTTTTCAATCTGCTTACTATGCAAGTGCAGCGCTGCAATTTATTTTTATAGCGGGAGGCATCTGGGGTTGGTTTGGTTGGGGACCTAATGGTGCTAAACCAAAAAAATCTTCTGCGAAAGAAAGGCTTCTGCTATTAATATCAGTATTAGTATTTTCACTCTTACTCTGGCCTATTCTTATGAATATTGGCGCAACATCCTCTGCTATTGAGTCATTTGGTTTTGTTGGTAGCGTGATAGCCCAATTATTGATGGTTTGGCAGAGATATGAGGCGTGGCCACTTTGGTTTGTAGTAGATGCCGCTTATACATACCAATATTTTAAGGGCGAGCTTTACCTAACTGGTGTTCTATACATAATATTTACTGGAATTGCGATTTGGGGTTGGATCCGTTGGGGCAAAGAATCAACAGCAAATAATAAAGAGGCTTGATGGAGTATTTAAAACTGCTAACAGAATTAAGAAAGGTTAAATCAAATAAGTCCATTATCATTGCAATTGATGGATTAGCTGGGAGTGGTAAAACTACCTTGGCCCAGAAGCTAGTTAATGATCTTTCCGACGCTCAGGTTATACATATGGATGATCTCTATGATGGTTGGGATGATCCACTTTCCGCAAAATTAGCGACTAGAGTTATTTCTCAGTTATTTCAACCCTTTATGATTCAACTTCCAGTTAAATACCAGTCTTTTAATTGGAAGTTAAATAGGTTTGATGTAATAAAGTCTGTTCACCAGTCGAAGTATTTAATTGTAGAAGGTGTCGGATCTGGGCAAATAAGTTTTAGTGAGTACATAGATAAGTTAGTTTGGATTCAAATAGACCCTCAAGTTGGGTTTGAGCGAGTAATTGCCCGTGATGGCGAGCAGGTAAGGAATGAAATGTTAAAATTTTTAGTTGATCAAAATAATCATTTTTTAGCAGAATTAACAAAGATTAGAGCGGATTACACCCTAGAGGGCGCGCCTTAAACTCTAATTTCAAGTCTCATTCTCTAAACTTTTACCGTGTCTGACCTCACGGGTGAGTTAATAGATAATCGCTACCTTATGCAGCGACTAATCGCATCTGGTGGAATGGCAACAATCTATGTTGGCATGGATACAAGATTAGATCGACCCGTTGCAGTAAAGATCATGCATGCTCATCTTGCAAATGATGAGGCCTTTGTCTCAAGATTTATTAAAGAAGCTAAAGCAACTGCTGCACTATCACATCCAAATATTGTTTCAATACAAGATCAGGGTTGGAATGAAGGTGGGCCACCGGCAGTTTTTCTTGTTATGGAATTGGTAGAAGGAAGTACCCTAAGAGATTTTTTAAATCAACAAGGATCGGTATCTATCGAGCAGATGTTTCAAATAATGAATCCAGTGCTAAGTGCACTTGCTGCGGCACATAAAATCGGCATCATACATCGTGATATTAAGCCAGAGAATATTTTAATTTCAAAGGATGGGCGAGTAAAAGTTGCAGACTTTGGATTAGCAAGAAATATGGCCATCGGGCAAACTATGACAGTTGAATCAAGTGTGGTACTCGGAAGTGTTTCTTATCTATCACCTGAACAGGTACAGCGTGGAGTAGCTGATGCCAGAAGTGATATTTACGCAGTTGGAATTGTTTTATTTGAGATGCTAACTGGCGCAAAACCATATGAGGGTGAGACGCCAATTCAAATTGCTTACCGCCATGTTAATGATCGAATTCCAGCACTTCAGGGTATTAATAGCGCTATTCCAATACCTATCTCAGAACTTGTGTACGCAGCAACAGCGCCTAATCCTGATCACCGGCCAAAAGATGCTGAAGAATTACTTAGCAGATTCCGAGAAATCCAAGCACAAATTGATCCAAAGAAAAGACAAATGAGTTTGGATCTTGATTTACCACCATCAATAACTAAGAAGGTCGCTAAGCGAGGCAAAGTTTCAGTCGGATCAGCACTTGAAGGGCTAAAAGAGAAAACATCTCAATTAATTTCAACAAAGCCAAACAGAATTAACAAACCAGAGGATTCAATTAGAACGAAAAAACGTAAGGTTTCTAAAAGAGTTAAACGAAATCGAATAATTGCGCTTTTTCTATTGGTGGGCTTAATTTTTGGGGGTTATAAACTATTAAGTATTGGCAAAATTTCAGTGCCAACTCTTGTTGGAATGAATCAGGCTGAAGCGGAAAAATCACTAGAATCAATTGGCTTAGGTTTAGAAATAATTGAAGAGGTATTTAGTGAGGATATCCCGAAAGGCAGGATAATTGAATCTAAGCCAGGTGGTGGTGGCAAGATTGCATCTTATGGAAAAGTTGGCTTAATTATCTCAAAGGGGCAGGAAAGAATATTAGTTCCACAACTTAAAGGACTTACACCAGATGTTGCATCTGCTCAGTTATCTACTATGGGCCTAACAGTTGGTGAAATAAATGAGAGCTTTGATATGAAAATAGCAGCTGGGTATGTAATTAGTACAGATCCAAAAGAGTCAATAGCAGTTAAGCGAAAAGCAATTGTTAATTTGATTGTGAGTAAAGGTGTGGAGCAACTTTCACTTCAATCATATGTAGGTAAAGGGGGTGAACAAGCTCTCTCTGAATTAACAGATATGGGATTTGATGTAGATGCAGTTTATAAATTTAGTGATAACGTTTTTAAAGGACAAGTTATCTCTCAATCACCTGAAAAATTAGACAGTGTAGGAAAGGGAAGTAAAATTGATTTAGTAATTTCTAATGGCCCAGAGTTTGTTTTTGTGCCGAATGTCTTAGGAAAAAATAAAAACGATGCCTCCTTAGATTTAGAGAATTTAGGGCTTCGTGTAAAAATTAAGGGGTCTGGTAAGGTAAATAACATATCTCCTGCTATTGGAACAAAAATCAAACAAGGAGCAATCGTTACTCTGACTCTGCGATAGAAGAACTTTGCCGCCTCTCAGGTAGGCTCACCAAATGGCCCCAGTTAAAAGTCCGATTCGTATTGGTGCACATGTGCCGACATCTGGCGGTATGGCAACTCGATCTATTGAGTACGCATTAACAATTAAGGCTGAAGCAATTCAAGTATTTGCCTCAAGTCCTAGAACCTGGGCAACTTCAACGCCAAATCCTGCTATGGATGAAGCATTTAAGATTAAAACGTCAGAGCATGATATTAAGCCCTATGTGCATGCATCATTTTTAATTAATTTAGGATCTCCAACTCAATCTACTTATGAAAACTCACTTTCAGCCACTGCTTATTCGCTCACGCGAGGACGAGAAATTGGGGCACACGGTGTTGTTGTCCATACTGGTTCAGCTGTTGATGAATCTCATGTTAAGCAAGCATGGAAACAGATCCATGAAGGAGTAATGCCAATTCTTAATAATCTTACTGATGATGACCCTTGGTTACTTTTAGAGCCAACAGCTGGTCAGGGTCAATCACTAGTTAAAAAATTAGATGATCTAACAAAATATTTTGAAGCCCTTGAATGGCACCCAAAAGTTGGAGTTTGCCTTGATACCTGTCATGTTTTTGCCGCAGGGCATGATATTAAAAAGCCGGGTGGTATGAAGGAAACTCTCGATCTACTTGTAAAAATTGTTGGAGTTGAGCGAATTAAATTAATACATGTAAATGACTCAATGGATATATGTGGAAATTTAAAAGATAGGCACCAAAATATTGGTAAGGGTAAAATTGGTACAAAACCTTTTACTGAATTGGTGTCCCACCCAGCAATACTAAATGCCCCTCTAATTTTAGAGACTCCGGGGGAAGAACCAGAGCATGGCAGTGAGGTTGCTCTACTTAAAAAAATGCGTGACAAAAAATGAAAAGTAAATTACCTCTCTACATTGCAATGATTTCAGTTGCAGCCATCTGGGGTAGCTCTTTTGTGGTTATGAAAGATTCACTTGAACGTCAAAATGTATTTTCATTTCTCTCTTCTAGATTTATACTCGCAGCCTTATTAATGTTTTTATATAGGCCTGGAGCATTTCGAAGACTAACAAAAAAGTTTGTTTCTAGGGGAATTAATGCAGGCATTCTGCTTGGCAGTGGATATATTTTTCAGACATATGGATTAACTAAGACCACTGTTTCTAATACTGGATTTATCACAGGCCTTTATCTAGTTTTTACTCCCCTAATCTCACTTTTAATACTTAAGCGGCGTGTTTTAAAAATTCAATGGCTTGCGGTGTTAATTGCAACTATTGGACTATTTTTTATCTCATATAACGGGGTAACAATCGGTGTTGGTGAAATATTAGTTTTAATATCTGCTGTTATTTATGGTGCCCACTTTGTAGCTTTAGGTGAATGGAGTGATGGTGAAAATACTTATGCACTAACTCTTATTCAGGTAGTAACGGTAGCAGTTCTTACTTCAATTTTTGCTTGTAAAGATGGTTTCCAAATTGCTCCAGATAGCACAGTTTGGTTAGCCATTTTATATACGGCATTTTTTGCAACGTTCCTAGGATTTTTAGTTCAGACAAAAGCCCAATCTGTAATGAGTGCAACAGTTGCTAGCGTTCTTCTAGCAACTGAGACACCTTTCGCAGTTTTTTTTGGTCTCTACTTCCATGATGATCAGCTAACATTAAGAATAATTACTGGCGGATTACTTGTTATGGTGGCTATGGCACTAGTAATTTGGTCTGATAATAGAAAATTAAGTATGAGAAGATTAGGCAATGGATAGCATGCGCCTAATTGATTTAAGATCTGACACTGTTACTAAGCCATCCACTCAGATGCGTGAAATGATGGCAGCAGCTGATGTGGGCGATGATGTTTATGGTGAAGATCCAACAATTAACTCCTTAGAGGAAAGAGTTGCCCAATTATTTGGCAAGGAGGCAGGATTATTTTGTCCTAGTGGGTCTTTAGCGAATCAGCTATCAATTAGAATGTTAGTTGCCCCTGGTGAAGAGTTAATCACAGAAACTAATTCTCATATTGTTAGAGCTGAACTAGGTGCTGGGGCAGTATTTAGTGGAATTACTACAAGAACTTGGTTAGCAGATCGAGGTCTTTTATCTGCTGCTGATGCACTTAATATCGCAAGACCAGATTCTGGGCCTTACTTAGTTTCAACAACTGCAATTGCTATTGAAAATACCCACAACTTTGGTGGAGGAACTGTTCAACCACTTGGTGAAATTAAAAAATTAAGGCAGGAAAGCCAGGCTCTGGGAATCGCATTACATCTAGATGGCGCCAGAATTTGGAACGCCCATATTGCATCTGGAGTTGAATTTAAAGAGTACGGAAAATACTTTGACACAATTAGTGTTTGTCTTTCAAAAGGCCTTGGTGCACCAGTTGGCTCATTAATGCTATCTACGAAAGATCGAGTAATAAAGGCGAGGGCATGGCGAAAAAGATATGGCGGTGGGATGAGGCAGGCTGGAATTTTGGCAGCTGCAGCTCATTACGCTTTAGATAAAAACTTAGCACTACTTAAAAATGACCATAAACGGGCAAAGGAAATTGCTATTGCAATAGCTGCAGTTGCACCAAAGGTAATTAATCCAGATCATGTTGAAACAAATATTGTCGGATTAGATATTAGTTCGATGAAGATTTCTGCTGCTCAGCTATCTGAACAACTCAAGGCAAGTGGAATTCTGGCTAGTGCGCTAGGACCAAAGTATCTAAGAATGGTGACGCATCTTGATTTAACTGATGCCGATGTTGAAAAAGTAAATCAAGTTCTACCGCAATTACTGCAGCGCGCCCTCGTGTCTTAAGAGCCACTCTTTAACTGCGCCACCATATGCATAATTTCCCATTGCTCCGCCACTTTTAATTATTCGATGGCATGGAATTACCGGAGCAACTAAATTATTTGCACACGCTGAACCGACCGTTCTTACTGCGCTGGCAGATCCTGCCCGCTTTGCTAACTCGGCATATGACCAGGTTTTTCCGGCAGGAATCTTTCGCATTGCTTTCCAAACTGATTGAGAGAAGGCTGGGCCAGATTGGCGGACTTGGATAGAATTTAAAGCTGAAGTGTCACCATTAAAGTAATCCGCAATTAGATCACTAATTATTGGGATTTGTCCTACAGTCTTAGTCTGCTTACTAGCATCCAAAGGTGATAATCGTTTAGTTAACTCATTAAAACCTGTAAATCCAGCAGCTAATAAAATCTGCTGATCTGCTATTAAATAAAGTATGCCAGCTTCAGTCTTATAACTTGTTTTCAAAAGCACGAGCAAAGATTAAACCTAAGTTAGTAAAAAACCAATACTACTTTTTATGGTCTCGTAGCATCTCTGCAACTAAAAAAGCTAATTCAAGTGACTGGGTATGGTTTAGCCTAGGATCACAAGCACTCTCATACCGGGTTGCAAGATCTTCATGGCTTATCTGATCCCCACCACCAACGCATTCAGTAACGTCATCACCAGTTAGTTCGATATGGATTCCGCCAGGATGAGTGCTTAGTTTTTTATGAACCTCAAAAAATCCCCGAACTTCATCCAATACATCATCAAATTTGCGTGTCTTATAACCACTTGGCGCCTCATATGTATTGCCATGCATGGGGTCGCACACCCAAAGTACTACTGAACCGGATTTCTTAACAGCCTCAACAAGGGATGGTAACTTTTCGCGTATTAAGGCAGCACCCATTCTTGTAATAAATGTAAGTCTGCCAGGTTCATTACTTGGATTTAATCTTTTAATAATTGCTAAAACATCTTCAACTGTCGTCTTAGGTCCAAGCTTTACACCTATTGGATTATGAATTTTCTCGGCGAAGTCCATATGGGCGCCATCTAATTGCCTTGTTCGTTCACCAATCCAAACAAAGTGGGCTGAAACATCATATGGGTTATTAGTACGAGAATCGATACGTGTTAAAGCTTTTTCATACTCCAAAATTAATGCTTCATGACTTGAATAAAAATCAACAGACTTGAATGATTCTGGATCAACACCAGCAGATTGCATGAATTGAAGTGCTCGCCCAATCTCATTTGCCATCTCTTCATAGCGAGCGCTAAATCTGGCATCAGCTGCAAAACCCTTGTTCCAACTATGCACCTGGCGTAGATCAGCAAAACCACCTTGCGTAAAGGCACGGACAAGATTTAAGGTTGCAGCCGAAGTGTTATAAACCTGAACTAACCTTTTTGGATTAGGTATTCTAGATTCTTTAGTGAATTCAATATCATTAACCGCATCCCCTCGATACGCCGGAAGAGTTACACCATCCCGAGTTTCATTATCATTGCTGCGAGGCTTAGCAAACTGACCTGCCATCCGGCCAACCTTAATAACTGGAAGGGAGGAGAAATACTGCAGAACCGCAGCCATCTGTAAAATTGTCTTAATCCGGTTTCTTATTGAGTCAGCAGTAGCCCCAACAAATGTTTCAGCACAATCTCCACCTTGAAGCCAAAATGCCCCACCACTAGCTGCCTGAGCAATTCTCTTCTTTAAGTTATCGCACTCACCAGCAAAGACAAGAGGTGGAAATGATTCAAGCTCTGCTACTGCAGCTTTAACTGAGGCTGCATCTGGCCAAGTAGGTTGCTGCGCAGCGGTTAAGCCAGCTTTAAATATTGAGTTAGCGTTCATTAGATAATGGTAGGCAATCTCTGGATGTTGATGTGGCTAATTAGTAGCCCATCACTAACCAAAGAAAATCTCCGCCTCTTTATATAGCTCAGGGTCTACTGTCTTTAATTTTGAAGTAGCAGAGGCTAGTGGCACCCGCTCGATCTTAGTGCCGTGAAGGGCCACCATCTTGCCCCAATCACCATCATGGACTGCTGTAATCGCATGTAATCCAAATCTAGTTGCAAGTACTCGATCAAATGCAGTTGGCGTTCCACCACGTTGGATATGTCCTAGTACTGATGTGCGGGCCTCTTTACCAGTCTTAGTTTCAATTTGATTTGCCAACCACTCACCAATACCCGAGAGTTTTGCATGGCCGAATGAATCAAGGCTTTTATCTTTAAAAATCATGTCCCCATCTTGTGGAATAGCACCCTCTGCGATAACAATAATTGGTGAGTAGCTTTGCTCAAATCTAGATTCAACCCATTTACACACTTGATCAACTGAGAATTTAACCTCAGGAATTAAAATACATGATGCACCTCCAGCAAGGCCAGAGTGCAATGCAATCCAACCAGCATGGCGTCCCATTACTTCCACGATTAACGCGCGATGATGTGATTCAGCTGTGGTGTGTAGACGATCAATTGCCTCAACTGCGATATTCACAGCAGTATCAAAACCAAATGTGTAATCAGTGTTATTTAAGTCATTATCAATTGTTTTTGGAACACCAATTACTTTAACTCCAAGTGAATCTAATTTTGTTGCAACACCTAACGTGTCTTCGCCACCAATTGCAATTAAAGCATCTACCCCAACTTTTGCTAGGTTCTCTGTAATTTTTTCAACTCCGCCATCAATTTTAAATGGATTAGTTCTAGAGGAACCAAGAATTGTGCCACCCCTAGGCAATATTCCTCGAGTAGTTGGAATATCTAATTTCATTGTTAAACCCTCTAAAGGCCCACGCCAGCCATCACGAAAACCTATGAACTCATAGCCGTAGGCTTTAACCCCTTTGCGAACGACTGCACGGATTACTGCATTTAGGCCAGGACAATCTCCGCCACCGGTTAAAACACCAATGCGCATTTAGCATGCTCCAAACTGATTATGAGGATAAGAATTGGTCATCGTTGACGGCTAAGTCTACTCTGCCGCAATGGCAGTTAAACCCGAGATAAAAGATCACCTCGCCCAGCGCGCTAGCAATGGCCTACCTGAAGTTTGGCAGGCGCCAGTATCTGAGATTAGGAAAAATACCCAATCGCATATTGCCCTTAAACAACCCTTAATTGATATTCATGAAGTAATACATCAGAGTATTTCGGGGTCAACTGCGCAGCTACCTATTCGAATCTACCGACCAACGGATGGGCAAAATTTACCAGCTCTAGTCTACTTTCATGGAGGTGGTTGGGTTTTAAATTTTCTAGATATTTATGAACCCTCGCTTAGAAAAATAGCAAAGCATGGTAATTTTATAATTGTTGCAGTTGAGTATCAAAAAGCACCTGAGAATCCATACCCTGTGCCTTTCGATGATTGCTATGAAGCACTTAAATGGACAATAAGTAATTCATCAGAGCTTGGAATTGATCCCTTATCTATCGGAGTTGGTGGAGATAGCGCTGGTGGTAACTTAGCCGCAGCTGTTGCAATTAAAGCTAGAGATGAAAAATTAATTAATCTAGCATTTCAACTTCTAATTTATCCGTGTATTGAAATAAATATGGATTATAAATCAGCAATAGATTATGCAGAGGGATATGGCCTAACAACAAAAGCTATGAAATGGTTCTGGGATCAATATCTTCCAGATAAAAAAGACCATAACGATGTTTATGCAGTACCTGCTAGAGCCATATCTCTTCGAGGAGTAGCACCTGCAATCATGTTAACTGCTGAATTTGATCCTTTAACCGATGATGGACGTAATTACTACCGGCGATTAAATGAGGATGCAGTGGCTAGCATTTATAAAGAGTATGCTGGGCAGATTCATGGCTTTTTCAATCTTGGCGGAGTAACTGAGGATGCAGATCTACTTTATTTAGACATTGCCCGTGAGATCAATGCAATCTTGGGAAGAGGAAATTAATTGACAAAAATTGGCTGGGGAAGATTTGCACTTCTCGGATTTCTTTGGGGAACGCCATACTTATTTCTTAAGGTAGCAGTTGAAGAAATACCTACTGCAACGATCGTATTCTTTCGTGTATTTGTAGGTGCTATCGTATTAATACCGATTGCATTGCGCAGTAAAAACTTAGTAATTGCAAGAAAGTATTGGCCATTTGTATTTCTCTATGCAATAACAGAATTGATAGGTCCTTGGTATCTAATAACTCATGCCGAGCAAAAATTAACATCTGGACTTACCGGCCTTCTTGTTGCAACCGTACCTATATGGTCAGCAGTTTTAGCCTCAATATTTGGAGATCACACTGTTTGGCTTAAAACTAGACTTTTTGGTTTAATCGTTGGATTTATTGGTGTAGTTGCAGTAGTTGGCATTGAATCACTAAGTGGGCGCCAAGATATAGTCTCAATTTTAATGGTTCTGCTTGCTGCGATTGGATATGCCTACGCTATTAACATGATTAATCGTAGAATTCTAGAAGTTCCAGGAATTGCTATAAATACCTGGGCAATGATTATTACAATGATTGTTTACCTACCATTTGTATTACTAAATATGCCTACAGAAGTACCATCGCTAGAAGCCATGGGATCGGTATTAGCACTAGGTGTTTTCTGTACTGCAATTGCCTTTATTATATTTTTCAAACTTGTAGCAGAAGTTGGTCCACCGCGTGCATCATTTATAACCTATTTAAACACTGCAGTTGCAGTTGTGCTCGGTGTAATTATTCTAAGTGAACCAATCACTTTAGGAATTGCACTTGGCCTTCCGCTAGTTTTAATTGGCTCCTATTTTGCTAGTCGGAAAGTGAATCAATAAAGCCAAGTTTAGATAGTAACTTTGGATCCTTTTGCCACTCCTTTGAGACTTTAACGTGAATCTGTAAAAAGACTTGTAATCCAACAATATTCTCAATTGACTTTCGAGCAATACTGCCGATTACTTTTAACTTACTACCTTGCGGACCAATAATTATTCCTTTTTGACTGTCGCGCTCAACATGTAGCGTGGCTGAGATATCAAAAATCTTTCCATTATCCCGCTCCCCCATCTCCTCAATTGTGACCATAACTGAGTGCGGCAACTCTTCATATAACTCCTCAATTGCAGCTTCACGAATTAAATCAGCAAACATTAGCTCCTGAACTTGATCAGTATTTATGTCAGTTGGGTATAAGGCGGGAGAAATTGGAAGTTTCTTCGCTAATAAATCAAGTAATAAATCAGTCTGTTCTAGGTTTTTTGCCGAAATTGGAATGATCTCAGCCTTTTCTTGGTCAACTTTTTGAGCAAATTCAGTTACTAAAACAAGCTTGGCCGCTAGTTCAGATTTTGAAACAGTATCAACCTTGGTAACAACTAAAAAAACCTCTTGCTGGCCTTTAATCTGCTTTGCAATATATTCATCACCAGCGCCAATATCTTCATTAGCTGGTAGACATAAAACTACTGCATCGGTTGCATTAATATTTTCATTCACCATCGAATTTAATCTAGTTCCAAGGGCAGTTTTAGGTTTATGCGTCCCTGGTGTATCAACTACGATCATTTGAAAATTATCTCGATTTATTATGCCTCGAATTGGATTACGAGTGGTGTTTGGGTGATGAGAGGTAATTACAATTTTAGTTCCAACTAACGCATTTACTAATGTTGACTTACCAGTATTTGGTCGGCCGACAATTGCAATGAAGCCTGCTTTAAAATCACTCATTTGCCCTATTCTCTCACCTTTTCCCTTATCTCATTTGCAGTGGAGTTATCACCTCCAATATCTCATCTAGGCTCGTTGCAATATCTGCTACTCGTTCGGCTATTAAACGATGACAGCCCTCACTTAAGGCTGAGGTAACTGGACCAGGAATTGCAAATACTGGCCGAAATATCTCAGCGGCCTTCCTAGCAGTTCTAATTGATCCGCTAATAAACTTTGCTTCGATTACAACAGTTGACTTTGAAAGTGCTGCAATTAATCTATTCCTAATTAGAAATCTATACGGCTTTGATTCAATATTAGGCATAACCTCAGATATAAGTAGACCAGATTTAGTTATATTTTTAAATAATTTTTGATTTTCTAACGTATAAAGCATATTTATGCCACCAGCTAGCACTGCAATACTTAAGCCGCCCACAGATAATGCTCCTTGATGGGAAGCGGTACCAATTCCATAGGCGCCACCACTGACGACAACCAACTGAGCAAGGCAGGCCTGACTAGCAAGTGAATATGAAAGTTTTAAGCCATAATTTGTAGGTTGTCTGCTGCCAACAATTGATATTGATTTATCTAGTTTTAAAAGAGCACTCCTATCGCCTGCTATTACTAGACCAATAGGTGGTGTTGCTAAATCTGCTAGAGAAAAAGGCCAGTCTCTGTCTTCAGGGGTAATAAAGATGCCGCCGGCATTATTTATTTCTATCTCTAGATCTTCAACCTTTCTCTGCATAATTTGCTGTTGCAGCTTTAAAATATCTTGTTGTTTTAAGAAATAGTTTCCAGAAATTATGCGTCGATAGACTGATAATCCCCCGCGTTGATTTATCTCATAACTCCAAAAAGGGTCAGCAGGTTGGATAATAGAAAACAGAATTAATCTAGCCCTTGCTTCATTAATCACCTAACAAACCTAACCAATTATTAGGTAATTAACAGAGGAAAATAGTTCCTGTGTATCACTTACTCACTTCGATTATTGCAGCAATATTTGCAAATGATTTGCGATGAATTGGTAGAACACCAAGTTCTTTTATAGCAGCGGTATGTGATGCAGTTATATACCCTTTGTGACTTGCTAACCCATAATTTGGATACTCTTTATCTAACTCAATCATGATTTTATCTCGATACACCTTAGCCAGGATTGAGGCAGCACTAATTGAAATTGCTACTTGATCACCTTTCCAGACAGCTAAATTTGGTGTGGTAAGACCTGGTATTGGATAACCGTCAGTAAGTACATACTCTGGCTTAATACTTAGGGCGTTAATAGCACGTCGCATACCTTCAATATTACATTTATGTAGACCTAGTGAATCAATCTCACTAACAGCAACTTCAATAATCGAGTAAGCCAGTGAATTATCAATTACAACTTTATATTGTTCTTCTCGCGCCTTAGCACTTAGCTCCTTAGAATCTTTTATTTCACTTAAATCTGTCGATAAAGGATCGTTTAAGATTACGCAAGCAACAACTAGTGGGCCAGCACATGGTCCACGCCCTGCTTCATCAACTCCAGCGATATTTTTAATTCCTGCTTTAAATAGAGTTGACTCAATCATTTTAGCTCTAGGGCTTATCTTTGACTGAGACCTTTTTTAAATCCCCACCCGTTGGTATCAAAGCAATATTTGAAATAGGCCACACAATAAAAGTAGCACGACCTACTACTTTACTTAGCGGAACCATTCCATTATTTGCACTATCGGGATGAAATCTTGAATCAGCGCTTGCGCCCCGGTGATCTCCCATAACCCAAACAAAGCCCTTTGGTATATCAACATTAAACTGCATTTCACTTGGCTTATCGCCTTTAAATATGTATGGCTCAGTTATAGAGACACCATTCACCTGCAGTTTTCCAGTAGCATCACAGCAAATCACATTGTCACCACCGACACCTATTACACGTTTTATCAAATACTGTTTTGCTGGGTCTGGTAATACACCGACTAAAATTAATCCACTCTTAATTTTTCCAGAAATTGTTGATCCATCTGATTCTGGTGAACTACCAAGCCAATTATCTGGATCTGCAAACACAGCAACTTCGCCGCGTTTAATCTCACTAAATAAAGCACCAAATTTATTTACTGCAATTCGATCCCCTACCTGCAATGTATTTGCCATTGAGAGAGATGGAATAAAGAAAAAGTGTAAAAAGAAAGTTTTAATTACTATTGAAATAATTAATGCAGAAACTACTACTAATGGTAGTTCGCGAAGGAACGAACCCTTCTTTGGCATAAGTTTTTAATTACTTAAGCTTGTGGGGTTTCTTCTGCAACTGCTTCAGCAGGTGCTTCTTCTGCCACTGGTGCCTCTTGCGTAACAGCTTCGACAGGTGCTTCTTGGGCAACTACTGCTTCTTGCGCAACAACTTCCACAGGTGTTTCCGCTACAACTGGCACACTTTTTGCAGCTAAGCGTTCGACTGCTTTTTTCTTTAATGTTGTTGCACCATCTGCTGGCTCAGCCATTGCTTCTTTTACTGCTGCTTCATAAGCAACTCGCTTATCAATACGTACTGGCTGTGGCTTTAGTGTTCCTTCAGATCCTGGTAAGCCATTCACTTTTTGATAATCACCAGTTATTTTTAATAGTGCAGTTACTGCCTCAGTTGGTTGCGCACCAACTCCTAGCCAATATTGCACACGCTCTGAGTTAACCTCAATTAATGATGGTTCAGAGGCCGGTGAGTAACGACCAATTTCCTCAATCGCTTTTGAATTTCGAGCAGAACGAGAATCTGCAATCACAATTCGAAAATGAGGTGTACGGATCTTGCCAAGACGCATTAACTTAATCTTTACTGACACAAAACTCCCTATTAAAAATTATTCGGCTGATTCTTTAGTAAACAGCGGGGGCGTCTACATCCAGAGCTAACCTTGCGGATAAATATTGCTATGGGTTAGAGGGTCCCACTAGCAGAGGGCTAATCTTGCCAGCATGAGGTGGTAATCCCAAATTGACCTAAATTCCCTCCTCTATTGCCCGCTTCGCTGGGTTGCCTGATCGAGATTTTTTCTTAATATTTTGATTTCCTGGTTTTGATTTTAATGTCCCACCCATTCCAGAGATAGGTGCTGCCATGCCAGATGGCATGTTGCCACCTCGCATTTGCTTCATCATTTTTTGGGCTTGTGAAAAGCGCTCAACTAGTGAATTAATTTCAGATATAGCTCTACCACTTCCGCGCGCGATTCGTGCGCGTCTAGATCCATTTAATACCTTTGGATTATTTCGCTCAAGCGGTGTCATTGATTCAATGATTGCTCTAGCCTTTACTAACTCAGACTCATCAAAATTTTCTATTTTTTTCTTCAATCCAGCGGTACCGGGTAATAAACCCATTAACTTACTCATGCTTCCCATATTTTTCATTGCCTCTAATTGTGATAGGAAATCTTCAAATGTGAAGTCTTCACCTTTAATGAATTTATCTTCAAGTTTTTTCGAAGTCGCCTCTGGCATTGCCCGTTTGGCACTTTCTGCAAGGGATGCAACATCTCCCATACCAAGAATTCGAGACGCCATTCGCTCTGGATAAAACAGGTCAAAATCATTTATTTTTTCACCAGTGGATGCAAAAATTATCGGCTTACCAGTTAGCTCAACAATAGATAATGCAGCACCTCCTCTAGCATCACCATCTAATTTTGTAAGTACAACTGCATCAAAGCCAACACCAGTCAGGAAAGCTTTAGCAGTAATTGTTGCGTCTTGACCGATCATGGCATCAACTACAAAAAAGGTTTCATCTGGTCTAACTGCGTTTTTAACATCCTTAATCTGCTGCATTAATTGCTCATCAATACCGGTTCTGCCAGCAGTATCAATAATGACAAAGTTATGTAACTTTTCTTTTGCAAACTTAATTGAATCATTGGCAACATCAAACACATTTCCAATGCCATTTCCTGGCTCAGGAGCAAAGACTGGAACTTTTATTGACTCACCAACAACTTGTAATTGGGTAACAGCATTTGGCCGTTGTAGGTCAGCTGCAACTAGAAGTGGGGTATTGCCATCGACTTTCAAATAATTAGCTAACTTCCCAGCAAGGGTTGTCTTACCGGCTCCTTGTAGGCCTATTAACAAAATGACAGTTGGGGGCGTCTTTGCAAAACGAACTCGTCTGGCTGAGCCGCCTAGAATCTGGGTAAGTTCACTATTAACAATTTCAAAGATTTTTTGTGCAGGATTTGTACTTTTATTTATCTCATCAGATTGATCTCTTGACTTTTTGTAAACTCGACTGGAGAAAGATTCAGCAACACTTAGTACTACATCAGATTCAAGTAATGCATCTTTAATCTGTGCGGTAAAGTTTTTTAGATCTGATTCAGATACTTTCCCGCGCAGGCCAGAGAATATAGAACTTAATCTCTGGCCTAGCGCTTGGAACATGGAGGCATCTTACATTTTTTTAGATTGCTTCATCCCCGCTCTCACCGGTTCTAACCCGAATCACTGATTCAACTGATGTAGCCCACACTTTGCCATCACCAATACTTCCAGTTCTAGCTGCATCAGTAATTACCTTGATAGCCTTATCAGCAATCTTGCTACTAACTAACACTTCTAATCTAATTTTGGGAATTAGATCGACTTTATATTGAGCACCGCGATAAACTTCAGTTAAGCCCAATTGTCTACCAAATCCCTTTGCTTCAGAGACTGTCATGCCAGTTATCCCAGCACCAACTAAAGCCTCTTTTACTTCATCTAATTTCTGTGGCTTAATGATTGCAGTAATTAGTTTCATGAACTAAAACCTCCTCTTGAACTAGATGTTAATTCATATCCAGTTTCAGCATGTTGATCGTAATCAATTCCTGC
>SXGR01554799.1_pt1 | contig 37398 bp, 29 predicted proteins | sample 3174711 | NCBI WGS metagenome assembly SXGR01 (sample SAMN11356860, study PRJNA531348) | freshwater metagenome | isolation source: freshwater sample F1-60 | place: China: Fuxian Lake, Yuxi | collected 2017-12-25
ACGGCTCTGAAGAAAGGATTCAATGTATAAAAACTCCGGTTGTTTGGGGAGAAGAGGCGTTTGACAAAAATGGTTTTCTAAAATATTGTGACGGTGATCACCTATCGATATTTGGTGAAAAAGAATTGACTTCGATTATTAATAAATCAATGCTTGACATAATTTATAAAAATGAGAATTAAAAACTACAATCCATTAAAATTAATAATCGGTATTTGGGCAATCGCTGTCGCAGTCCGAAGGTATAGAATAGCGATGAGGAAAAACCCATTAAAAAAAATAGAAGATTGTTATTTAATGAACGACAATTGTATAGTGGCCCATAATCTGTTTTCAGGTGATAAAATCTTTAATAATTTTGTAGAGTTTATAAACCAAGAGTTCAATAAAAAAGACAACAGTAATGGTGTAATGACTGTGGTCGGCAATAAATTTGTAAGTGGCTACGAATTGAATGGGAGTGCTTACTATTTGTCAAACGCGGTGTTGCCGCTTTTGGACATTATTCAAACAATTGAATCAAGTGAATTGTTTAGTAGGTTACAGCAACACATCGGATGCGGTTTCTATTGCCGAGGTATCAGTGTTTTTAAAACAAATTCAACCCAGAATGGTTCTACAAGTACATTTTTCCATCGAGATGGGCACCCTCCGTATAGTTACAAAATTTTAGTTTATTTAACCGACGTGTTGAATATTAATTCTGGGCCTACCGCGGTTATTAAAGGATCTGCAAAACATGTGATCCCAGGTTGGGGAAGATATACATACGATCGGCCGTTTGCCGAAGCAGTGTATCGTGAGAATGTTATTCTTGGGAAATCTGGTACTGCTATTTTGTTTAATACAAACGTGCTCCATGCTGGTGGCAGGATGTTAGAAGGTGAAAGGATAGTTATGGCTGTCCAAGTCGTTCCGAAACACTCAAAGTACATTTCTTCACTTCAATCTTGCTCGCTGTGTATGCCAGGTTCACGCGAATATGATTTATGATGCTCATTGAGTTGTATGATTTATTTTAATTTCTTTGGGTGCGCTTCAATTTTAAGGGTTCCATTCTTTTTTTAATAGGCAATCTATTTGATAAAATTTTATTTTAAACCAAATATATTTTGCTATCTTTAGGTGATCTGCTGAATCAATAACAATTCAATTATATTTTAAATAAATTGTAAAAACAAAATTGTATCAAAGTGCTATTTATGGTTAGCAACACAGAACGATATTTGGAAAACTAATTAACTCTATTCTGCGGTAACCGTCTTGCAGTCTTTTCAGTGATCCATAAGTTTGCAATGTCAAAAATTCAGAAAACTTGGACAGTTTAAATTACAACCGATTTGATCGGATAAAAATTGAAAGAGGGAAATATAACCGATTGTGCATAATAGCAGGTTGACATAAGACCGTAATTTCAGTAAGTCGATCGCAAAATTATAAAAACAAGATGTGCTTTACGTTTTGGTAAAACAATAAATACTTGGGGATGAATAATTTAAAACTTCTAATTACAGGCGGAACTGGCAGTTTCGGATCGGCAGTTCTTAGTAGGATCATCGATTCAGGTGTTAAGGAGATTCGAATTTTCTCCCGCGATGAGAAGAAGCAAGATGACATGCGCAACCACTACCGGGATTCTAAGCTCCAGTTCATCATCGGAGATGTTCGCGATCGTAGGGCTCTAGAAGATGCTGCAGCTGGAGTGGACTGCATCTTCCATTCGGCTGCTTTGAAACAAGTGCCTTCTTGTGAGTTTTATCCCATGGAGGCAGTTCGCACGAACGTGATGGGTACCGAAAACATGCTGCATGCGGCGGAGCGTTGCGGTGTCAAACGTGTTGTAGTGTTGTCTACTGACAAGGCTGCGTACCCAATCAATGCCATGGGTATCTCGAAAGCGATGATGGAGAAGGTGGCTGTTGCTCGCTCGAGGGTTGCCGCAGATAGGGGGTGTATCGTGAGTTGCACCCGGTATGGGAACGTGATGGCGTCTCGCGGATCGGTGATTCCGCTTTTTCTCAGGCAGCTTCAGTCAGGGGAGGCTCTGACGGTGACCGACCCAGGGATGACGCGGTTCATGATGTCGCTTGAAGAGGCAGTTGATCTAGTGCTCTACGCCTTCGAGCACGCCCGCCCGGGTGATCTGTTCGTTCAAAAGTCGCCTGCCGCCACGATTGGCACGCTGGCAGAGGCACTACAGCGTATTCTAGGCGTGAACCGCGAGGTGCGAGTTATTGGGACTCGGCATGGGGAGAAACTGTACGAGACGCTGCTGACGCGAGAAGAACAGGCTCGAGCGGAGGATCTCGGAGATTACTATCGTGTGCCGGCCGACACCCGCGATCTAAACTACAATTTGTATTTTACCGAGGGAAGCAGCGAAGTTGGTCTCCGAGAGGATTACCACTCGCACAACACGAGGCGGATGGACGTCACCGAGATGATGGATCGGCTGCGGGAGTTGCCTGTAGTCCAGCGAGCTATCAGGGGAGAGCGAATCGAAGATTAAAGGTTGATAGCAGATTCGAAATTGACTCTATGCAAACACAACAAGTCATGGTTACGGGGGCCTCAGGTTTTCTGGGGCGCCACATGGTCGAAGCGCTATCCCGGCGTGAGGGGTGCAGTGTTGTGACCATCGACCGCCGCTCCTCTGCGGAAGATCTTCGAGCGGGTCTGGAGAATGTGGTAACCATCTGGCACTTGGCCGGCGTCAATCGTCCAAAGAACGAGGTTGAGTTCGAAACGGGAAACGAGCTTTTTACTAAGGAGCTGTTGGGTATGCTTCGGGTGATGGACCGTCGCCCAACGATTGTGTTTTCATCTTCTATTCAGGCCACTCTCGACAATCCTTACGGCCGGAGTAAGCGGATGGCAGAGGTGGCCATTGAAGATTGGGCGTCGGAAACGGGGTCGCATGCGTTGATTTTCCGGCTTCCTAACCTATTCGGTAAGTGGTGTCGCCCTAATTATAATTCCGTCACTGCGACTTTCTGTCATAATATCGCAAATGGCTTGCCGATTACGGTTGCGGATCCTGCTCGGCAGCTGGAGTTGGCGTACGTTGACGACGTGGTTGCCGCGATGGTTTCTGAGGTGCCTTGTACTCCCGTCAGCCTTGCACCAGGCATTTGCAAGACCCGGTGGCCACAGATCCCACGGTCGTTTCAGGTCACGTTGGGCGAGTTGGCCTCTCGGATTTCTGCGTTCCGGGAGATGCGCACAAGCCTTAAGGTTCCTGATTTCGGGGATGACCTGAACCGTTGCCTTTACGCAACCTATCTCAGCCATCTCTCGCCGAGCGATTTCGCCTACTCGCTTGATCGCAAGAGCGATTCGCGCGGTAGCTTGGCGGAGTTTGTCAAGCTCCAGTCGGGAGGGCAGATTTTCGTTTCCAGGACGGGTCCGGGAATCACCCGTGGAAATCATTACCACCACACCAAAACCGAGAAATTCCTTGTGTTGGAAGGTGAGGCCGTGGTGCGGTTTAGAGCACTGTTTGGGACCGAAGTCATCGAGCATCGGGTCGACGGCAGGGATTTTCGGGTCATTGATATTCCACCGGGTTATACTCATTCGATAGAGAACTCGGGAAAGGGAGACCTAGTGACCTTATTCTGGGCGAATGAGGTGTTTGAACCCTCGCGGCCCGATACTTATTTTCTTCCAGTTCTTCCAGCTTGATTTGCTACCATGAAAGTCATGACCGTTGTCGGTACGCGTCCGGAGATAATTCGGCTCTCACGTGTAATCCCAGCCTTGGATCGCGCCGTGGATCATCTGTTGGTCCACACTGGCCAGAATTATGACTACGAGTTGAATCAGGTCTTTTTCGAGGATCTCGCGATCCGGCGTCCAGACCATTTCTTGGAGGCTGCGGGTGGAAGTGCCTGCCAGACAGTGGGCCGGATTATCGAGCGAACCGATGAACTGCTGGCTAAGGTGCGGCCTGACGCCCTATTGGTTTTAGGAGACACCAATAGTTGCCTTGCGGCGTATCCGGCGAAACGCAGGAAGGTTCCCATCTTTCACATGGAGGCAGGCAACCGGTGTTCCGATCAGCGAGTGCCGGAGGAGATCAACCGGCGGGTGGTCGACCACATCTCGGACATCAACCTGCCCTACAGCGACATATCGAGAGAGTATCTGCTTCGCGAAGGGTTGTCCCCAGACCGGGTTATCAAGACGGGCAGCCCAATGTTCGAGGTGTTGTCCTATTACCGGGATAAAATCGATAGTTCTGATGTCCTAGGTCGTTTGGGTTTGGCGGACCGTAACTACTATGTCGTCTCGGCCCATCGCGAGGAAAATATCGAGTCTGCGGCGCAATTTGCCAAGCTGATGGCGGTGCTGTCCGGTTTGGCGTTGGAGTCGGGACGACGGGTGATTGTTTCAACTCACCCACGAACTCGAAAACGTATTGATTCCACAGGGGTCGTGTTGCCCGCAGGCGTCGAGTTGATGAAGCCATTTGGCATGTTCGATTACGTCAAACTGCAGATTCATTCTAGGTGCGTGCTTTCTGATAGCGGCACAATATCGGAGGAGTCTTCGATCTTGAACTTCCCAGCGCTCAACATCCGTGATGCGCATGAACGGCCCGAGGCAATGGAGGAGGCGTCAGTTATGCTGGTCGGCTTGGATTTTGAAAGGATCCGCCGGGCCCTTAGAGTTCTCGAGGGACAGGGGATTGGTGGGCAACGGACCCTTCTCCCGGTATTGGATTACAGTATGCCGAACGTATCGGAAAAGGTGGTGCGGATTATTCTTAGCTACACACACTACGTAAACCGAACCGTTTGGCAGCAACCGGATCCGGCCGGAGGTGATCGATAGCCGTCGTTTTTGTTTTTACGTGAAAGTTCTACTCTACACGCAGTGGTGCACTCCAGAGCCGGCATTCAAGTCGGTGCCGTTTGCTCGCGCTTTAGTCAAGCTCGGACACGAAGTCCGAATATTGACCGGTTTTCCAAATTACCCTGGGGGTCGGTTGTATCCCGGATATCGACTGCGGCCATGGCAGCGAGAGACCCTTGAAGGTATACCTATTTACCGTGCGCCTCTTTACCCAAGTCACGACGGGTCGACGATGCGAAGGGCGGTGAACTACGCCAGCTTTGGGATTGGGTCAGCCGGTATTTTGCTCCTGGGGTGGAAGCCGGACGTGGTTTGCGTCTACAACCTTGTGACTTTAGGATCGGTCGCCCGGCTTGGGCGATGGTTTCGGGGAGTTCCCTTTGTCCTAGATGTTCAGGATCTCTGGCCAGAGTCAATCCTCCAGTCCGGGATGGGTGCCGCATGGATGCATTGGCCGATCCGGTGCATTTGCGATTTCGCATATCGAGGAGCAGATAGGATAGTGGCGCAGTCTGATGGTTTCCGGGCGGAACTTGTCCGCCGCGGCGTCGAGCAACGGAGGATAGAAGTAATTCATAATTGGATCGATGAGGGCGGTTTGCGCGGGTCGGCAGCGATGGCGGATTTGGACGAACAGGAGGACATTAAACTTCGTGGGCGATTCAATATCGTGTACGCGGGCAACCTTGGGGCGGCGCAAGGCTTGGAGAATGCGATTCAGGCGGCTTCGATCACCTCCTGGTTGAATCCCCAGATACAGTGGGTGTTTGTAGGTAATGGCATGAGGAAGGGAGCGCTGATGGCAATGGCCTCCGACATCGCTCCCCGGAGCACTTTGTTCCTGCCTGCCAGACCGCAGTCCGCCATGTCCGCCCTGGCCTGCCGGGCCGAGGTCCTACTCGTTCACTTGAAAGATTCGGCACTATTTTCCATCACGATCCCCTCTAAAGTTCAGTCCTGTCTCGCAATGGGGCGGCCGGTCTTGGCCGCGGTGTCTGGGGATGCTGCTCGTTTGGTTGAACGTTCGGGTGCAGGTGTGGTCTGTGTCCCTGGTCATCCTGACCGCCTTGCCGGGTCGGCGCAGTTGATGGCGAAGCTTGGGCGTAAGGAGCGAGATGCTATGGGCAACAAGGGGCGTGATTTCTATTTTCAAGAGTTATCCATGGCGAAGGGAGTTGAGCGCTTCGAGCGGGTGCTCCTGAACGCAGTTCGAGAGCGGACCGGGCCGGGCGTGCGGACGGATCGAGTCTGATTGGGGGGCATCACGGCTTGTGAAATTTGAGTTTATTTTGGTGAGCCATTTGCTTTTTGATAAACAGTTGGTTGTTTTTGGGATTCTTGTTCCACAATCTTCAATCTAAAAAGTGTCAAAAATTTTTATATTCGGCGCAGGCGGCCATGCACGAGTTATTTCAGACCTTTTGAATTGCGCAGGGGTTTCTGTATACGGATTCATCGATGACACCCCTGCCTCAAGAATGCTGGATGGATTACCGCTTCTCAGTTCAAGCCATCCCGTCTGGTTGAGTCTCACGGGTTTTCGATTCGTTGTAGCTATAGGTGACAATCGAATTCGAGCCTCAATCTTCGAACGTCTCGTCAGACGCGGTGGAATCCCCCTAACCGTTCTGCATCCCAATTCGATCGTTTCCAAGATAAGCGTGCGGTGGTCACCATGGTTCCCAATCCGGTGTGAACCTGGCGACGGTGCGGGATGCACGACATCCAAGGTCCTCGCCGCCGTCGCAACCAATCCGAGATCGATCAATTGGTCCGGGAGTTCCGGGACTCTGGGCTCAACCATCGGGAGTTTGCTCAAAAGATCGGTGTCCACCCACTGATCGTGGCTCGTTGGATCCGATCCATTCCGTTCGATGGCACCCAGCCACCAGTCCGCAGCGCAGGTCGCGAAATCACTCCGTCATATCCAGCCGGGTTTGTTGCCGTCGAGGTTCGGCAGAGTCTGTCCGGTCAACCCATCCCGGCTTCCGTGTCTTGCGACTGGCCCGAGATCGTGACCCCCAATGGATGGAAGCTGCGGGTTCCACTCGGGCCCGAGTTTGGTTGGGTCGGTGAGCTTCTGGCCCAGTTGCCCCAGTGCTGAGATTTCTCTCCAACACCCGGGTTTACCTTGCAGCTGGGGCTACCGACTTGAGCAAGCCTTCGACACCCTGGCGGGCGTCGTCCGCGAGTCGCTCCGCTTCGATCCGCTCTCGGGTCACCTGTTCGTCTTCACCAACTCACGGAAGAACCGAATCAAAATCCTGTTCTGGTACGATGGTTGGGGCTGGGGCAGTCGTAATAAGAGATTTGCCCGATTCTTGCTGTGCTTACGGTAACCCGGCACGTGTCCAACGTTTTTTCCACATACCCAAAGTCTGACATGTCCATTGCCTATAAACTCCGTCTATTACGGTTCCTAGCTCTGATCGGCCTCTACTCTTTGGTCAGCCTAGTCGCATTTTTTGCTGCATACTTTGTCCGCTTTGACGGTAACATTCCAGTCCACTACGTGGCCCAGTTGTGGAGCGCACTGGTCTGGGTTGTTCTTGTTCAAACCTGTGTGCTTGTGGCTGCGGGCCAGGCAAGTGTTCTTCCCACCTACTTCAGCTTGGTTGACCTTAGGGTCTTTCTCTTCTCCAACGCACTGTCTTGTATCCTCTTGTCCGCGGCAGCCACCCTGCTGGGAGCCGGAATCCCGCGTGGGGTCATGATTCTTGACATGTGCCTGCTGACCGGGGGGGTGGCAACCGCTCGTGCTGCGCTACGCTATTGGGGGGAACGCCAGCGCTCGAGACAGGTGGCGGATCCTGCGGTGAAAGGCGTCGCGCGATCGACGGCCATCATCGGTGCCGGTGATGCTGGTGCCGCCATTGCGCGTGAGTTGCTCAAGAAACCATCCCTTCGTCTCAAGCCCGTCGTTTTTTTCGATGACGATCCCCTGAAGTGGAATCAACGGCTTCACGGCATCCCAATTGCCGGAAAGCCTGAACTTATCCGAGAAACCAAATGGCAGACGCAATTGCAGAAAATGATTATTGCCATGCCAAGTGCTTCGGTATCGCGCCTTGGTGAGATCGCCCGACTGTCGGCTGAGGTCGGGATTCCTTCAGACATTATTCCGGCGCTTGACCAGTTGGTTGCAGGCCGCGTAAAGATTGCTCAGTTGCGGCCGGTACAGATCGAGGACCTGCTCCGTCGCTCGCCGGTGCTTCTTGATCAAGCCGGAATCCGGGGTCTGATCCACGATCGAGTGATCGCGGTAACCGGGGCAGGCGGATCAATTGGGGCTGAACTCTGTCGACAAATTCTCAATCAGGCTCCTCGTTCACTTATCATTATCGACCGTTCCGAAGTTCAGCTCTTTCAAATTCAGCAAGAGTTGATCGAACGCGGCGCTCGCGGGGTCATTGTTGCCCTGGTGGCCGACATAACTGATCCAGTCCGCATCCGGGAAATTCTCCAACGACACTGCCCGGATGTCTTGTTCCATGCGGCCGCTCATAAGCATGTTCCCATGATGGAAAGCCAGCCGGGAGAGGCGATCCGGAACAACTCCTTGGGTACCGCAAACCTTGCCCGATTGGCCCACGAGTGCGGGGTAGGGTGGTTCGTATTGATTTCGACCGACAAGGCGATCAACCCCACTAACGTGATGGGGGCCAGCAAACGCCTTGCCGAAATCTTTCTTCAGGCGTTTTCGGCTGCAAACCCAAGTCCGACTCGGTTCATGGCCGTCCGTTTTGGCAATGTTCTTGGTTCATCTGGGTCGGTCGTTCCGATTTTCCAAAAGCAGATCGCAGCTGGGGGGCCCATCACCGTGACCCATCCCGAGGTGACTCGATATTTTATGACCATCCCCGAAGCTGTGGGTTTGGTGTTGCAAGCCGGTGCAATCGGAAATGGCGGCGAAATCTTCGTTTTAGATATGGGAGAACCGGTGCGAATCGTTGATTTGGCCACCCAGATGATCGAGTTGTCAGGATATCGCGCCGGTGAGGACATCGAAATTCAGTTCTCTGGTCTTCGTCCCGGGGAGAAGCTCTTTGAGGAGCTCTCCCATCACAAAGAGCGACTTACAGAAACGGGGTATCCCAAGATTTTCCGCTTTGTTTGTCAACCACCCGATCTCTCACAGGTGGAAGTCTTTCTAAGCGAGCTTCAACTCCAACTCAACAACGCAGAACCGAGCGAGATTAAACGGTCGATCCAGCGATTTGTCCCAGAGTATCGCCCCTACCTTAAGTAAATTGCTCCTGCAGAAGCCAAACCGCTAAATAGTCGAAGCTTTATTCCATGCTACGCGCATCGAAACGTATTCTACTCTCGGTACCCCACATGGGTGGTACTGAATTCCGTTATGTCCAAGAGGCCTTCGACACTAATTGGCTTTCCACCGTCGGACCAAACCTAGTGGAACTGGAAAAAGCGTTTGAATCGCTCGTGGGTTGGCCGGCGGTTGCCCTCTCTAGCGGGACTTCCGGACTTCATCTCGCCCTTCGAGCATCAGGGATTCGCCCAGGCGATGAGGTTGTTGCCCAGTCTCTGACTTTCGTTGCCAGCACCAATCCAATTCTCCAAGAGCATGCCAGCCCGATCTTGATCGATTCTGAACGCTCCACTTGGAATATCGACCCCAACCTTCTTTCGGATTTCCTCGGCAGACGTGCTAGAGACAACCGTCTGCCTAAGGCTGTCATGGTTGTCCACCTTTTTGGCCAACCCGCGTCCATTGATGAACTGCTGGGAATTTGCACTAAATACGAAATCCCACTGATTGAAGATGCTGCGGAGTCGCTGGGCTCGCGGTACCGAGGGCGACATCCGGGCACCTTTGGCCATATCGGAGTCTATTCATTCAACGGTAACAAGATGATCACCGGAACGACCGGTGGCATGTTGGTCACTCAGGATCCTGCTCTCGCGGCGCGCGTACGACACTGGAGTACGCAGGCACGTGATCCGGATCCCTCAGGCATCAACAACTATATCCATACCGAACATGGATACAACTATCGGATGAGCAACGTGATTGCCGGAATAGTTCGAGGTCAGCTTGAGGTTCTACCAAAGCGAGTTTGCCAGCGGCGTGCCATCTTCGAGCGTTATAGGCAGGCGTTAGCGGACATACCTGGAATCGCACCTCAACCCGATTTGCCCGGTGCTACTTCTGGCCCGGAGTCAGGAGTGATGCCGGAAGACGCCACGTTCCACAGCCGCTGGTTGAGTTGTTTTGTCGTTGATCAATCCAGGTTTGGGATGTCGGCTCCGGATCTAATCCGATATTTGGAGCGAGCTAATGTGGAATCGCGACCCGTTTGGCGGCCCATGCATGTGCAACCGCTCTTTGCGAATGTTGAGCGAATTGGCGGTCAGGTGGCCGAGGATCTTAATCACCGCGGTATCTGTCTTCCTTCCTCTTCATCCCTCAGTAATGTCGACCAACAGTTTGTAATAGACGTCATACGATCCGCGCACTGTATCAGTAGAGCTTCGAGCTAAATTTTACTGGTTCCTCGCTGTTTTCAGTGGGTCAGTAGCACGGGAGGGTGAGTTTCCCGGCGACGAAGTAGAGCATGGCGGTCATGTATTCCACCGTCCGGTACCCGCGGGCTTTGCGCTTCACGGCCGAGAACAGGCTGTTGAGACCCTCCATGAAGGCGGTGGTCAGACATCGAGTCCAATGGGCCAAGATTCCCTCCATGTGCCCTTCGATCATCCGGGCCGCTCGAGCCATGGGCTCAAGCAACTCTCCGGTCTGCTCCCTCATCGCCTTCACCCAGGCGCAGCAGTTCCCGAACAGTTTCCTGGCGACCTCGACGTCTTTCCATTGGTAGATGCCTTGAAGCACCAGCCTCATCTCGTAGGCCATGCCCGTCACGCACCGTTCCAGGGCCATCGACTCCCACTTTTGGGTTTCCTTCTCCGTCCAGTTCACCCGGTTCTTGAGCCACATCCACCGCGTCCGCTCCAGCCGGTCCCGCTTCCCGGTGTCGGCCCGGCTCTCGGCCTTCCGGACCTGGTCGCACGCCTCCACCACATTCTGGATGAAGTGGAACTTGTCATACACCACCCGGGCATTCCCGAGGTTGTCGCTCACTCTCTTGGTGTAGGCGGCGCTCATGTCGATGGCCACATGCTGGATCGCTTTCGGATGCCCGTTGTGCCGCAGCAATTCCGCAGCAAAAGCAGCCCAAACGGAGGCGTCCTTACCGGGCGTAGCGAAGAGGACCCTCTTGGCCACAAGATCAGCAAACACCGTCAGGTAATTGTGCCCTTTGCGCCGGTTCATCTCGTCGGCGCCCACCCAAACCACGGTGTCGAAGCTTAACCGCGCATACGCCGCCTTCACATGGGCGAAGAGCATCCGCCACATCCGCGTGTCGCTCTCGCCGAGGATCTAGCCGGCACGCTTCACGGGCATCTCACGCATCAGGGTCACTGCGAAGGCCTCGAACTCCTGGGTGAAGTGCTTGCTGCGACCCTCCCACGGCGGGGTCACACGGTACACCTTGCCGTCGTCGCCACGGCGTCCTCGCGGCAGCGCACAGACGATCACGCACTCCTTGTTGAAGACGTTGAGGTGCCGCCACTGCATCGGCTCGACATGGTCGTGGCAGGTCACCGGGGTCCCGGCGCGCGTGCTTTCCTCCGGCCACAAGTGCGGCGTTTCCTCCACCTTCAACAGGAAGGTCGAGGAGCTTGCCTCAAGGCGAGCCTCCAGAACACGCCATGCCTTACCAAGCCCCAGCAACTGTCCAAACGTCTCCCCAAGTGTCATCGCCGGTCATCATCCTGTGGGCGTCAAGCCCCTACGTTCCCACTGGAAATAGCGAGGAACCGACTCATTCTTAATTTTGCCGCAATTACGACTGTCAAGCAATTATTGCATAACGGCAATTATGACAGTCTTGCATTAATTCGTCTTTGTAGTCCGCCCCACCCTTCGGGCGATGGGAGCGCAAAAAACCCTCGGGATTGATCGAGTTTCATCGATCCCGAGGGTTGCGAATTCAGAAATTCTGACTCCGAGGCTTACTTCTTCTTGCGACCGAAGAACTGATGGAGGTTCTTGAGGCCTTGAACCGCGATCTCATTGCGGGTCGGTTCCATGCGTCGCCAAATGGCGGCAGCACGGGCAATCACCTTCACGTCGGTGGTGAAGCTCTCGATGACCACATCTCCGGAATACTTGATCGACTTGAGGGCCGCCACGATGGGCTTCCAATCGAGTGAATCGTTGCCCGGAGTGCCACGGTCGGTGCCGCACGCATGGAAATGCGCCAACAACGGGCCGGCCTTCTTTATGGCGACCGCCTGATTCTTCTCCTCGATGTTCATGTGGAAGGTATCGAGGTGCAGTTTCACCGCCTTGGAACCGATGGCCTTGATGAGTTTGCGCCCCTGATCGCAGGTGTTCAGAAAATCGGTCTCGAAGCGGTTCAAGGGCTCGATGCAGAGGGTCACTCCCTTGGATTCCGCATACTTGGCCAAGGGCTTGAGATTCTTGACCACCAGGGCGAAGTGCTCCTTCTTTTCGGCGTCGGTGTGGGAACCGATGCGACCCACGACCGAATAAATAGGCCCAATGACCGACGGGCAACCCAAGATCACCGCTTGATCGATGAGGGTCTGCACGTAAGTCGTGGCCGTGGCCTGTTCTTCGGGGGTGCCCCGGAAATCCCGACCCGGCCCCATGCAGGCGCAAATACTGCCAATAACCAAACCATGCTTGTCGGCCGCAGCCTTGACCTTGACGGGATCTATATGCTCCGGGGCCTCAACCGGGAGTTCCAACGTGTCAAAACCCCACTTCTTGAACTGGGGGAACAGCTTCACTGATGCGGTCGTGAAGGGTGAAGTGAAGAGAAATGTATTAATACCAAATCGCATAAAATTTAAATTTTAACGTTAACTAATAAGGTAACCGGCGGATTCTAAGCGCCAATCACGGTTCGTAAGTGGCCCGGTGAAACCGTGATAAGTCACGATTTCCGGTTTTGGCGGGCTTATCAAGTCCTTTGAGTTTCTGGGTGTCGGGTTCGATCCAACGCCACAAGTCGGAATGACCATCGGCAAAGGAGAGTACGCCACCGTTTCCATGTCGGCTTGCTGCCGTGTTCTGCCAAGTCCAGCGGGGGGGAGCCGCCTGAACGGCGAAATAGCCGTCATCGATGCTGTCGGCGCTCTCATCGAAAAAAACATGTCCTGGGACTTAGCCATGGCCAATGCAGGAAGGAGCATCCCTGCAAGGATGGCGATGATGGCAATGACCAGCAGCAGTTCGATGAGCGTGAAGGCCTTCCGCCCGAAGTTGAGAGATCTCGTTTTCAAAGGGATCAGGGAACTGCCTGTTTTGTATCCATTCACCGGTGTGGATTCATCATAAATCCGACTCGCGAAGGTAGATTTTTTAAAAACCCATCGCGCTGCGCCTCTATCATGAACCGCCTGCTGGATCAGAAGATCTCCCCAAGGGCTTGCCGAGATTGGATTGGCGGGAAGACTCCTCCCATGTCGTCCGAAGCTCCGCAGTCCACACCCTTGCCAGGCCGCGTGAACATTCGTTGGTGGCCGGCTGGAGTAATCTTGGGACTGATGGTCTTGGCCATGGGTGGGGTGCAGTCGTGGAGCGAGTTTCCCTTTCAGCGCCGGAACTTAATTTGTCTGGGTATCGCGGGTGGGGCCGCAGGGCTCGAGCTGCTGTGGTGGCTTTTCCTGTCGCGGGCTCGTTGGACGTTGCGCTTGGCGGGCGTTGCTGGAATCGCCCTGCTGGCAGGAACCGCCCGCCTGACTCTCCGCATTCGTGGGGTGACCGGAGACCTGATCCCCATCGTTGAAACCCGATGGGCGCAACCCTCAACGGCCCTCATCACCACGGGCACACTCACCACAACCAACGCCACGTCGGCTCCAGGCGCTCCCTCCAGCTCCACCACCCGTTTGCCGGGTGATTACCCCCAATTTTTAGGATTAAACCGCAACGGTATCGTTGACGGACCTTCATTTCAAACCAACTGGACCCTCTATCCACCTCAACTGCTGTGGAAGAAGCCCGTCGGTGGCGCGTGGTCGGGCTTCTCGGTGGTCGGCGATCTGGCGGTGAGTCAGGAGCAAGAGGGCGAAGAAGAAACTGTGGTCTGCCGCCACATCGTTAACGGTAATATTGTATGGAAAACTGGCAATTCAGCCCGTTATTTCACCCCTATCGCCGGAGAAGGCCCCCGCAGTTCACCCACGATTTCTCAAGGACGCGTGGTCACCCTCGGGGCCCGGGGCTGGCTTCAGGCGCTGGACTTGTCGACCGGAAAACGACTTTGGGGCACCAACATTCTCGAATTCTCCAAGGCCGGAATGCCCGAATGGGGGCTTTCGGGTTCTCCGCTGGTGATTTCCAATAAAGTTATCGTTAGCGCCGGAGGCCGGGATGGACGCTCCTTGCTCATGTGGCATCTGGATTCAGGACGGCTCCTGGCTTCGGGTGGTTCCTCCTCGGCTGAATACAGCTCTCCCTACCTGACCGAGTTGGCCGGAGTACCCCAAATCCTCCAGTTCAACCACCGAGAAATTAGCTCCCACGATCCCGTGACGGCCCAAGTGCTCTGGAACCGGCCTTTCGGAGTTCAGTTCCCGCTGGTGGCCAACCCGGTACGGGTCTCTTCGAACCGCGTGTTTTTGAGTGCCGGATATGGGGTGGGGGGTGAATTACTAGAACTCTCCCAGACGGCCACAGGCACCCTCGAGGCCCGATCGGTTTGGACCTCCAAGCGATTGAAGGCCAAGTTTTCCAATCCCGTGTTTCGGGACGGATTCATTTACGGCTTGGACGACGGGATCCTGGCCTGTTTGGACGCGAAGGATGGGGCACAGCGCTGGAAGGAGGGTCGGCACGGCCACGGTCAAGGGCTGTTGATTGGCGAACTGTACCTGCTGATGGCCGAGAACGGGGAATTAGTCCTGCTGCATCCCACTCCGGAAGGGCCCGGTGAACTGGCCCGCTTGAAGGTTTTTAGCGACAAGACCTGGAATCCCATCGCACTGGCTGGCGACCTCCTGCTGGTGCGCAATGACCGCGAGGCCGCCTGCTACCGATTGCCCGTGCGGTAACGATCGGTAACCGAGGGCGTTGAGAGGACCTCTCGTGTCGCCGTTCGCCGTTGGCTCTCCATCGTTCGATGGTTCAAGGCACTTCAGGGAAGGCGGATGCCGTAGAAGCACTGCCACTGGCTCTGACTGGATCCCAGCGTCACGTTGCGGGATTGGATCCATTGAACATGGCCATCTTCGAAGAGGAAATTGCCACCGTCTGGAATCCCGCGCTGGCCGGCGTGATTGGCCGTTTTGGTCGGACGACCGTTTTCTGGCAGGATCCACTTGATCCCTGGGTTCATCAGGTTGGTGGAATGTGCGCCATGGCCTTGGAGCCGATCGATGAGGATGGGAGCCGCAGAGAACTCCCCACCCAGCTTCTTGCGGTAGTGCCAGTCACCCAATCCATCGGAGTTGTAATCCCAGGCTCCATTCACACGACCCGGCAAGAAAAAGTAGCCAATGAATACCGGGCGACTCACGTTCGCGGCATAACTCCACGCATCGGCCTGACGGTTCCATTGGTCGGTCGGACAGAAGAGCACATGATTGGCGGCCTTGCGGTCATTCCGGGACCTCGGAGCCACATTCTTCATCAAGTACTTGTCGGTAAAGCTGCGAGCATTGACTCCGAGCCAACTCAACCCCGTCCCGTCGGTATTGTCAGGAAACCGGTCCTCATTGTCGTTGGCATAGAGGATCACCGCGATACCCCATTGCCGCTGGTTGCTGCTGCACAGGGTCTTAATGGCCGCGGATCGGGCCCGGGCGAGTGCCGGCAAGAGCATGCCCGCCAAAATGGCGATGATGGCGATGACCACCAGCAGCTCAATGAGCGTGAAGGCGGTCGACCGTGAGGCTGGATTCCGGCTGACAGTCATTGTGAGGCTTGAGACCCAACTTGCTTCAAAGAAGCGACAGCGGTCAATCGATTCCACAGCCCTCAATCACCCGCGACGATCACCCGGTAGAAACGAGTCGGCCCATCGGGCAACGGGATGGAAGCCTCACTGTCCGACAACGTCGCTCGAGGATCGTTCTCCTCCACCTCCAAGCGACTCCAACGGCCCGCAGGCGTCATGTCTGAAGCCCACTGAACTTCAAAGTGACGGCCGGCCCAGCGATTGAATCGCAGAACAAACCGGGAACCCTCGCGGGCGATCAATGGTTTCCATCGGCGCTGCGGGTTCAACGGTCCTTCCCTCAACAGGTATTCGGTGAAGTTGTTGAGTCCGTCAGCATCCGGATCCAACGACTGCGATCGGAGAGACTCCCAGGGTTGCGGTAGCCACCGGGCTGCCCATTGATCGTACCCCTCCCGCTTGGGCAAGTCCTCGACGATCCAGCGCCGGATTAAATCTACAGCTTCAGTATCCATTTCCGACGTGCCCAAGGGCGGCATGTGAAACGCACCCAATGTGGAGATCCGCAGGAAGAGGGAAGAATTCTCAGGATGCCCCGGATCAATTCGAAATTCACCGAGACCTATGCTGGATACCGAAGACCGCACCCCAATTAACCCCATTTGATCGAGAGCCGTTCCGATGCGCGCATCCCAGGGCGTGCGGGTGAGTCCTCCGGGTTGATGGCACGCGGCGCAGTTGGCGTCCAAATAAGCCCGAACACGGTGCTCCAAGGTTTGGGTCTCATCCGTCGGGCTCACCAGTGCGGGCATCTGGTGGGTCCGAACCAAGGGCTCCGAGAAATAGCCCGCCGCAGACCAGGCATCGAGTTGAGAGAGGAGGGTCACCCCCTCGCGGGTCCGTCGATTGAGTTGGGCGGTATTAAAACCTGCAGGCCCACCATTGACCGATGTGTGACACGACAAGCACTCATTGCGACCCGGAAAATGCCAGATCTGGGTGACTAACTCAGTCGGGGTCCATGCATAGAACATCGCATCGGACCCTTCGTCCGGAACGAGATCCGCCTCGTTTCCTTCATCATTCCATCGATAGCTCGCGCCAGAAACCCCGTTGGTCGTCTGGATCAAGATCCGAGTCTCCATCGGAAAGAGCATCGTGCTCGGACGGCGGTAAGGGCGATCAAAGTGCTTCACCCAGACCGTGCCCGCCGGGAAGGTCCAGGCTCCTTCGCGGTGAAAGGTCATCATCGAGTCCTCGCCCGGGAGCGCGAACCATCGCCGCTTAATGGCATGGTCGGACCAGAAAGGCGCGTTGATCTCGTAAGGCACTAAACCAGGCCGTGGGGTTAGAGACGGCAAGTTCTCAAAGAGCCCCGTCTCAGACAATTTTTCGGGCCAAACTTCTCCCACCACCGGGCGTTGAACTAGTCGGTAAATACGCCCTGAACCAGAAGTGAGCAGCAGCGAGCCATCTCGAGGATCCGCGCCAAAAGCCACCACTCCGGGCAGGTTCACAATCCAGGTAACCTCCGGTTCGCCAGGTTCGCCAGGGCGCAGCACGGCGATGTCTCCGGTCCAATCGGCGAACAAATACGCGCCGTCCAACTCCGGGTAAAACCAACCCCGGTAGAAATGGCTTCCGGTGATGGCGGTGCGGCCGGAAAAGTGGGAGTACTCGAACTCCGGCAAGGCGGTGCCTTCAACCTCCGGGTCGGTGGTAGAAATGGTGCCTTCCCACCAAGGCCACCCGTAGTTGGCGCCAGGGCGGATCCGGTTGACCTCTTCGCGGGAGCCATTGCCCACATCGTTGCACCACAGTTCACCGGTCTTGGGATCGAAGCTGAACTGCCAAGGGTTTCGCATGCCCAATGCATAAAACTCAGTGCGCAATGCTTGAGGGTTGTCTCCCGTCCAGATCACTTGATCCCCCACGCCGTACTGACGGGCTCCGACAAACGGATTGTCGGCAGGCACGGAATAGGCGTTGGGATTAACTCCAAAACCTGGGTTCGGCGGAGGGTTCCCTGGTTTGCGATCCACATCGAGACGCAGTATCCCGCCGAAGAATCCTGCATCTAAGCGCTGGGCCACTCGATTGGACCACAGGCTGCCATCTCCCACCGACAAATAGAGATACCCATCCGGGCCAAAGACGAGACACCCGGCATTGTGACTGGGCCCCGGATCTTCCTGATGAAACAAGACCACCTCGGAGGCCGGATCCGGACGCCCGTCTCCTCCAGGTGGGACGGTAAAGCGGGAGAGTCGATTGAAGGACTGAATCAACCCACCGGCGCCTTCTTTGGAGGAATAATAAACGAAGACCCACCCATTGGTTTGAAACCTCGGATGGAAGGCCATTCCCAAAAGGCCAGACTCCTGTTCGAAGAAGACACGATCCGAGAGGTCCAAAAACAACCGACTGGATAGTTTGTTGGACAGGGACACTTCGTAAGCCACACCTCCCATGTTCACGAAGATGATCCGGTTGGTTTCCCCAGGTGGGACGGCAAAACCGAGAGTCCCAGGTAGGGGTCCTAAGGTGGGAAACGCATCCTCCAGCGACCAAGTGCCTCGAACCGGATTACGGGGTACCTTGCCCCCATCCCAAAACTTCCGATCCAGAGCCGCTAAGGGAGTGACAATCCACCAGAAACAGGTCCACAGAACGACCCAGATCGGCAACGATTGATATCGCCCACCTCGTAAACTTGTTCTCGGAATCCTGCCCATTCATCGAGCCAGACCCCGCAAATGTAACGGGGGTTTCACTAATCATTTACAAATGTAAATTAAATCCAGAGAACCTCTCGAAACCACGAGGCATCACCCACCCGACTGCGGCCGAAGGGCCCCTTCTTTAACCCGAGGTGGTGGCATCAGCCGCCCAAATAAGCGCTGCGCACTTCAGGGCTGTCGCGGAGGACCGACGAACGGTCGGACAAGAGAACCCTCCCTGTCTCCAAGACGTAGCCATGGGAACTGACCTCTAGGGCCAGGTGGGCATTCTGCTCAACGAGCAGGATAGGCAGCGAACGTTCGCGGTTGAGTTCGACCAACCGAGCAAAAATTTCCTTCACCAACAGCGGAGCGATGCCCAGGGAGGGCTCGTCGAGCATGAGAAATCGCGGACGGCTCATCAACGCCCGGCCGATGGCCAACATTTGCTGCTCTCCGCCAGAAAGGGTGCCGGCGTGCTGCTCGAGGCGCTCCCGAAGCCGAGGAAACATGCCGAAAACATACTCGAGCTCCGAAGCGATCCACTGAGAATCTCGCTGCAAGTAGGCTCCCATCTGAAGGTTTTCCATCACCGTCAGATTGGCGAAGACCAGTCGCCCTTCTGGCGAATGGGCCAGACCCCGGCGAACAATTTCATGCGGGGCCAACCCCGTGATGTCTTGGCCGTCAAAGAGGATCCGCCCCGAGGTGGGCTTCACCATGCCGGAAATGGCCCGAAGCGTGGTGGTCTTGCCCGCGCCGTTGCCGCCGATGAGGGTCACGATGCCGCCCGCCGGCACCGTTAACGAGATGCCATGAAGGGCGGTGATGGCACCGTATTGAACACTCAGATTGTGGACTTCTAGCACGGCGGGAACGGCAAAGTTGGGTGTTTTTTAGTCTCCCAGGTAGGCGGCGATAACCTTGGGGTCGACGCGAATTTCCTCGGGCGACCCCTCGGCAATCTTCCGCCCATATTCCAGCACATGGATGCGCTCGCAAATACCCATCACCACCTTCATGTCATGCTCTACGAGCAGCACGGCCAAGCGGAAGCGGTCTCGAACGAAGCGGATTAACCGCATCAACTCGTCCTTCTCGGACGGGTTCATGCCCGCGGCCGGTTCATCGAGCAGGAGCAGCCTTGGCCCCGTGGCCAGCGCGCGAACGATTTCCAGGCGCCGCTGATCCCCGTAGGAGAGACTTTTGGCCGGAGCCTCCTGGACACGCTCCAGGTTGAAGAGGCTCAGCAACTCACGGGTTCGTTCTCGCAATTCGGCCTCCTCGGCGTGAAAGCGCCCACCGCGCAACCACGACTGCCAGGTCCGGTGCTCCAGGTGACGATGAAAGGCCACCCGGACATTGTCGGAGACCGACAAGCTGGGGAAAAGGCGGATGTTCTGGAAGGTCCGGGCGATCCCGCGCTCGGTCAGGTGAAAGGGCTTGGCTCCCGCGGTGCTCGCGCCCGCAAACTCGATGCGTCCCTCAGTGGGTTGGTACACGCCGGTGATTAGATTGAAGAGGGTGGTCTTGCCGGCTCCATTGGGACCAATGAGTCCGGCCAACTCCCCTTCCCGAACGTCGGCCGTAACCGAAGAAACGGCCGTCAAGCCGCCGAAGCGAATGGTCACGTCAGTCAGTTGCAACAAGGAAGCGCTCATGCGCCGCGCCTCCGTCGTTCACTCCGATGGAACAATCCCTGCGGACGCATTAACATCAGCACGATGAGCATCAGGGAGTAGAGAATCATTCGCATTTCCTTGATCCAGTCCAACGACCAGGCCGCGCCTCCGAAGGGATTGGGCACCGAGCGACTGCCCAATTCACGGAGACCCTCCGGGAGCAGGGTCAACAAGATCGCCGCAAAGACCACACCGGCATGACGCCCCATGCCTCCGAGGATCACCATCACTACGATCTCGATGCTCTTGTCGAAGGAGAATCCACCGGGGTTGAGATAGCCCTTGAGGTGGGCATACAAACCACCGGCCACGCCAGCAAAGAAAGCCCCGATACCGAAGGCCGTGATCTTATAGCGGGTCGTATCGAGGCCCATGGCTTCAGCGGCCACCTCGTCGTCGGCCACCGCCAGAAAGCCACGCCCATGGGTCGAGTTGAGGAGCGCCCAGACGGTGTACACGGTCAGGGCCGCGGTGCCGAAGGTCCAAAACAGGTTGCTGTAGGCAGGCACTCCAGTCAGCCCTCGGGCACCGCCCACCATGTCCATGTTCTGGAGAACCACGCGAATAATTTCCCCAAAACCCAGCGTCACGATGGCCAAGTAGTCGCCCTTAAGCCGGAGCGAGGGGGCTCCGACCGCCAAACCGGCCACTGCGGCGAGCAAGCCCGCAGCAATGAGGCTCAATGGGAAAAAGACCCACTGCAGGAGAACGGGATGCCACCCCAACCGAGGAGCCACCACCGTGGTCAACATGGCCGAGGTGTACGCGCCCACAGCCATGAAACCCGCGTGTCCCAGTGAGAATTGGCCCGTGAAGCCATTGATGAGATTGAGGCTGGAAGCCAACACCACACTAACTCCCACCCCCATCACCACGTCCAGAAAGTAGGGATCGATCGAACTAGAAACGGCCGAGGCCACCCATGCAAGGATTAGGGCTGCGAGCAACCAGCGTTGGGCAACAGGAAACACCATGCTTAGACCTTCTCCACCTTGAGTTTGCCTAGCAGGCCCGCGGGCCGGAACAGGAGGATGGCGATGAGGATGCCGAAGGCGATGGCATCGCGGAAGGTCGAGAGGCGCGTGCCCGACACGAAGGTTTCCACTAGGCCTATGAGCAACCCGCCCAGCGCCGCGCCCGGCAGATTTCCTATGCCGCCCAGCACCGCGGCGACGAAGGCTTTGAGCCCCGGCAACGTGCCCATCAAGGGATCGATGCTCGGGTAGTTCATTGCGTAGAGAACTCCGCCCGCGCCGGCGAGGGCCGATCCCAGACCGAAGGTGAAAGAAATGATCCGGTCATTGTTAATGCCCACCAACGAGGCGGCGGTGGCGTTGAACGACACGGCGCGCATGGCGGTGCCGATGCGGGTGTGATGCACAATCCAGTAGAGCACTCCCAGGAGACTGAGGGCGACTCCCAGCACGACCAACTGGTGGGTCGAGACAGTCAAGGCACCGAAGTGGAGTTGCTGAGATGGAAAGAGAGCCGGGAACGCCTTGGGGTTGGGACCAAAACCAAGCCGAGAATTCTGCGCCACGTTCTGGATGAGCAACGAGACGCCGATGGCTGTGATCAGCACCGTGAGGGTAGACCGCTGACGCAACGGTTTATAAGCGAGCTTTTCAATGACCACGCCCAAGACGGCGCACACCGACATCGACAACAGCAAGGCCGCCAACCCCCCGCCGATAGACTGGGTGGGCAACCCAAGTTTCTCCACCGAGTACCAGGCAACGAACGCTCCCAGCATGAACACATCACTGTGGGCGAAATTAATGAAGCGGAGCACGCCATACACCATGGTGTACCCCAAGGCGATGAGGGCATAAATGGCCCCCAAGAGCACTCCATTGAGCAGTTGTTGCAGGAACTCGGTCATCGGGTTCCGCGGGCCCCGCCACGCGGACAAGCACACAAGAAAACCCCAGTCGCGCCCAATGTCGAGCGTCGGCGACCTGCGCTGCGCTGGGGCCGATGCGAAAGCGAAGTCCACCTCATCGCTTCAGGGAGGGTTGTGCAGTGACAAGGACCCGGCGAGCCAACATCTGAAGGGTGTCATCGCCGCCCAAGCGCTCGGGATGGATGTAACCCATACGATCAAAGCGCAGAACCTTCTCGAGGGCATTCTTGAAGTCTCCCTTCCTTAGATCGGCATCGATCAGGCGAGCCATCATGCCACCGGGAGACGCTGTATCCTCAGAAAAGTCCATGGGCCCAAAACGCGATTCGTCAGGATTCAGCGCTTCCTCAAAAAGGACCCGAGCCCGAGCGTCGTTGCCTCGATCCCAACTCACCTCGGCCAGTCGCATGCGATGCATCCGCTGGCGGCCCGGATCCAAGCCAGCCAGCGCGCCCAAAAACACCTCCAGACGCACCGAATCGGGCACATAAAAAGCCGAGCGCTGAGTGCGGTGACGCAGCAACAGCAGGTCGACCAACTGGCGCATGAGGTTCAGGTCGCGGAGCTGCTCTTCATTGGAAAAAGCCGGGTGATTAACCAGTGAGGCGACCTCGCCGTCCGGGGCGGGATTCTGAATGGCGTAGGTGGAAAGCAACCGGACCACCGTTGGATCGCCCGATTGAAGTTCCTGCCAACGACGCAAAACGGAGCGGAAGATCGGGAGTTGAGGAATGCCGATCTTGGCGAATTGCCGGGCCAAAGCTCTGCAATCTTCGGCCGTGAGCGGAGTGCTCACCAAGTGTTCCCCAAGGAGGGTTCGCGGCCGAGGATGCAAGGCTTCGTTGAGCCGATAAGGCACCATGGCCATGCCGCGGGCAAAGAAGGCCCTCTGGGCTCGGTACTCAAGCACCGGATGAAAATCGCTGTGGATCGTCGTGCCGTCGGGGGCCAAGAAGAAGGCGTCTCCAAAGGCCACCATTTGCAATGCGAGCACATTGACGGGCCGGGTGATCTCGATGCGCCCGAGGTCGGCCGCGACGGCAGGCTGGGCAAGGCGGCGGGCCATGGCCTGCAAGTCCGGACGATAGGGTTGGGCGGCCCCGATAAGGAGCAGGTCGCTGGTGGATGTTTGCCACAGGCTGAGGTGCGGGAACACAGATCCAAAAGTAGCCACGACGGTGGCGAAGGTCTCGTCGTCGGTCTCGTAGGTCTGGACCCACTGAGCACAAAGCCCCCCGGGTTTCAGGCGAGCCAAACAGTCTTGATAATACTCCTGACTGAACACCGCCGCGACACCCGCCATCCAGGGATTCGAGGGCTCGGTGACGATGACATCGAAGGACTCCGACGTGGTCTGAAGGAAGGTCTTGGCGTCCTCGATGTGGGTGCGACACCGGGGATTGCGAAGGGCATCGTGGTTGAAGGGCGCGAAATGATCACGGGCCACCTCGGCCACTTCCGGGGAAATCTCGACCAAGTCCACAGACTTCACCGGCACATGTTGCAAAATTGATCCGACCGTCACGCCACTGCCCGCGCCGACCACGAGGACCCTCTCGGCGGAGGGATGGAGCAACATCGGCAATTGGCCGGCCAAAATCTGAGTGCTCATGTCCTCACCGGAACTGGCGTCAGCCTTGCCGTTGACCTTGAGGCTAATGTTTGGCTGACCCGCCCGGTTGGTGACGGCGAGGATCGCAACCGTCGATCCGGCCCCGTCACGGTGGTAGGCCAGGTTGTAGATGTCGGCACGCTGGCGGAATTCGGCGATACTCGCCGGAGGTCGAACGTCGCGCCAGAGCCCCAGAACGAAGGCGCGCGACCAGCGTTCGCTGAGCGTGAGCGAGACCGCAGCGACCAGCACGGCCGTGGCCACCAACCCTTGGACTAGGGCCCTCGTGACGCCACCGCGCCGGGAGGCCAGAGTAACCCATCCGATGAGTCCATTAATGCCGATGCCCAAAGCCAGGGTCGAAGCCAACCCGAGGACGGGCAGGAAGACCAAACCGGTCAGAACAGCCCCTAGCACCGTCCCCACCGTGTTGACGGCGAACACCCGACCCACCGATCCGCCGGTCGTCCGGAAGTCGGACGTGACCACGCGACTGGCCAACGGCAGTGTCATACCCAGGCATACGGCGGGTACAAAAAGCACACTGAAGCAGACAAGCGCCTGGACCAGTTCATACAACGGATAGGCGGCCGGCCGCCGGGCGATGACGTCGGCAAGATGGGCGAAGGCGTACGGGATGAGGTCGTAGAAAAACATCGAGACCAAGAGCGTGCCGGCCAGCGCCCATTCGGCGAAGGCGAAGGCGACGAGCGTGTCGTAGCGCCGGCGCCAGGCCGACACCAGCGCGCTGCCGACGGCGATGCCGCTGATGAACGTGGCCAGCATCAGCGAGTAGGCGTGAGTGCTGGACCCGAGCGCCAGGGCCAAGAGGCGGGTCCAAGCCACCTCATACAGCATCGCCACGAAGCCGGACAGGCCGGCGGCCACCAGCGCCACCCGGCACTCCAAAGGCGTGAAGGACTCGTCGGTCGCGGAACGTGCAACCGGCTGAACTGGCTCATCGAGGCCCTCACCGCTGCGGGAACTTAAGACGTACGCGACCAAGGCGATGCCGAGGCTCAGCGTCGCGCCCAACTGCACCACCGCCTCGAGGCCCAGTGCAGGAATCCACCACCAGTCGGCCAGCAGGATGCCGGCGACCGCGCCCGCACTGTTGATCGAGTAGAGCGCCGCCACCCGGCCACGGAGCTCCGAGAGTGAACGGGTGACGTACTTGGTGAGCACCGGGAGCGTCGCGCCCATCAGCACGGTCGGCAGGAGGATGATGAGCACGGCGAAGCCGAACTGCAGGGACAGGCGCGGAGTCCCCTCGGGATGGACCGCCCGGATGACCGATAGAAAACCCTGTCGGACAGCCTCGAAATACCAGGGGAAAAACACGGCGAAGAGTCCGATCCCGGCCTCGAGACAGGCATAGAAGAACAGCGGTCTCCGGAGCGAATCGGCCCGCGTGCCCAACAGGGCGTTGCCCGCGGCCAATCCACCCATGAAGGCGGCGAGAACCGCGACCACGGCGTAGCTGGTGCTTCCGAGGAAAAGGGCCAGATACCTCGTCCAGACGACCTGATAAAGCAGGCCGGCGAGGCCTGAGACGAAGAACGAGGCAAGGATGGTCCAGAAGACCCCGCGGGAATTCGACTTCATGGTGTGGGAAGATTTTACATCGGACCCGAAGAAAACCTAGGTCAAGGTCGAAGACTTCGTCGCTTGCAGTCGCTGCCAGATCACCCGGAAGGCGCTGGCAAAGTCTTCGGGTCGCCGCGAGACCCACTCAGCGACCGCTTCCGGCGTAAACCATCCGCCCCCGCGGATTTCCGAGGGTTGGAGTACAAAGGGCCCCTCGTGGTCTGCGCGGTACACACCACAGAATTCCCAGCCCGTGTCTGCAGTGGCCTCCAGTTCGAAGATCCTCTGCGGAGGCTCGGACAGTTCGACCCCCAGCTCCTCGGCGACTTCCCGGAGCGAGGTCTCGTCCATGCCATCGCCGGCGCTCACGTGCCCTGACGAGGAGGAGTCCCAAACACCGGGGAAATCATCTTTCCAAAGCGCCCGCTGCTGGAGGAACAACTCGCCCCTTTGATTGAAGACCAGCACATGGACCGCCCGATGACGCAGCTTCAGGCGATGCACCTCGCTCCGCGGCGCTTTGCTGATGACCTGATTTTGCTCATCGACCACATCAAACCATTCCTCGGACATACCCGCCGAGGTTCCGACAAGACCCTTGGAGGGGCAACCGGAGATCGATACGGGATTTTCGACCCCTCGGTCTTTCCCGTGACTGCCGCTTGACGGATGAGCAGCGGCTTTCGAGATTGGCGCCTGATGTCGCAGGCCAAACAACAGAAGCTGGGAAAACGGGAAACCCGGGATCTCGACGTGGAGATCGGCTTTCTCGAAGGGTTGGTTGGAAAAGATCCCCAGTACGTTGAAGCCCTCCAGCTTTTGGCTGATGACTACACCCGGCGCGGGCGCATCAACGATGGCCTGCGGGTAGACCACCAACTCAAATCACTCCGGCCGGGCGATCCGGAGGTACTCTTCAATCTGGCCTGCAGCCTCTGCTTGGCTGGTGAACTAGAACCCGCCATCGACGAATTGATTCGGGCCATAGAAGCCGGATATCGCGACTTCGACTGGATGCTCAAAGACCCTGATCTGGCTGCGGCCCGCAAAGACCCCGCCTTCCGAAAGGTCCGGGACCAACTGAAAATCCTCAAAGACGAACTCTGAGCGAGCTGGGCTGCAAAGGAGATTGTGAACGGGTTTGGCGGGCGTGGAGTTGGGCTCTTATTCTTTGGGTTTATAACCCTGCACAGCCCCCTCTTGCAGCCCCCGGGCTTTGCGCACTAGTTGCAAGAACTCCGCCCGGTATCCCTCGCGGTCCGGCCCCTGTCCTTCCTCGGCCAGGGTCTGAACTTTCTCCCAAGTCAGGTCACCCTTGAAAGGGGAATCACGCAGCATCAATCCATAGCCGACCACGGCGGCGGCAAACTTGTAGTCGGCCGTCGCCGCGTCGGAACTCCGGCTTACGTCCGCGACACCCATCTGAAGGCTCCGCGCAGGCCTGCTCTCAGCCGAATCTTGGACACGCCCGTTCGCTGGAGAACGGTATCCCACCTCCAAATTGAGCAAATCACTCGAACTGCCCGCCGGAGCCGCTAATTCGGAACCGGAACCGGGCCGCGTAGAATCGTTCGACCGAGTGGGAACAATCTCGTACAACGCGGTGATGGACTGGCCGGCATCGATTTGAACGCCGGAGTGAGTCGGCGAGGCCTTCGGCGCGGTCGCCGATTCCCGACTCTCTTGGCTGAGCAATCGCCATTGGTCAACGCGGGCAGGATTGAACCGGACGTCCACCGTCACGTTTTCGGCCACCGTGGTCGGAGTGGGCTGCAACTCACGTCGCAGCACCGCCAGGGCCTCCGCCGGTGTCGCCGCGGAGGCGTAAGTACTTCCTACTGGAGGGGGCATCCAGGGAGACGAGGAGGGTTCCAGAGGTCCTTCAACTCCCAGACCCACTACACTCAGCAACACGCCCCATTCGGTTTGCTCGCGGATGAGCAGTTCTAAGGCTTCCCGGGTGCCGGCTTCGGCGGAGAATTCTCGATCCACAATCCAAACCACTCGGTTAATGCCTCCAGGAATATGACGCTGGTCGGCGAGCGCATACGCCCTGCGCAGGCCCTCCAACCCACGCGGAGCGCCTTCGGCTCGCAAGGTGCCCACCCCACGAATCAGACTGGCCCGATCGGCGGCGGCGGTCGGCGGGAGGATGATTCGTCCCTGAGGCCCATCGATAAGCAGGGCCAACGAATCCGGCCCATCCAGCGCCTCAATGAGAGCTTGCAAGCTTCGTTGAGCCCAAGACAGGCGGGCCGAAGAACCCGGACTGAGCCCAACTAGTACCACCATGTTGGCCCGAGGACGCCCCGCCGTCGGCGCCGGTCGGGCCTGGAGACCAATCTTTACCAGACGGTGATCCGGACTCCACGGCGAGTCGGCCACTTCGACCTGGGCCGAGACGGGATCCGATCCGGACGGCGCGGGGTAATCGTAAGAAAAATAGTTCAGCAACTCCTCGAGCCTCACCGCATCGGGCGAGGGAAGCTGACCTTCTTGCAGGGCCTTGCGGATCTGGGGATAGCTGGTGTTGCCCGGCTTCAGCGAGAAGGTGGACCGGGGCGTGGTCGCCGCCGACTGGAAGGGAATCTCCCGGGTGGTCTGTGCCCGAGGGCGAGGCGCGGAAGTCTTAGCCTGAATGGCCGGGGTGGCTGGGGGTGCCGAGGTAGCCTGACGGGCCTGGGACTTTTGAGCCAACTCGGCGGCAGGGCTGGCCGAACCCGAGAGCACGTCTGCCGAATCGGCCGACGGGGCCAATTTATACCGTTTGACCTGGGCCACCAAGGCAGCCACCGAGGCAGGCGATTCAGGAGATTCCGACGGGGTCGACGATTCAGTCGATCGGCCGGGGCTGCCCCAGGCCTGCGGAGACTTTCCTCGCAATATGTCCTCCCGGAGTTCAGCGATGAGGAGGGCATCCGCCGCCGTCGCCGTCGCCTGCGTTGGCATTGATCGGTCTGCCGAAATCGATAGAGAGGCTTCAGCGGGCGCATTCGATCCCCCGGAAAGAATGGCCACCGCCGGGGACGGCCCGGGTTCCGAGGGCCAGGCACTCCAGAGGGCTAGTCCAATGCTCAGCGCCGTCGCCGCGGCCAAACCGTATCCCATGGCCGGACGGGTGAGCACGGACCAGAAACGTTGCCAGCCCGAATTGCCGTCCTGAGACGGTCTTGCGGAGGATCGCCGGGGAAGACCGCGCTCAGGATTGCGGGCATAGGCCAAGACAGCCTCTCGACGAGCGGCGCTGAGTCGATGGATGGCCTCGCGGGTCAGGTCCGTCTCGACGTCATCGGCCATGCGCCGAATCTCGCCAATCTCGGCTCGCAGCGAAACCGAGCGCGCGACGGCCTGTTCGGCGGCGGCGCGCCGCTCGGCCCACCCAGGAACCGACGGATCAAAGGTGCCATCTTTGAGGGCAAAGGCCGTCAACTCCGGGGAATCGGGCGTCCAGTCCGCAGGTGATGGGGTGGATTTCATTGCGGGGATGACGGGTGAATATTCGAGCGGGTCTGGGAAACACTTGGTCCGGCGTCCAGGCGCTCGAAGCGCTGCCGCAAAGTCTTGAGGGCAGTGTGCAAGAGGAACCCGACGTTGGTCTCGCTGAGACGGGTCAGTTGAGAAATCTCCCGATAGCTCAGTTGATTCTGAAACTTAAGGCGAACGACCTCCCGCTGATTGGGAGGCAACGTGGTGAGCAGGGACATCAAGTTGCGAACGTCGTCTCGCGCCTGAACCGAGGCGGAGGGTGTGGGGGAGTTCCCAGCCACCTCGGCCGCCTCCGCCTCCGGGGCACGAGGCCAGCGAGATTCGCGGCGATGACGGTCCATGGCCTGATTGCGGACCACCGTGAACAACCACGGCACCAAACGTCCCCGCAGCGATTCAGGCTCCTGCTTGCAAAGTTTGAAGAAGGCTTCCTGGACCAGGTCTTCGGCCGAAGGCAAATCTCCCACCAACGACCGCGCATACCGTATTAACTCCGCCTCATGACGCTCCATGGACACCCGCACCCACTCGACCTGTTCAAGGGTCTGGTTGGAGGTGTGGGTCGGATTCATAGCGGAGACCTGTTATTTCACCCTGATAACGCCCGGCCGTGAAGTTCCTTAGCAACAAAAACAGCGAATTTTTGATGTATTTTATACAATTATTTTGGAATTGTACTAGTTTTAAGTAATTATTCCACGCAGAGTTGGCTCTGAATGATTTTAAGACAGGGTATTCCGACGCAGAAACACCCCAGGAAAGTTCCCTCCCTCTGCACCCAAATATCTCATCCAAGGATCCAGCCCCGCCGTGTGCTCAAATCTCGCGCCAGCGCTGAGCCACGGGTTGGCGCCGACCGACTCCGAACGCCCGCGAAGTAACCTTGAGGCCTGGAGCCGCCTGACGCCGCTTGTACTCCGACAAATCGATGAGTCGAACGACCCGACGCACATCCGCCTCGCTGAAGCCCGCGGCTATGATCTCGGCCGCCGGGCGGTCTTCCACCACATAGGCCTCGAGGATGGCATCTAAAACCTCATACGGAGGCAGGCTGTCTTGGTCGGTCTGGTTGGGTCGGAGTTCGGCACTCGGAGCCTTGGTAATCGACGAACTGGGAATAATTTCCCGATCCCGGTTCATCCATCGAGACACCCGGTACACCCAAGTCTTGGGCAAATCACTAATGACGGCCAACCCGCCGCACATGTCGCCGTAGAGGGTGCAATAGCCCACGGCCAATTCGCTTTTGTTGCCCGTGGTCAGGAGCAGCGAACCAAACTTGTTGGACATGGCCATGAGGGTTACCCCGCGAAGCCGCGCCTGCAGATTTTCCTCGGTCGTGTCTTCCGGGCGACCTTCGAAGAGCGGCTCCATTTGGCGCTTCAGGGCCTCGAAGGTGCCTTGGATGGGCGCCACGTCGAAACGGATCCCCAAGTTCTCCGCCAAAGAGCGGGCATCGTCGATGCTTCCGGCGCTGGAAAACTCCGTGGGCAAGGCCAGCCCTCGAACATTCTCCGCACCCAGTGCGTCCACTGCCAAGGCGGCGACCAGGGCGGAATCAATGCCTCCCGACAGCCCCAGAACCACCGAGCGGAAACCGCATTTGCCGACATAATCGCGCATGCCCAGTACTAACGCATCGTGCAACAGAGCCTCGTCGGCCAATGGGGCTAAGGGGCGATCCCCCGACGCCTCCGTGTCTACAATCAGAAAATCTGAGGAAAAGTGAGCTGCCTCGCCGAGGCATCCGCCTGCGGAATTGAAGGCCAGGCTGCGCCCATCGAAGACCAGCTCGTCGTTGCCACCGACCAAGTTGCAATAAACCACCGGAACCTGATGACGACGGGCCAACGAGCGCAGCAGGGCGCAGCGGCGCTGCTCCTTGCCGAGTTGCCAAGGCGAGGCGCTCAGGTTGATGAGAATCTGGGCACCCGAGGCAACCAATGATGCGGCAGGATCTGGACGGTAACGTCGCTGGACCCCGAATTCGGCGTCATTCCAAATGTCTTCACAAATGGTCAAACCCAACCGACGCCCTTCCCAGTGGATCACCGCATTCTCGGAGGCGGGCTCGAAGTAGCGGTCTTCGTCGAAGACATCGTAAGTCGGCAGCAGCGTCTTGGTTCGGATCGCCACCACGCGACCCCGGTGCAGCAGCGCCGCCGCATTCGTGAGCGGACGTCCGGGCCGAACCGGATTCTCACCAACAAATCCAACGATCAAGCCCACTTCACCCACGGCCGCGGCCAAGCGTTCGAGGGCCGCTTGATTGGCCCGGATGAAGGATTCCCTCAGGAGCAAGTCCCGAGGCGGATAGCCCGTGAGGGACAATTCGGGAGTCAATACCAACTCCACCTGGGTCTCAACGCCGCGGCGATAGGCCTCCAAAACAAGCCCCTCGTTGCCGGCGATGTCCCCGACGGTGGTGTTTAACTGAGCGAGGGCGATCCTCATGGATGAGTTTTCAAACGGACGGGTCCGGGCTCAGTTCAGTTGGGCGATCGGGCCCAGAACCTCCGCGAGAGCCCCTCGCTCGGTGCTGATGAGAGTACCTAGACCGAAGGCATGGCGAGCGAAGTATTCTGGAGCGGCCTCCAGCACAAACTGGATGCGGGACGATTTTGACGGAACCCCTTGGGCATCGTTGGCCTTGAGGCGAACAATTTCCTGAATCACTCCCTCACGGTCGATATAGGCCACATCGATGTCGAAGGGCACATTCTTCATGTAAAAGGAGCGTTCGCGCGGACCAGCGAAGATAAAAAGCATGGTCTCTTCAGGACCGATCCCGGTGCGGTGCATGAGCCCCGTGGCGATTTGCGGCACCGTGTGGCACACTTCTGAGACGATCTCCCGGGAGCCGATCCACAACTTCACCCGAGGCAACTGAACCTGAGCGGTGGCCAAGTGAAACACCGGCTCGGATTCCGCCGACTCGCCGGCGGCGACCGGAGCTGGAGCGGACGATCGGCCTGCAGCTGTGGCCGCATTCGACGAGGTCTGTGCTCGCGGAGAGGCCGGAGCCGAGGACGGCGGCTGAGCACCGCAACCCACCCACCACACACACAAGAGCAGCGCACACAATCGCTTCACGGTGTTCACATTGACCTCACCTCGCCCCGACGGCAATCGGGAGAATTGACCACCTCTCCAAGGACGGCTCGGGCCGGGACGATGCAATGGGGAGGAAAGGGATGGCCGAGCACCTCCGAGGTGGGGCGATTTTTCCGAAAGCACCAACGGACGGGGACACGGACCGCCGCAGAGCCGGACCGCTCGGAGATCAGTCCCTACCTCGGAGGCTGATCGGAATAGTAGGCTCATCGGGCTACATTCTGGATTCCCGCCACAAACTCCACCTTACCCACACACCTCCCACCTCCCAGTTGGGGACCGATCTCCGAGCGGCCCATACCGACCTAGGCGTTTTCGCAGAAAGCGCCCCACCCGAGCTTGACCCCGCAGATCGTCAGTCAATGGTGCCAGTGATCATGCGGATCCTGATTGTTGGTTGCGGGTATGTGGGCTTGGCGCTGGGGCGGCAATTGTCGTCTTCCGGTGCCGAGGTTCTGGGCCTGCGCCGCCAGGGTAATCCCGACGGTTCCTTGGCCGCTGCCGGCATCCAATCGGTACGAGCAGACCTCACCCGACCGGAAGATCTGGAGGCCATTCCGGGCGGGTTTGATGCAGTAGTTTGCGCGGTTTCTTCGAGTCGCGGTGGGGCGGATGCTTACCGGGAAGTGTTCTTGGGTGGTGCCCGGAATTTAATCGAATGGGCTCGTCACCGGCGGGTGGGTCGACTGGTTTCAGTGAGTAGCACGAGCGTTTACAGTCAAACGGACGGCTCTTGGGTCTCCGAAGACTCCCCGGTGGAACCGGCCGGAGAAACCGGTCGATTGCTCGTCGCCACCGAAGGGGTCTTCGCTGAGGCGCACCGCTCGGGCATTGTTCCCACCCAGATCGTCCGCGTCGCGGGCATCTATGGCCCAGAACGCGGGCACCTTTTCCAGCAATTCCTCGCCGGCCTGGCCCGACGCGATCCCGGCCAAGGCCGCTGGATCAACATGATCCACCGCGACGACGTGGCCTCGGCGCTGGAAGCGGTGATGCTGCACGGTGAGGCCGGCCGGACCTACAACGCCGTCGACAACGAACCGGTGCTCCAAGGCGCGTTTCTGGAATTTCTCACCACCGAAACCGGGCTCCCATTGCCACCGCTGGCCGAATCGGCCGATCCCTCCGGAACGATTCCGGTCCGCAAGCGCGGGACCACTCACAAGCGCGTGTCCAACCGACGCCTTCAGGAAGAACTGGGCTGGAGACCGCAGTTCCCCACCTTTCGGGAAGGCTATGCCGAGGCGATCGCCGCGGTGATCTCCAGCCCGGGGACGACCTTTCAGCGGCCGACACTATTGTGATTCAAAACCGATCCCCGAACGGTGAACAACTCGGCCGGTAAGGATAGATCTCCGAGCCGTCTGCGCCTACCTCCGCGCTTTCGAAAAAATCGCCCTGCCCGGGATTCCTCGGTGCGCTCTGGCCTCCCGGAGTGCTTTGCCTCAACCTCGCTCCGTGATTCAACGCTATTCACGGCCCGAGATGCGGGCGATCTGGTCCGAGGAGAACAAGCTGAGCCTGTGGCTCGATATCGAGGAATTTGCCAGTGAAGCGCTGGTGACCCAGGGCGTAGTGCCGAAAAAAGATTTTCTGAAGATCCAGAAAGGCTGCCAGGCCTGGAAGGGCGACACCGCCGGATTGGCGGCCCGGCAGCGCGAGCTAGAAAAGGTGCTCAACCACGATGTCATCGCCTTCACCACCGCCGTGACCGAGCGCATCAACGACCCGGCCAGCCGATGGCTGCACTTCGGTCTGACCAGCTCCGACATCGTCGACACCGCCTTCGCCGTTCAGATGGTGCAAAGCATCGACCTGCTCATCCGCGATGTGGAAACCCTGTTGCCAGTCATTGCTCGACGGGCCCGGGAGTATCAGCGGACCCCCTGCATCGGCCGCAGTCACGGTATTCATGGCGAGCCCACCACCTTCGGTCTGAAGCTAGCACTCATGCACGAGGAGTTCTCACGGGCCCTCACGCGCTTCCAGCATCTCCGGACCATTGTTTCCCTAGGCAAGCTCAGCGGTGCCGTCGGTACCCATGCCCACCTCCCGCCGTCGGTGGAAGCCCATGTGTGCCAGCGTCTGAACCTGCGGCCAGTACCCATCGCCACGCAGGTCATCCAGCGAGACATCCACGCCGAGTTCATGAACGGGCTAGCCCTGGTGGCCTCCGGCTTCGAGCACTGGGCCGTAGAGTTTCGCCATCTGCAACGCACAGAAGTCCTCGAGGCCGAAGAGCCGTTCACCCGAGGCCAGAAGGGCAGCAGCGCCATGCCACACAAGCGCAACCCGATCACCTGGGAACGTCTGACCGGACTGGCCCGCGTGATCCGTGGAAACTCCGTGGCCGCCCTCGAGAACGTCGCCCTGTGGCATGAGCGGGACATTAGCCACAGTTCGGTGGAACGAATTATCTTCCCCGATTCCTGCACCTTGCTCGACTACATGTTCGGACTGCTCACCCGTCTCATGGACGGGCTCTTGGTCTATCCTGAAAACATGCGCAAGAATTTGGGACTGAGCCTAGGCATGTGGAACAGCCAGACCGTCCTGCTGGCCTTGATCCGCAAAGGCCTGACCCGAGAGGATGCCTATGCCCTGGTTCAGCGCAACGCGATGAAGACCTGGGAGGTCAAACATGCCGGCCGCGACGACGCGGATTTTCTGGAAATGCTCAAGACAGACCCGGAGGTGGCCCGTCATTTTAAATCGGGTGAGCTCGAGGCACTGTGTTCGCTCGATTTCCATCTCAAAGAGGTGGACAACCGCTTCAAGGTGCTCGGACTAGGACCCGTGTCTCAAGCCAAGGCCCCGGCGAAGAAACTCGCCTCCAAAAAGGTCTCGAAAAAGACCCACTGAGTTCGGCTTCTGGCTGGGTCGCCGACCGGAGGGCTTTATCGGAACGTCAACGGGGGTGTTGCTGTGGGCTCGGGATTAGCATAACCTACGGTGACGTGTAGATTGCTGCCGTCCACCTATCGGTCGTGCTTCCAGAGCCGGTCAGTCCAGCGTCTTCATCCTGTCATGAATCGCTCCCGCGTCAGCGCCGGCCTCCTAATGTACCGCTTCAACAGCGATGCTCTGGAAGTCTTCATCGCGCACCCGGGTGGTCCATGGTTCCCGCACCGGGACCACGGAATCTGGACAATCCCCAAGGGCGAAATCGAACCCGGTGAGAGCGCTCTGGATGCCGCCTGCCGTGAGTTCACCGAAGAAGTTGGCATCACCAGCGCGCCGCCCTTCATCGATTTGGGTTCCATCCGCCAGCGGGGTGGCAAGACCGTGTTTGCCTGGGCCTTTGAAGGTCAGTGGGATTCCACCCAAGGCATCCAAAGCAACCACGTTAGTATCGAATGGCCCGTGGGCTCAGGTCATTGGTCCTCTTGGCCCGAAATCGACCGAGCGGGATTCTACACCCCAGCCGCTGCCAAGGAACGGATGAAACTCGCTCAACACCCGTTCATCGACCGTCTGGCGGACGCGTTGGCCCTTGCCCGGTACGCCCGCTTGTCCGCGGCCTAACCGAGGACATTGCAGGCCAACTGCTCCACAAACCATTTCAAACCGGCCCTCCCCTCTGTCCGCAGTAGCCCGGTCGCCAGAGACGTCGGTCTGATTGATCCACCACGAAGCACCGCTGCGGACTGGCACAAAAAAGAACCCCCACGGGTGTCGAAACACGCGTGGGGGTGAGACAAATTGATCCTAGTCCTGCGAACAAGTCCTGAGCGGGATTTTGGCTAAACCTCGTCTCAACGGTCGTCGAGTGCGACGACGCCGGGCAGCGGAATGCCTTCCAGAAACTCCAGGCTCGCGCCACCACCGGTGCTGGCGAAGGTCACCTGATCTCCGAGTCCGGCCTTGTTGACGGCCTTGACGCTGTCGCCCCCACCGATGATCGACTTGGCCCCGTGCTTCTGAGTCGCCTCCACGGCAGCCTTGGCCACCGCATGGGTGCCAGCTGCGAAGCGAGAATCTTCAAACATTCCCATCGGTCCATTCCAGAGGATGGTCTTGGCCGTAGCGATGACCTCCGAGTAGCGGCGGACGGTATCCGGCCCGATATCAAAGCCTTCACAGTCATCAGGAATGTCACCGGTGTTGACCCGGGGATTCACAAATTCGAACACAGGGCGACCCTTTTTGTTGACCTTGCCGGTGTCCTTCAGATCGGCGATGACGGTGTCGGTCGGCAGCAGAAACGAAACGCCCCGATCGGCCGCCTTGGCCTCGGCCGCCAGGGCCGTGCCGGTGTGGTCCTTCTCGACCAGAGATTTTCCGGTCTTGCCACCGTGAGCCAGCTTGAAGGTGTAGGCCATTGCTCCTCCGATGAGGATCGTGTCGGCTTTATCCAACAGGCAGTCGATGACCTTGATCTTGTCGCTCACTTTGGCGCCTCCGAGGATCACCACGAACGGACGGGCCGGATTCTCCAACTCATCACCCAGAAACTTCAGCTCCCGCTCCATCAAAAGACCGGCCGCAGCCTGGCCACCCCAGGCTCGAACGATGCGGGCCACGCCGCTGGTCGAGGCATGAGCCCGGTGAGCAGCACCGAAGGCATCGTTCACATAGACATCGGCCAACCGGGCCAACCGAGCAGCAAAGACGGGATCATTGGCTTCTTCTTCCGACTGGAAGCGCACGTTTTCGAGAACAAGGATCTCGCCATCCTTCAAAGCGGCGGCGGCGGCCTCGGCCTTATCACCCACCGTCTCGTCCACAAAGTTCACTGGGCGAGCCAACATTTTGGCCAATTGCACGGCCACCGGGGCCAGGCTCATCGACGATTCCCGCTTGCCATCCGGGCGACCCAAATGGGCTGCCAGAATGATTCGAGCCCCCTTGGAAATTAGCAGTTCCAACGTCGGCAGGGTTTCTTTAATGCGGGTGGTGTCATTGATCACCATCGCCCCGTCCTTCTCCTCCATCGGGACGTTGTAATCGACGCGCATTAGGACGCGTTTGCCGGTGACGTTCAGGTCGCGGATCGAAAGTTTGGCCATAAAAAATTCTCTGAAACCCAAATCTATCGGTCGATCCCGACAGGGCCAAGGGTTTTCAGAACAGGGCTGAAGAACTGAGTCAGACCGGGCTCGGGGCGAACCCCTCCTCATTTTCAGGCCGACTCTCAGACAAAAAACCCCGGGAGGACCGAAGTCCTTCCGGGGAATTGCTGGAAACGTTTTGGACGCAGAAATCAATCCGCAAGATGACCGGTTTTGAAGCCCTCCCTGAATGCCATCGGGCCTGCCGATCCAATGAACTTTCGGGAGTCTTCTCCCCGCCCGCCTTACGGACTGATTGCTGAGTCCACGTCCCGCCTTTCTTGGCGAACCCTCTGTGATCTAGAACGTTCTGGCGCTGAGAAGTTCTAGTCCGGGGCCGGAGGAGGGAGGTTTTCTCCACTCCTCCCGGCCTAGGCGCGCCCGAGGCAGCGCGCCCAGGACCGAACCATCCGTAGGCCTTAGCCCAAGAGACG